>OMLO01006008.1_pt1 | contig 10204 bp, 7 predicted proteins | sample 1674811 | NCBI WGS metagenome assembly OMLO01 (sample SAMN06265003, study PRJEB25207) | coral metagenome | isolation source: Coral host | place: Mexico:La Bocana,Puerto Morelos, Mexico | collected 2008-11-13
TCACGAACAGTTTGCACTATGGCCCAAAGTTCAGGGTCACAAACACATGGAAAGGTAGCAAGTAACGCAATGGGGTTAGCTCCTACCTTGTTGCATCTCAATGCAAAGGCTGCACCTGTTCTCATTTTCACATAGTGAGGATTACCTAAATGGACGACCGAAATGGCGTAAAGGGATCTGGGCCAAGCCGATTGCACCAATGCTTGCAATTTTGCACGAAGTGGAGAAAGGCTAGACCTAAGTTTCTTCCAAAAAGGGGCTAAATCCAAGATTCTGCTGGTTACTGTGGCATTACCTGATCGTTCGCAATAGTTTTGGTGAGCTCCGAGATTTCGTGCAGAAAGGACTGTGCCTAAGGGATGTTGCTTCAGTACTGCACGGTCAGCCCCATGTGCAGCCCATAGACACGACTTTTGCACATCGATTTGAAGATCAAGGCTGCTAGCAAACGAAAGGATTGATGTCCACACTTGCAGAAAATCATGTGGTCGAGTGAAGAGAGTCTGCCAGTCGTCCACATATGAGTTACGGACGAAATTTGGTACATGGCGAAAGGACATCCCAAAATAGGGTGGGCCCCTATCGGTTTTGCAGTGGCGGCACTCCGCCCCATCTTTCCTCAAAGTCATTCTTTGGGTTTTTAAGGGTTTACATGGATGTGTACCTACTTCTTATATAAGGTTTTAAGTTCAGGCCATGTGCAGTTATAGAAATAAAGGAACCGCGGTGCTTTTTTGCGTCAGTCAGAGGATGGGGCAGAGTCAGAACTGGAGGAGCTGCTACTGTCAGATTGAGGAGCAGGAGCTGTGTGGGTACTACAAAGTACTACTCCAGTACTACTCAGTGCTACTCCGGTACTACTCTGTACTAGAAAGAACTACTCCAGTACTACTCCAGTACTACTCCGTACTACAAAGTACTACAACATACTACTGCAGTACTACAAAGTGCTACAACGTACTACTCCGTACTACAAAGTACTACTCCAGTACTACTCCGTACTACAAAGTACTGCTCCAGTACCACTCTGTACTACTCCAGTACTACCCTGTACTACAAAGTACTACTCCAGTACTACCCTGTACTACACAGTACTACCACGCTTCTCATTGTTATCCTTCTTGCTGTAGGCACCCATCTGCAATCAAAGTTCGTTATTATTGGGATAGTAAGACCTTTCAAGGTTACGATTCATGAATGGGGGACTGGCTTCCCAGGGCGATTTTTTTGAATTTTAGGGTATCGTTCGGGTATCGTTCGGGGTATCGTTCGGATCCTGCCTACGTTTTTGGAAAATATTCATTATTTGACGAAACAACTATAGAATATGTCTAGAATGATTGGGCCTACCAATGGAGATGCACGAAAAAAACGTGAAATGATGTGTGAGTGGTGCGATACTCTGGGCATATTGTGAAGTCCATGGCTAGTGACATTAACACAGGCACAGCTCCCTGCAGCAACACGGCTGCAGCAATTGATTGCCTCTCACCACTTGTTGCCATACGACTTTGTGATTCATTAGAAACAGCACAGCCTATGTTAAACACCACCCTTGCTATCCACCTGACTTAAAAAAAGGTTGATGCTTTTGCATTTGTTACACATAGATTGATACAGGGGTATCGTTTTAGGGTGGGCCCCTATCGGTTTTGCGGCGCCAGCAACCCCACGACCCACTCAATACTACTTTGGTCATACCTAATTTTGTCGGATGCTCATATGATAGCACACTGGTTGGATTTACAACTTGGGCTTGGATCCACAGCTCAAAAAGCCAGTCCACTATTGTCATAGCGAAGACTGATAGGGCGCAGCCCTCTGGATATCCTACACAGCTTTGAATGCCATTGCCCGTGCTGGACCTGACACGAAAACGTCGTTGTTGAGATGATACAAATCTTGCCCACGCCTGCATGATGGGAACAGGAAAATCAAGACAACTTAAGGCATGCCACACAGGCAAACGTGGCAACGCGTTAAATGCACGCTTGATGTCAACCAAGATACCTTGCAGCGAATCACCAGTGCAATGTGCACTCTCGATTAACTGTGCCAGTTCGTACCACACTGACTTGGCTTGACGAGCCGGGACTCCACCTCTGACACTACTCGGAAGCCATTGAGACAATGTTTTCAGTGCACTTTTGGCCCTAGCAGACGACCACACACGATAGACCATGCTAAACACAGTCACAGGTCTGTAGGAATCTACACCACCATCACCACGTTGCTTATCCAAGCTGGAGATGAAACCTGTTGCCACTTGAGGTGGCCATTGTGAACCAGATTCGATAGCTTCATACATTGTCAAAACGGCCTTGACTCCTATGTCTCCTAACGAAAGAAGGTCATGTTTACTGACTCCATCTGGACCCGTGGCAGATCTGGCCTTTTTGCTGGCCAATGATTCTCTGAAATGCTCTATTGACCACTCCGGGAAATTCCACTTGTCTTTTGGAAGTCTATCCGATGCAAATGAAAAAATCTGTTCCCATTGGCTTAGATTAACATGGCTAAGATTAATCCATCGGGGTTTCCAAACTTTCTCAAATTGAGCGAGGATATCAGCATCCGAACAGGCAACGACTTCTTGACGCAATTCACTTCCAGGGTGAAGGCCATCGATGCTTTCCAACCAAACCTGATCCGAATGTGATTCGATGATATGATACGCTTGCCCTTCTCCTACCAATGGAAGACCCGGGTCAAAAGCAACACTTTCGGGGAACGAAATCGAAACATCTTCGGGATGAATCTCCTCAACTATTGCACTCTTTGATTGAATTAAGGTGTCCACTTTACAAGGTCCTTCCCTACGACAATCTTGGAAAACATAGTTAAGGTCATGTTGTCTACGATCTTTTGCCCCATGGTATCTTTTCTTAGCGAGTGCTTTCTCAAAAGATTTCACATGTTTTTGGAATTCCTCAAACATTTCCATGACTTGTGCAGCATCCGGCAAAAGAAGAGGTATTCCCGACGAAAAAATCTTCGCATGGCTATGCTCTTGCCACCACCCTCCAAAACCACCTTCAAAACCCACGGCGTTACGGATTGCACCCCAGAGTTCTAACATTTTCACATGGTTGTCAGGCTTCGGGTGCTGACACTTTAACATGCGTGCCAATGCCTGAATGCGACGAAGTTGACGAAACCACCTTGCGTGTTTTAACGAGGTTCCCATGAATTCCGGCTGCAAGTCACCATGTCGTGCCAATTTACATGGTGCCGGTGATAGCAAAGATGCACGAACAGTCAAAGTTTGACCCCTTCCACTTTGGTTTGTTGAGAGTTTCTTACCTTGACTTGAAAGAGCATTCTTGGCCGAAGTTTCAAAGGAATTCCACATTGCGGCGTAGGCTACACCAGGGTTGATCGAAGTATCATAGCTGCCAAAAATCCTATCCCCGGAAGGCCATTCAAATGGTTGGGGAACAAACCATTTATATTCATATAAAGGTGAAGGATCATTGGAAAATCTAGCCACTACTGCTGCATGGTCCGACCATTGATCAACAACCACTTCGACACCGGTAAGTATGGATTGTAACTCACTCGATATCCAAAGCTGGTCTATTTTGGTTTGACCACGTCCTGTTGGTTGTTCTGACATCCCCCATCTGAAACTGGCTATTTCTTGAACCTCTTTGAACCCAAGGTCCCTCAAACGCTCGCATTGTGATAACGACGATGGCTCGTGATTAAAGTCGCCGCACACTATTCTCGGCCCTTTTGCCTGGCAACCCACACGTGTGATTAAGGCATCAAGGAGGTACTCGGTTTGCAGTAATGGCTGCTGATGTGAGGCCCCATTTGGATATCCATAGCACATTCCAATTTGCACCCAGTAGCCCGACACAAACATTCCCGCCACTTGAATTCTTGCTGTTGCCATTAAATCAGAGTCAATGTTATGCGGTAACTTTCTCGATGGGAATTGTGAAAGCAAGATTACTCCCGAAAAAGTGCCTACTTCAGACGAAGTTCCTCTTGGCTTACATGGCTCTCCTGGCACCAGGTATCTATAATGGGATTTCAACAAGCCTAAACCCCTCTGTAAGTTTTTGACCCCTCTTGTAGTCAAATGAGTCTCACTCCCTACCCATGCCTGGCCCGGAAGGTTTGCGATTTGATCGGTTTTTGAATTGAGACCCGAGGCATTGAAGATTCCGAATTGCCACGAACTATCCTCCTGTTTCTCAGGGCCTGGATTGATTGCTTCTCCTATTCGGAGACACCCCAAAAAGATAAAAAGAAACCAACACACAGAGGTTTGTTTGGATCCCCTGTTGGTAACACCCCCACAACCCAATGATCTGACCACTGGACTGGAATATCGCTCCCTACTGAAGGGACTTGGAACCTTACGAGATTTACCTTCTCCACCTGAACTGCTTCGAATCCTGATGAAAGAATGCATACTGGTCACACTTGCAAAGATTACCTGAAAACATACCCCTATGAAACAGGCAAAACGCACAAAACAATTCACGCAACAATGCCACAGGATCTGCACCCCAGAACCGATAACACTGTTATGGAAAAAACCCCTTCTCAACGAACGATCCTTAGATTCTACAAAGCCACTGACGACTGCGTAACGATTACAAAGATCATGGATCATCAAAACCATCATGCTGCAAACTACCCTGAGAAAAAACCCTTGGCCACAACATTGCCTGCTAGCTGACAAGGGCAACCAACTAACATCGAACCTTCATTCCAATCTCTGCTTCTTGGCCAACAGCTCTTCCAATCGCATCATCTGTTGTTGGAACAAATTGTCCAACTGTCCTTGCTGCTGGTCAAGTTGGGCTTTGAACTGTCCTTGGAAATGCGTAAGTTGGCTAGATTGTTCACCAACTGCTTGCTCCAAACGATGTTGCTGCTGAGCCAATTTGTCAATGTACTGCCCATGGTTCTCACCTTGCTTAACTACCATCTGATGCAATTGTGCCTGATTTTCATGAAGTGCTGCAACTTTGGCTTCCAACGAACTGAATCTGGCTTCGTCACGACCTCCTGCATCAGAGTCGACCTCCATGCTTTCTTTCGGCAAACGTTTCAGGACGGATTCCATGACCTTATCTTCAAGGACCTTAACTGGATCCTGTGCTGCAATCTTGGGCATGGCATCAACGTTGCTCTTCATGTACTTGCTCCACGGGTCATTTGCCTGCAATGGATCTACATCATTCTTTGACTTCCCAGCTGCACACATCTGCAAAGTACGGTTGGCTCCAACAAACGACGAAACTGGCTTCACATGTACATATGGATCAGCCATACGGGTGATTACCATCTCTCCGTGTTCTCCAACGATGATATTCTGAGGAGGTGATTCTACCGCTTGAAGTTTCCAAAGCAAACCTTCTGTCAATCCAGACGATGGCACAGGCTGAACCGGACGTGCCTGCCAACCGATGCTGGCCACTGCATCACAAATACTCTGCTTTAATGTACCAAATGGCACAGGGCCTAAAAGGAAGTAGAGCTTCCTTCCCGACGGTAGGAAACTGCTTGATGGCTTCAACGCTTGATGTATCCTTTCGGCGTCTTGCGTCAAGCACCTAAGCCCCAATTTGTCGCCCATTCGGGCCAATCCAATGATGCCACCAATGGTACGCTTGTACACCTGAACGTCTGCCAGCGTTGACTTCGAAAGCCAAACCACATGGAACTCTTGGCTTGGTGTTTTGCCGTCGATTGATTTGGGCTCTAAAAAGAGCCCCCCAATGCCCGAGTAGCTTTGCAACTGCTTCATCAAACAAGCCGGGAGTCGTGCATGGATGGTAAAACACTGGGCTTCTTCAGGATTACACTGGGCAAAATTGATCTTAATCCACTGCCTTCCCCACACCTCAAGGAGTGGATCATGGACTCTGAAACTTGGACTGGGATGCCAAGCTTCGCAGCTTCCGTCACATTCTTCGTCTTGACATGGGCGAAGACACGGCACTAAATTGAAAATGTGTTTCAGCGGGTGTGGCAAGAATTCTTTCCAATCCATTGAAAGCTGATCACGATACACTGCAATCTTCACCACACATGACGAAATTGACACAACTTGGAAACGATCTTGGACAACTTGCTTTGTAACTGGAAAAGATCCCAACTGATACATCAGTGCGTCGATGAGAAGTGGCTCCCCGTTCTTGGAACAAATGACCGGGAAGCGGATCTTTTCTGCAATCAGCGTTGTTGGAATTGATCCGTCACCTCCATCCACAACCAAAAAGGCCAGACCTCCTGCTGAGATCTGCTTTCCTCCACGCAAGTAAGGCATTGCTTCCTCAACGGTCGTCAAAATTACACCACTTGCATTTGGGCCAACTCTAGAAAAGGAAATTTGACTCAATGGCGTTTGATCTCCACACACGAAAACCCCTGTCTCAACCCTCAACAACGCTGGATCTAACGAATGCGAAGGTTTCCCTTTCCCTTTTCCTTTCGATTTCACTTTTTGGTTCTTGGAACCCACTTGCTGTCCTGAGGCTGCCCGTTTATCGATTATCACCTGCAATTCCGATGGTTTGATCAACTGGACCATAGGAACGACTTGATTGGAAAGGGTCTTCAATTCTGTCCACGGTTGGGGTCCCTTCATTGCACTTGCAACTGGCGCTTCTCCTAAACGATCAATGACATGGTGTGCACGACTTGCTACTTCTGCCAATGGGACTCCATGTTCCTGCAACAAGCTATGCAATTTTTCTTTCCAAGTGTCTCCGTTGCCCCACACCCATGGTCTAGAACACTGGTCTGGAAGTTGCTGAATCAATTGTTCCCTGAAAACCCCATGCTCTTGTTGAAGTGATTCCATGGTATCAACGAATGCTTGTCCAAACACGAGTTGGCGAATGAATGAAATTGCCAAGGCACCACAAAACTGATTCACCAGGAATTTGACTTGTGTGCTTTTGACCTTTGGTGATTCCATCTTAAGGCATTTGCACACTTCCTTCACGATGACTTGCAATGCCAAGGAAAACTGAAAAGCTAACCCGCACGAGAAGGCGTGAACCCCAGAATGATCCCAGCGAAGGACTAAAGGGTACCAATGCTTTTCAACCAAAACACAAGCGACAACAGTAGCACCCTCTTCCAATGTCTTGGCATATTCATGCAATGGTCTCATGCATCCTGAACGAACTACACTAGCCATAACCAAGGGGTCAAATACAACGAGTTTCTGCTCTGGCGAACTTTCTGCAACAATCTGTCTAAGATGGAAGTAAATTTCATCATCTGCCCATAACCCACCTTGATTATTCAAAATGAACTGCCGTTGCTGCTTGGTCATACATGGATTTCTTAGCCCTTCCAATCCCCCCAAAACCATTAGAAGGGGGGAACCCAATTCCATCAATCCATTGGCATCCAGTTGACACAACGATGCGAATTGTTCATGGTGCTTGTCATTATGCGATGTTTCAACCAAAGCACTACCAAGTGGGTTTTGGATTTCCTCCCACTCATGACATGGGCATTGCATTAGTTCATCTCCTTTAGATTCTGCCTCATGACTGATAGAACCTTCCATCATATGAAAGTCACCAATTTTGCATGCTTCATGAGAACGAAACAGACAGGTATCCCAACTAGGATCAAGAGCCTGCTGAGCCGTCACAAATTCAGCCACTGTGGTTGCACTGAAAACTCATAGACATTCATTGACTCCTGATCTTCAAATGAATCATCAGGTGAAATTGGGACCCAAATTGAACGACTTTCATGAAGAATGGTCTCAATATGCTGTGCAAGGGCCTGGTCTGGATTCACGATTTCAATCCCCAGGAACACACCTACTGCTTTCATTACGTGTCCAATTACCCAAACTGCATGGATAGGAGACACACACTGACCTACTGCACAAAGTCCTAATCTCATGTCATTGGGAAATTGTGTCACCGGTGATCCTCCGTTCAGGAAGAATGCTTCTTGCGGATGCAAGTAACGACAACACCTGCGATGAACCAACTCATGATAGACTGTTTTGTCTGAAGGAACCAATGTGCAGAAAAGGCCTCGTTGTTCAAGCCTAGCCAACGACAGTGCTTGACGACATCCACACCTACAGGGGTAAAGTTGCCCTCCTGCCGAATGCAAAATCGTGGGAAGGACACCTTGCAGATCAAGGTAGCATGATTCAATGCCACCCTTGGTGTACTGGCCAAATTTGGTGAGTTCATAGAGACCCAATTCCAATTGGTCCAACTCAGACTGTGGCCATTGATGGATATGAGGCATTACTTCATGAATCTTACGATAACCCTCAGCACCGACAAAGTCTGGAATCTCAATGGGGCCAAGGACACACGATGAAAGAACTGCAAACCACCTAGTCCTTTTCGTACACCAAACATGATCTAAGTGTAACACTTTCTGGGTAAAACAGTAGCCTACCTTCTTGCAAAATTCTTGGATGACTGCCATTACTTCTGGATAATGTTGGATACCTTCAACACACTCCATGACACAAATCGGTGACTGCAAAAGCCACAATGTTGACAAAGTTTTCTGCAATGATTGGCTTCTTGGATCTGAAAGGCCATGCTTGTCGCCTGCTGTGCTATACGGTTGACAACTTATACCAGACACGATTGTTGCATGATTGGCACCAATTGCATGCAATTCTTTGACGATTTGTGTTCCAGCAATGTCACCAATGAGAAATTGAGTCTCCTCACCGTGAAGTGTCTGGAACATGGTTTGCCAACATGGATTCTGATCCACTCCGGCTAAAACATGGCACCCCAGCTTTGAAGCGACACTGCTGAAGGCCCCCATCCCGGAGCACAGTTCAACAACCAACCGCAAGTCTTCACCAAGACAGGGTGCAATGGGCAAAGCATGGGAAGAATCAATCAAATGGCAAATGATCACACCTTCAACAGATTTGACACGAACATCCAGAAAAGAATAAGTGTCGGCCATCTTTGAAAGTTCACCCTCGACCACCACTCTAACTGAAGGATTGTCCAATGATCGAAACAAGTGCTTCCCCTGATTATCCAGAACGATGGTTCTACCCACAAAAGAAATGATGTCACCTGATGAAAGAGAACCCCATTGCGGAAAAATCATCATTGCCAACTGAATCCCTCAGGGTATCGGCTAGCTCAGTTCAACTAAAGACCTGGAAAGTTCCCTGAGCCAGAACTAATATTTGAAACCACCACCCAGTGATGGTATGGAATTTTTCACAGATGCCTCTCCTTTGGTTTGAAATTGATAGTTTGGTTATAGATATATGTGTAGGTGCGTTTCAGGGTTCGATGATTTTTTTTGAGGGGAGAGATGGGGAATGGGTAGAGCACCATGATCTGCAAGACATGTTGTTGTTTTTTTTCAAGGCTTTTCTCCCTGGAAAATCAGCATGGAGCAAAAAAAAATGGAGGTTTGGTTCAAATGGTTTTCCTTTTCAAAGGGATGAGTTTTAGGTTCCAGCCGTTGATCATCTGGGGTTTACACCTGAAACGACAACTCAGATGATACCCTCCGGTAAACAAACATAGCAATGGAAAATCCCCATCTTGAATAGGAAATTCATCTTCAAATGGTGGATTTTCCATTGCTATATTAGATTACCGGAGTGTAAGCCCTTTGTTTTGATGTGACCTGATGTACCGCACCAGGCAAAATAGAGCCATCCGTCCTATAGGCATTCCTCCCATGGCCTCCCCCCGGTTGCGGCTCAGGAACGACACGTCCCAACAGGAGACGGATCCCTTGCCATCGGCGCTCAATAAGTATGGAGAACCTCAAGGCAGGTTCTAAGAAAACAGTTGATCGCATGGTGATGAAACCCACCACTATGAATTTGCAGGAATGTTCTCTCAGTTTCAAACAGCTTGGATCGATTAGATCTAGAATCATTTAGGTAATCACATGGAAATGTATGATTTTGGCCTCACCATGGGCCAAAGACCGTTTCTTTTTAAATAGATCCAAGATGTTTCCGATGTTTCCGCAACGCACTTTTTCCCATCAACCCAAAGAACCACCCCGATCCATAGCCCTTAAAAGCCCCTTTCCAAAGATCCTTTCGGCGTTTTTTCTTCAAAGAAATCGGGATTTCCGGGATTTTGACTGACATAAGAGCCACCAAGATCTACCCTGCCTTCCAATTCTTCCAGCGCAGTGACCTTGGAATGTCTGTTTGTTTTTTTAAGTTTTTCCGTGCGACAAAAAAATAGGG
>OMLO01006009.1_pt1 | contig 10204 bp, 7 predicted proteins | sample 1674811 | NCBI WGS metagenome assembly OMLO01 (sample SAMN06265003, study PRJEB25207) | coral metagenome | isolation source: Coral host | place: Mexico:La Bocana,Puerto Morelos, Mexico | collected 2008-11-13
TTTTCCATCGATCTTTGAGGATATTTGACAGTCATGATTCTTTCATCCAGAATTGTCCTTTTTTCTATCGATGTTTAAGTTGCCTTTTTAACCTTTGAATATAGAAAACGCATGAGCAGTGATCAAAACTCTGGGTTGTTTGTTATAGATTGGTCGTGTTATTCACGGATTGTAATAGATGTAATAGCCAATATAAGGATACCTATTAATCAATCAGTATAGTGGAATGTCATAAGGGATTTGAACGTTGATCACATGAAAACACTTTACCCTTCGAAGCAGTGAGCTAAGTACTTGAACTTAATCATTCACGATCATAAGGTTGTTACAATCCTATATATTAAACTGGTTGGTGGTTTCAACCCATTTGAAAAATATCAGTCAAATTTGATCATTTCCCCAAGTAGGGGTGAACATAAAAAATGCTTCAAACCACCAGCCAGTAAAGCTCTACCAGGTACTGTACCTCATAGAAGCTACCACTCTATCCGACTCTATCCCCACCATTTGGGTCGTGATCCTTCTGGTTTCACAAAACTTTAGCGCTCTTGGAATCATCTTCAATTTTCCTTCGATTTTCTTGAAGTGGTTGGTACCCATGGTAATGTACCATATGTACCATATGGTACAAATGGTGGTTTAATGGTTTAATGCTGGTTTAATGGTGATTGTTTAATGGTGATGTACCATGGTACCAAGTTGAGACTGAATCACCCACCCTTCAAGGCAAATGGATCCCTTAAGAACAAAAACAAGAGTTGCGACTTTCCAACAAAAAAAACAACGCCTCCAACAGTAGAGCCCAAACTGTGTCAGCCATAGTCTGTGGGAAGTCCTGGTAGACGCAACGTCAATGCTGACAACGGAGTTGGGTGTGTGTCATCATGTTGATGGAAGATATCCTGCTAAATCAGTTGAGCTTGGCAGTTTATCCCAGGTGTTTTTTCAGAGTTTATGAGTTTTATAACTCGATGTATTTTTTATTCTATGCACAGTATGTATGTGACACCCAAAACCATTAAATGTTCCATAACTTAAGCGAGAAAACAAAAGGTATCATAGAATTTGGGACCCTAAAAGCATGTGTTGTTTGTTTTAGTCGGATGTCTTGGTCTATATCTTTTCTATGGATGATTCCGTCGTCGACAAGGTTTGAGTGGTTATGATCCGCCCCTAAGCCTAGAAAAGTGGAGAATAGAAACACATCACTTAGCAGGAAATAGTGGTGAAGATACACAATTGACAACGACCACACACCCGAAATCTAACAGGACAATACCCAAAATGACGCCATCTTTGACAGGAGATGAATTCTCCCAAAACCATAATTTCTGCTATCCATGTTCAAATTCCAGGGTTTATCAACATATCGCAACGCAAATGTGTGAAATGGAAACCAGCTAAATGGATGTTGAATGGCTCAACCTAACATCCTGCATGTTGGTGATCCACCATCGTTTAGATGATGCCGTGACTTTTTCCCAAACAAAACCGATGTATAGAAGGAAGAGTAGAAATGAGGAATATAAACACATCAACCTCATTGATATGCGCTGATTTACACACAAAACCAGCAAGGGATTCATAATCCTTGGATCATTTTGGAGAATGTGTTTGATGGAAGAAATCCAGCTACCCAGTTGATATGGGGAATCTCAGGTTCTTACTCAGATTTCATGTCATAGTGTCATATTTCTCTGCATCTCTGTACATATATACATAGATATATATATACATATTTATGCATAACTATATAACAAATATATAACATACTTACACTTACAGTATGTTTTTTACTTTCACCCATATCAAACAAATATCCACTGGTGCAAGATTTCTTCGTTCAACAGTTGGGTCCTCATCACCCATGGCCAAAGCCAACTGTTCTAGGTAATCCTGACGACGAAACGGTACAAATTCATGGGGAAAACGTGTGACGTGTCGCATCTTGCCATTGCACAGGCCACATTTTTCCTGAAGATATTAGATCAAACTTAGATCATGATGATAATTGACTGAAAAAATTGAATGAAACTCAAAAACACTTTGCAAAAAAGAAGTGGAAAGACTAATTCTTTGAGAGAGTCAACGTCTTTTCAAATTGACAAAAGGTATAAACAAGTGGGATTCGATTCATGTCACGAGGTGTTTCACTACATGGACGCTCCCTAAAACGGAACCAACTTTGGAAAGGCTGGTCTTTCAAATATCAAGTTTCTGGGGCAAGCGACGTTGGTTTCAAGGAGAGAAATTGCTTTATACCACCCTTTGGACCGACAACAAGTTGTCATGCTGGTTGTTGGAGTTACTAGAAATGGACACATGCAATTATGATATGATACTGACGTGATATCATATCATATCATTGTAAATTCTGATATGCAACTAATATGACTAGACTATATGAATGTATCAATTTCATGATTGATGTCAGTATTGTTGCTTACAAACCACCAACAAACATTGTCTGTTCAACAATCATTGTCTGCCAAGGCCGACACCTGGATGTAGATGGAGAGGTCCTGAGAGTTGGGGAAGGTAGGGGTTTTTCACCCAACCCCGTGTTGAAACATATGCGCGTTTGTCAAATTGGATCATCCTTTTCAGGTAGAAATAAACACATTGTTTAAAACCACCACCTAGAAAAAATGGTGTTTTTTTCTTTTCAAATAAACATCTCCGGCTTCAAATCATGTTTCGTCATTTTAAGGGTATCTTCCTGTTAGTTTTCAGAGGTGTACGTACTAGATTTCAGCTAAGGCTTCAATCAAGTGCATAAAAAGGGGGCTAGTTGGTGGTTTCAACCCATTTGAAAAATATGCTCGTCAAAATGGGTTCATCTTCCCCAAGTTTCGGGATGAAAATAGAAAAAATTGAGTTGCCACCACCTAGAAAAACCTCGGTGGCTTCTGAACCGAATAAAAAAGTTCCACCAACTTATCATCCAAACAAAAAGCACCAAAATAAACATCTCACAATGAAATCAGAATCACTCAAAAAACACTGAAATCTCTTTATTCGCTGTTGCTTTTTGATGGAGAGTAGCTGGGTATCATGATGGCATACAAGGGAAACTACCCATCTTGGTTTGTTGATGGCACAAAAAGGAATGACATGGTATGGCATAGATAGATGAGTTCTTGGGCACATACACCTGGTCCCCTAAAGGATAAACTCCAACTGCCAGCAGGAATGGAAGTATTCTGCGAATGATCCCAAATTTCCCTTTCATTCCATATATGGCTGAAAAATTCCATGCCACACTTTCAGGATGCTCTTCTTCCTTTTATTATTAGCCAATGTAACTAATTTTCAGGTGTGACCCCATCCATCCTTATGGTGTTATTTCCGCCAACTCAACCAACCCAGGACCCAGTCAACCCACTTCTGAATTTCATGTGCTAAGCTTCAGCCCTTGCCCGATTCAACCATGACCACCAACTGGGAAATAACCCCGCAAGGCCATAGCGATCCTGAGATTTTTTCTGAAGATGATGGGATGGCGTTGTAGGTTTAAGACAATAGCAGGGTTACCCTCCCAACAAAAGCTAAGAATGACAATGGAAAATTCAATATTTGAAGATGCATTGCGTATTGGACATGGGGATTTTCCAATGTCATGTCATGTTAGTTTTCAGGGGTGCACCTTTCAGGAATGATGTTGAAGTACAAGGCACTCTTAGCGGATTCCTGTAATACCCTCAGCTCCGCTCACTGAGAAGTTACCCCCCGAAAACGAACATGACTGGCTGGAACATCACCAATTTCAGCTCGGAGATACATCGACTCATTCATGCTTGGTGTTCCATTGAGAATTTACATGCTAGGTTTTTTGGGGGTGTACTTTCACATTCAAATTTGATGATTATGTTGTTCAAAGCAACTTGCATGATCACCTCCAGTCCATTCAGTTACATCGCGTCCATGTCTTTAATTTTTCAGCTGAAACATGGGTTATCCCATAGTCTTCCCCGAGTGGTGTTTGCGGGCATCCCGACTCATGATGTCATCGAAATATACTGGTTATCATCATAATAGCTATCAGTATGATTACTTACTATATAATGCGATTCAGAGTCAACCCTACATATGCTATTGTAATATATAAAGCCTTATGTAGGATCAGTCAGTAGATACGCAAAAGGCAATTGTTGGCTTTGGCATTTCTTCAAAGATCAACTTCATAGGCCATGGAAACCGGGAATCATGAAATCAAATCGTTTAAAATTTGAAATACCCTCCCGAAGTTTAACATAGCCCCTGAAAAGTTCAATAGGAAGTGGTCTTGTCACCACCATATTTCAGAGGCTATGATAAACTTCGAGGGGGTAAACCTTCCTAATCCTACTAGGGGATCTAGGATTCTCCTGACATTAGTAATCGGAAACTTATATCATCTTAAATGCGTTTCGTTCAGGTAATGGGACATCATGCGTTTCGATGTAAAATAAGTTGTCATCATGTTGTCATCCCCCCAACATGTTGAAAGGCTATATGGTCATTGGCTGAATCTTGGATACTTACCCCATTACCAGTGGCAAAATTAAGGTTTCATAAGGGTGGGATCTGCTGGTAAATGTTCAACTCCTGCTGGTGAGGAGCCAGCATCCTTGGTGGAGTTTGTAGATCCAAGCTGATAACAATCCCTAAGAACCCTCACCCCTCCTATAGAAACACCAAACTCTCCCAATGACACCCCTAAAACCTGACAAAAACAGGGTGGCAACTTGACACACCGCATGACATTTTAAGGATTCTTACAAATGGTAATCTTTCCAAACGGTGATGCCCCAAGGGACGTATAACTCTGCACTGAGCGCTTCTTTCACCGGGTCATGAAGCTTCTCTCGAAGCACCTTTAAAGCACAAGTGGACGATTCAATGAACAACTGATTCAAAAAGATGCGCAGGTAATTTAGCAGGTAAATCAAGATGTTCACATGGCAACCCTTAGGTCCCCTGCTGAAAGTTAAACTTTTAGTGGGTTATATGTAAAATCCCACTAAGCTCAAAGGAGCTAAAGGAATAAGGCTAATCTAAGATGTGCCCAGTATATACCTTTTTCTTTTAAAAGTCAGCCAAAAAAACATCTTTATCACGGTATCATGGTATCGGCATCACTGGATTCATTTCCAAAGTTTTCATTTCCAAAAATGTGTGTGTTAACCAACGCTGACATAGATCCATCCGCCATCATCCAAGAGTGGGGTCCTTGTACCAAAAAAGTGGTCGAGGGTGAACAACTCGAATTCTGAACCAGAAAAGCCTTCAATTTGTCTTTGCATTTCTCCATTCATCATTGGAATGGATTCATGCTGGTGGAAAATTTGGAAAAGACCTTGAATGATGGGAGGGGTATTCTTGAAAACCTTCATTGTGAAGTGAATCCATGTCTTAGGTTTTTCTGGAATACATGAACCTCTGAGCACCAACAATTTGTTCGACACTAAAAACGGGTCTTCAGTGGATCTGTCCGAATCTATGCTTCATGACATAAGCCAGGATATGATTTGACTTCAAAAAACTGAAATTCAGTTTTTATTGGTGTTTTCGTGTCCGGTGAAGTGGCGATGAAGCAAATATGAGCGTACCATAACACTCAGAGGATTTGGAGGAGATATGTGTGCACTACTCTTCTTAAATCAAAAATAATCGAGTGGGAAGTGATGGGTACTCTCCAAAAAAGATCATTTCCTTCACAAAACCACCACCCAAACAAAAGCAGAAAGGATCCAAAATAACCATTTGTGCATTAATTATCATCTTTCACCCCAAAAAAACATCCTGAAGATCATTCTTGACAACTTCCCACCATCTTAACTTCAAATACATCCAACCATACTTCCAACACAAAAAAACGTGTGCTTCGACCACAAAACAACAGTGAAACTTCGGTGCCCACGGTGAACCCCCCTTCACCAAGGGCATCCGAACCCGAGGCCGTACGTCGCCGGTTGATCAGCCGCTCCATCTTGGTGTGGAAACAACCATAGGGCCATAGGGATTTTATGGGACGAATCGCATATTTACCTACTATAGAACGGATTTTTGATGTTCTTGTAGAAGGTGCTAGGTATCATTTTTCGTCACCCAATTCTGCAGGAACAAAAACCGCTCATATACCAGGTATATATATATATTGCCGTCTAGGGGCATACAATCCCCACCACCTATTGCCAGAACCAAAATAATCCTATGATACTACCCTCCCGGGAACGATCACATATCCCACCGGAAGGGAAAAGGAAACTCATCGACTCAAACATACCTTGAGTTAGTTCCCAGGAGGGTAATGATTTTACCATATAAATCAACACTCCCTGAAACTAACAGTTCGCACCTGAAAATAAGCCATCCCAACAGGAAAGTAGTGTTCCAACCGTCTGTTTCTAGATGCTATGGTAGTTTCGAGGAGGGTAAATAAGAAACCATAAACATCAACTAAATGTGGGTCAATGGATTCCAGTTTCCATGGATCCTACGGGAATTGGCTTGGAAAGACCATCTAGAAATTTGCAGGTGAACATGGAATTTACCCTAAAGATCAAGCAACAAATGTAGAGTAAGATAAGTATTATATAAATACCCAGAAGCTCCATGTATGGTATGTTTACCTTCATTTACCACAAAGATCACCTGAATGTAGGCAAATATACCACACATGATCCTATGGGATATACCCTAATTTGTCTTCCCCTTCCCCAATGGCAAATGAGTCAGTTTTGGTTGGAATCCCTGATCCGGTCAAAACGTGAACAAAAATACTGGTGGTAAGTGGCATCCAAGGAAGATCCTATGGGCTAATTCGCAAAAAAGGTACCCCCCCTGAAAATTAACATAAAATTCATAAAACCTAAAAATCACCCAATTGAAGAGGAGAACCATCTTCCAAATCTCCATGACTTTTGGGTTCCATATTAATTTTCGGGGATGTAGTGATTCTTATACGTCCTTTGAGGTGAAACAAAGCTTTTCGCAGTGGTGGACAATTTCTTTTCGATGGCTATCAGCCAATGATCCCACAAAACTCATGTAGTATGTATCTTTCTGAAGTAGATTCAGAGTAAAATATCAGAGTGATTTTTTGGATTCCTGAAAAAAACATGTAACATGCTGGAAAAAAATGAACAAAACCCCAAGCGTTCCAAACATTATGAGTTTTGGATCCCCCCAAACAGACAATTTTTAAGGAGCTCAAGGCCCTTTAAAAGGGGTTCCTTCCGCATCCTCACAAGGTATGACTAGAGGATGTTGGAAGACTAGGGCAATATCAATAAATGATTTTCTGGTTGGTGGTTTCAACCCATCTGAAACATATGAGTCAAAATTGGATCATTTCCCCAAGTAGGGGTGAAAATAAAAAACATTTGAAACCACCACCTAGTTTTGGATTTGGGGGAATGAAACAATATGTTCACGTCCACGTTCATGATAAATAAATGCCTATGCATTTCAGGATTAAACTTAATTATACCAACTGTTAAAGGGGAACATGTCAAGAGGTACAGGTCATTGGTCAAAGTGCAACTGTGTAGTTTGGATGAATCATGGAATATGTCATCTTTTTTCTCAAAAAGATAGGTTATCTCCAAAGGATTTCCTAACAGCAACAACATATTCGCTTCACCGTATCACCTGAATTGACAGTCGACATTGGGATGTCAAATAAAACAGATTGGACTCCAAGTCCCGTGAAAGTCCCGTGAAACAGATGGAGCAAGTGAAACGCCCGTGAAAAATACTGGCATTTTGGGAAAACAATCCGGCTTCCTTTGGGGTTTTTTCTCAGCCTATTTTTCAGGGGCATGTTGGTTAATTCGTAGGCAGGGCAACTTATGAGACGCCTTATGGTAATTACTGTTCTTACCACACTCCCTGAAATTGCGCCGAAAGGAAACTACTGCTTGCAACGACTACATTTGTGTCATGCAGGGTAATAATGTTTTCTTTTTTCACCAAGGGTAGTAGCATAATCACATATCAGATCGACCCCAACCCAGTAACAGTGGCAAAAATGGCAAAGGTTTATAGGTATCCCCTGCTAAAAATGTAATAATCCTGGTGACTGTTACTGGGGGGGATGGATCCAAATTATATAAGTATATGTATTATAAGTATCAACACGAAATCAACCAATCACGGTTTAACGGGTGATGAACGTCACTCGCATGAAGAATCGCTGCGCATGGAAAGATTCTAACCCCCCCAAGAAAAAACGAAACACCATGAATTTGGGGAAATTCTGTCACCGGGTTTGGTCAGCCTCATCCAAAAAGAGACATCTCAGGTTGACATGTTCACCAAATTTCAAAAAAAACAAACACACAAAAAAAACAAAAAATCCAGACAACAACCATTCTTCTATGAACCCTGTGGGCCATTTCTTGTTCAGAAAAAAAAAAACTCCCGAATCCGCGGGACCCGCGACATTCAAACGAACGCGGTCACCCTCCACGACTTGGATCAAACCTCCACCACTTGGATGTCCCGGGACGGAAGTTAGGATCAATGGTTAGGATCAATGGGTTATTTCACCCACTTATAAATGGGGTATTCCTTGGGGTTATAACCCACTGATCCTAACCATTGATCCTAACTTCCTGGGATCTCCAAATACCAGGTGATTTGTATGAGGTGGTTCAATATGTGACCTCTGTATCCCCAAACGTTGGAGGTCACGTGATATCAACCTTTGAAAAAGGTCACGTTTTCACCACTCCCAAAAAGGACAGGCATGTACCGTGCTCCAATTTCCCAACCCACAGCCATAGGATCTTATGAGACGAACGGTATATGTACCTATACATCCTATGCTAATTCACCACAAGAATCAACCATCCATGTAGGTAAATGTAGGTAAAAACGGTGCAAATGAAGGTTTCATTCATATAGTTCAGGATCACTAAACTCGCCTCAAAATGTTGCATATGTTGCATATCATCCTAGTGGCACCCTGCGGACAGGCAAAAAACACAAAGATTCCAATGATATAAGAGACGTAGGAATCCTACAACCTCCATCAGCACCGGCCCACATCATACCCCATAGGATCCATGGGACTGATATATTTACCTATACATGACATAGTTGATGTTTATGAATGTTTGTGATAAATGTAGGTAAATATACCAGTCACATGGATCTTCTGGGTAACTGGGAAGGGGGCCCGCACCCAACTTGGATTTGCATGTTTGATGCTTCTCCCAAATGGTGATGGGGAATAATAGTGATGATTCCCTGAGTAAAATCCATAAAAGAAATCACCAACTTAACAAATCCAAGTCATATGGAGTGAAAAAAACACATGAAAACTCATTTGTTTAACAGGCCATTTATAGAGGCTACTACCATACCACTCAACTGGAAAAACCATCGGCGAAACGAGCCCACTTTGAACCCAAGGGGTTTAAACCCAAAATTTTCAAAATTGGATCCATGGCACTGTTATATTTACGTACATTTAGTTATAAGTTTTAAAGTAATTTCTTCTAGGTACATATTACAAGTGTCCACATGGATCCCATAAGTACTGGGAAGGGAAATTACCACACTTTTCACCCCCGAGTTTTTGTGAACCTTGGCCTTGAACTTCAGGAAAGAAACCACCCTAGCGACAAAACAAAAAGTCGCCAGATTTTTGACCAAGGAAGTATAACAACTAAAACAACCCACAAACAAACAAGCAACAAAAAACAGCAAAAAACATGAAAACAAAAAATGAATTGCAAGTTACAACTTGTTTTACTGGGATGAAACATTTGAAAACAATGAAAAAACGCATGATTTTTTCGTGTCCCAAAAAAAATGCTTGGACGCCCAAGCAGTTCACTCCTGACTCCTCTGTCTGCGTGCCAAATGAGCGTGTGCAATCCTTTAGGTTTAGGTTTCTTCATGAAGATAAGGGAAGACCTTATAATCAACTGGTGGTATGGAACGTCCCTGTTCATCTTGCGAAAAATGCTTGAAGCAAATGCGGCAGAAGTATGCTGGATTGAAAGGACATCGAGAAGCATCCAGGACGACCCAAGCAGCTAGAAGTCTTTGGCAAACCAAGCATCGCTGCCTCTGGTATTTGCGCATCCAAATCAGGCACGGGTATGCCTCTCTTAGTGGGCAGTCGTCAGCCTTGTTGAATAGTCTTGCTCCGGTAAAGTACATCAAATGCTCAATATCACCTTGCCGAATGTAGCAACATTTCTCTCCG
>OMLO01006010.1_pt1 | contig 10202 bp, 5 predicted proteins | sample 1674811 | NCBI WGS metagenome assembly OMLO01 (sample SAMN06265003, study PRJEB25207) | coral metagenome | isolation source: Coral host | place: Mexico:La Bocana,Puerto Morelos, Mexico | collected 2008-11-13
GTGTCAAGAAAGCTTTGGTTCGTTAGCTTTTCATTTACTTGTTTACATTTGAAGCTGTAAAGGAAATTATAATATACTCCCAGACGCCAAAACAATTCTTTAAGTTAATTCATCACAGATCAACCATCAGCTTAACGTGTCTTATATCTGAACAGGGTAAATTGTTATTTGTTCCTCATTTGTGTAGAATATAGAGTTCTTATCAAGGGGGCGCTCAAAATTTATTTTTCCTATAAAAGTGGTAAAGTTTTAGTGAAAGACTCCGTTGGCGGTATACATAACGAATTAGAACAAGAACAATGTGCGATTGTTTTAAGTATTATTTACCTCACAGCTGTCTTCCAACTTGAAATGAAAACTCTTTTCTCAGATTTTATCACACGCTGAGTAACGCTAATAAATATTTAAACAGAAGGCAAAATGCCACTTTTCTTTTATAAAACGACAATAATGGATGTACAATAAGATGAGACGAGAACTCTTAGTGTTTCTATTGATCATCCACCGCTGCTATAATTCATTTTACAATCAAGAGTGAGCAGACGTATCGAGCACTTGGACTCCATGACAGCAAATCTAATCGATTTGCTCGATTGAGGGGTTGGCTAGCGCTGCCAACGACACCTGTTGTTATCTCAAAACGTTAGTCAACACACCCCTAACTCCAGGTTAACAGTAACCACGCGATTTATTTTTCATTGCTCGTCGACGAAGCGCAGCAGTCAGATCTTTTGAAACTAATCCTCTGATCAAATAGAAGAGGGAACAAAGCCAAGAGGAATTGTCTCTCACCAGCTAGGTTTTTACTGATTCTTCCCTTTCCAATAATTACGGGCCATGGCTCGAAGAAACATTGCCCCCTGCTGCTTAAAGTGCAGTTTCCGTCGCAGATGGAAAACATTTGCTATACGAGAATTCCAAATATTTACGATTAACAAAAGAGGATCAAGAAAATCTAGATGATAAGGATTGTTAAGCTGGTATGGGGCTCTTCTTTCTCTGGGTTGCTGTATATATTTTCGAGTTGGAAGCGCTGCAAAGTGGCACAGATGACACAGTCTTGGGAGCCAAAACAACAAGATGAAAGCCAATACGCCGCAAATTGTAACCGATAGTTGCTGACATAGGCGGCAAAAATGACCCCCCTACTTTGTGTGTGGCCTGTAAGGTCATTGCTTTTAGGACACAAACATCTCTTGGAGCTAATATCACGGGCAAGTTTAAATGGCGCATTGTTACTAGCTCGCATTTGGCGAAAAATTGGAACTCACTTTGAAAAGCAACCATATAGAAATAGGTTTCCCCGTGTTCCGCAATGGCATCCATGAGTACCTTAGCCAAAATTATCTGACAGATATAAAAGTAATTTACTAGTTCAAAAGCAATTAGTTATAGGTCATAAACAACAGCTATAGATTCTTTTCGTTTATGTACAATATAATTAATCTACAAGCACATGTCACTTTGGCGAATCGCAAGTGTGTTCGTGCATATGAACAAGTCTGAAAGCAATAGCTATTAAATGACCTTTGGCTCTCGCTCATATTTGGATGGGATGCAAAGAACTTAGCCTCGCCCTAAATCCTTTAACTACGAGCTAAAGAAACTACCTCAAAGCATACCTACTCTACTCAGAATGCAGTTGTTATCGTTTCACTTTGCCATTCCAAAAGAAAAAAATATAGTTGTTAAGAACTGGAAATCTTGTGTATGTTTCTATGTAGTTCTTGAGTTGAGGATTTGAAAAAGATTTTTTTTCCTCGAATTTTTTTTTACTTAATGACCAATTAGGTAAAAGCGAATCCAATCAAGAGATTCCCGCGCTTGGAATTTGTTCCAAGGTTTTGCTTCATTCTGATTGGTTCACTGGATTGTTTGCAGAAAGTGTTCATTGTGTAGATTGGATACAAGTCGATAGAAGTACTTTCATTCATTAGGCCTTCCATTTGCAATTTTTGTCTTACTTTACTTTTCAATCTCAAACATTGTTATGGTCTGCGTAAAACTCACTTGCTTTGTGCCGTAGGTCAAAGAGCTGTCAATACCTACAATAAGACTGAATAGTTACTAAATTCCTATCCTCCGATAATGCATTTCTACAAGCTTTGTGATTGGTTCACTGAATCTTGGTTGCCAAGGAAGACGGACGGAAATGCAACAAAAAAAAGGGGTAATGCCATGTCGTAAAGTACAAAATATGAGAGAACTACTCAGTTACGTAAACTGTCGAAAAGAGAAAAGGCCTTGACGTTCAATAAAAGTGACTGAATAGAGAAGAAAGGCGGCTAACTCTGCGGGAAGATCGATCGATAACCGAAACAATTTCGTTCTGAAATCGAAAACATATTTTCGTTCAAAACCATCGATTCTAAATAAACGCAAACGTATTCTATCTTTCATGACAAGTAAACTCTCGATTCCTTTTCCAGAGAAACTGTGGTTCTGCGTCGGTGGGGAGTATTTCAAGATAATTTGAGCGTTAGCCCTTCGAGCGAATCTAGGAATTGTGGGTTGTGTGTGGTTTATATTCAGAAATACGAAGCTACGTTATTGGTTGGTACATGGTAACGTGAAAAACAACAATATAAATTAGTTGAATGAAAAGCGTTCGTTGATACCGTGAGGATTAAGAGTGCCGATTTGAAAAATAAATTTTTGTTCTGGAGTTTTGCGACTTTCCGTGAGTCCTTGTTGTAGGAAAAGGCGCAGACTGCCATAACTTGCTTAAAATGATGGGGGATATTAAAGTGTCTCGCGACCGGTTTAGATGCGTCTTTGTTTCTCTACGTCACGAAGGTGCTCTCGGAAACGGCCGTCTAGTCGTCTCCTTGTTTCGCCGATGTATAACTTTTTGCAAAGAGTGCAAACAATGCGCGCAACTTTTCCTGTCTTTTCATAACATCTATTGGTTTAGGTCAGACTGAAATCAAATGGTAGGTAAAAGGGGAAAGTCTGCATACGAGTTAACTGGCCTATCAGGCCGGAGCTTATCCAGGTTTCTGTAGCATGAAGCGACTAGGAATATTTCTACTCCCCCGTGGATGGGATGCTAGTGAATTCCTTCGCAGGGTTATCCCCAGCATTAAATTGCCCGGTACCCATTTATACACCTGAGTGGAGAGAGTAAAGTGTTTTGCCCATGAACACAACGCAATGTCCCCGGCCAGGTCACGAACCCGGACCGCTCGATCCGGAGTCGAGCGCACTAACCATGAGGCCACCGCGCGAAATCAAATGCGGTTCACATTATTCTATCAAGTGGTGATAGTAACAATCTTTTAAATTCTTTTTTTTATACAACGCAGGCTTATCGAATAATTATAAAATGGTATTTAGCTAATGGACAATTAAGTCGCCACGTACCTCTCGTAACAACTCACAGGATTGGCTGAGAAGACAATATGCAGACAACAGAAACAATGGACCCCACAATCTTGGACAGAATAAAAAGGAACAATTAACCCCCTTACCCCCAAAGCAATGATAAAGGAGCGAAGGAGCAAAATCGCGCCATTTTGGCATCATTGAAATGGGGGGGAGGGGTGGTCCAGATGTGCCTTGTACAAAATTGTAGCTCTGAAACAATGGAGCTGCTTGGCAATAAGAACGAATAGAAAAAGAGGTTACTAAGAGGTGCGTGGCATCTGTCATCTCACGTTTTAAAAAACTGCTAGATAGATTCAATCGAATTCCCGTCATCGTTCATTCCATCAGATCCTCCGGTACTTCTGGCAACAGTGAAACCAGAATACAGAGTCCAAGAAGGAGAAACGGTCAAGTTATGGTGCAAGTTCTCTGGAATAAATGATTCAGTGGACAACAGAACCCTTACGGCATGGCAAAATCCGAATGGGCACATTATCACTGACCAATATAAGCGGTTTAAAATGCGGCTTGGAAGATATCTAAAAATCAGAAGGGTAAAGCTAACAGATCAGGGGACGTACGTTTGTATTGCCTACAACCACTTCGGGAAAGTCAAAGAAGAAATACAGCTTGTTGTGGAAGGTTGGAAAAGTAATCTAGATCATTCGAGACAAGTACAAAATTGATATTAAATTTTGATCGTAGTACATACAAAATATTGTAAAGCACTTCAGCGTTGTAGTACACAATACAATACAATAGAAGTTTATTTTGTAATACGCTTAGCTATTCAGTGTAACCTTACATAATGGAATCAGTTACACCAATTACTAATTACCAATTACTCTAATTGTTAAATTTAGTTTAGCCAAATGTAAAATTTGTAGAATTCTATTTGTAGAATTCTAACTGAAATTTTCCTCAGCCAAATGTAAAATTTGAAAACGAAAACAGACGAAAATCCACTTAATACAATTCTAATTGTTTATTTCCTACAAGCCTGTTTGTTTACAGAAAAATTTTCACAGACCAATCCGGGTATTTTCGGCGGACAGGCACTATGCGCTGATAGTGTCCCTAATGATCTGTCCGTCCTCCTCCCTCCCTGAATTCAGTTATGCATGCGTTCGTTCGTTTGTTGATTGATTAATTCATTAATGACTCAGTCCTTTGTATGTGTGTTTAACAGCATCCAACAGCAGTATGACAATACGTCGTCCGATCACCAAACCGACCCCAACAGGTAATTTCTATTTGTTATACAAATGGACAGCATTACTCACGGACTATAACGTTCTTCAGTATCGCTGTAGTACTCGCTCTCTTTGCGCGACGAGGATAGCACCGCATGCATCTCTTGAAACTAAAAAGTTTTTGACTGTGTTTGTTTTCGAGATGCAAGTTCTCTGGAATAAATGATTCAGCGGCCAACAGAACTCTTACGGCATGCAAAATCTGAATGTGCACATTATCACTGACCAATATAAGTAGGGAAGTCAAAAAAGAAATACAGCTTGTTGTTGACGGTTGGAAAAGTAATCTAGATCATTCGAGACAAAGTACAAAATTGGTATTGACAACAACTCGCGCAAGCTCTGCAGGAAAAGCTTCCAAAGAACTCGCCTAACAGCTCCTGATTTACGAATGCTCTTTCAGTTCCCGTGTCTGTAAACCCCTAGGAAGAACGGTATTTTTCTTAAATGGATTTCTAATTAATTTTTTTGTCGCTTTTTCTACAGCTTCAAGCATCCCTGCAAGATACCCGCTTGTCGTCAGTACCACCAAACGGCCTCCACGGAAATGTAACATAAGGCCTTCAAAAATTCCACTAATAGGTTTGTTGACTGTTTCTCCGTTTCTTTGCACTCACACATCTCATTCTCCTTTTTTCTTCATTGTTTTATTCACTGCGTTATGACTATAGTTCAAACTCTTTATTTTGTGTTTTTCCTGTTTTATATCGTTTCTTTAGTTCCTTTCGAGCTTCCCACGTACACGCTAACTCATTTATGAAGCCCAAACATGGAAAAATTGTCATCGAAGAGTAACAAATTAATTTTAGTACATACTATCCTGGTCTTAAGTCTTGGGACACTGCACTTTTGCCGACATATGGTCTTTCTGTCCACCTCCCTTCCCCATTCTCAACACAATGTTGATGTTGATTCATCCAAAGTAGACCCACTATTTCGACGTTTTGGGGATGGGAGGCTCGGAAAAATAAATTACCTCTTACTTAAAATAATGCGTCGCTAGTTGGCATTTTGTCAAGTGTCCAAAAGACTTTAAGCCAAGATTGTAGATTTCAGGGCAAAAAACTTAACGAGTGATTTCTTTAACCTTCTTCTTACGTAGATGACAATCCACCAAAGTTCAGAAATCCATCAAAAAACCGCGATCGTTTTCTGGAATTCGTCGAAGGTCAACAGATCAAACTCAAATGTCATGCACAGGGTGCGCGTCCACTGAACGTGACGTGGCTAAAGAACAACAAACCGCTGAGCAAAGCCGATCGCAGGCACTTGAAATCCAAAGGCTGGGTGCTCAATTTCCGTGCATTAACTCTCAATAACGCTGGCACGTATACTTGCACAGTGAGAAATGCATTTTGTAGTATTGGGAGGACTTTTGTCGTCAAAGTCGTTGGTAAGACTTGTTCTTGTATTTTCATATTGTAACGTACGCCCTGATATTCCCTAATTGTTGCTTCCTCCCGTGACGTGCCTGGTCCAAACGCAAGCAAAAAGTATTGCATTAGTATCAATTTATTCTTTAGTGTTGAACAATTTTTGCTTTCACTTTTCCTTTGAACTAGCTAGAATTTCTTTGGTGTTTTCTTTTCGTTTCATGCATAATACAATTGGGATCCTCGTGTTTTGTTCTTGAGTGTGGCGCTCATCTCTTAACCCATTGTCAAAAATGGGTACCAGAGAAGTGCAAAGGCAAGCTGAATGAATGATAAGAGTTTACTTGGACTTAAGACCTTAACCAACCTATTGGATTGAAACAGACTAAAGCACTATTCCACATTAAGATCAGATTAATCGCAAAATAAGGACCAAAATAACGCGATCCAGCTTCTTAGCTTATCCTTTCACCATGTTATTTTCCTTATTTAGAGGATGATCGACCAATTTCTCAGGAACACCAACCTAAGATTCTAGAGAACGTTTTAAAGAACGTGACAGCCACAATAGGCGAGGACGCCACGTTTGTGTGCTCAGCTCTCAGCAACAGCCATCCAGAGTTTCACTTTCTCAAGTGGAAGTCCTCCAAAAATGTCTCAAATGGCTCTGATCCTTTTGAGTTCGTTGACTTTTCCAAATCAAAGTTCCGTGAGATTCGGGAAATAGCCAGGCAGCACAAGGGACAACGCCAAGTTTACACTCATCGCCTAATTGTGAGAAATGTAACGTTAACGGATCAAGCCAAGTACACATGCGTGGTGGGGAATTCTGCTGGATATGTGTCCGAGCACGCGTTCCTTACCGTCCTGAGTCTGGAAGGTAGGTCGAACGTAATGTAAAGTAATGGTGCGGTGCGAGAAGACTATTTGCTTTGCTACTTTTAATGCACCTTTCCTTGAAGGTGCGCTACCAAGCAAATCAGGTGTAGGTCAGTGCAGTCCACTTTACTAATATATCAAGTCCTGTCTCGACCCCTTTCTATAAAAACCATTTAAAGAATCCGAGTCATAATAAGAAAGAATTGACGTTGGATTTATATAGACCCTTTGATTTTCTTGCAGCCCTACAAAGCGATGAACCATACGCAGGAGGAGGCATAGGCGTCGAGCAGGCTTCAATGACAAATGCTCCAAAAAAGCCACCGAGGACGCAATCAGACAAAGAGATATTAGTAGAGGAAATACCTTTGGCCGTTCTGATTGGTGTACCGATCGCCGTCCTCATGCTTTTAATTGGAACAATTGTTTGGTGCTATTTTATGACAAGAAAACATCGCTCTCGTCAACACTGTACAGATGAAGACAATGCGCCAATACCTCACGATCAAAAGAAAGACTTATCGTCACAAATTGGAGTACCAGAAAAGGAGCAAACAAGAAATGTCAGTTTTAACGTCTATGTTGACTATCCAAATGACAGAGCTAAGACTCGCCTGACTGAGAAACAGTCAAGTACTCGAGTGAAGTGTGCGTCGCAGTCTGTGAAGTGTGATTCACAGCACGGGAAGTGTGTGCTAGAGCGGGATCCGCCTTTGGACGGTCTTATTATCCACAATGAACCTCCAAGGACACATTCAAACAGAACAAACCATCGCAAGCGTCACGAAAGAGAGCAATTTGAATTCAGTGAATCTAGTGGTTCCGAAATAAAATGCTCCGGGGTGTAAATACTCTAAAAACAGTTCTAACATGTTAGTACTGACAAAAATCAACAATGCCCTGCAGATCAACACCAGAGGGCCGATGGCGTCTTGAATCGGTGAAAGTGTGCATTACTATTCAAACGCTCATTATTCAAGTCTAGTCACGTGCATTAAACCAAACTTGCTTTACTGAGAGCTATCGTTCTCGGTTACTTCGGTAGTGACAAGAATTTTAAGAGTCCTTTTGTTCTATGGTTAAGACAATAACACCAAGACATAAGTGGCGGCTTTTTATTAAATCTAATCATGTCACATTCTCAGTTTTTAAATGGGCCATACCATAAAACGCGGAGGCCATTGACAGAGTAATTAGCACATGTGTGTGCCTAGTGGAAGTCCGCACAGGTGCCAGGGATAGGAAAAGGTCTCCGTAGATAAAGTTGCTAGCTTGGAACTTACTGACTTAAGGCTAACCTGAGAAAACATTCACAACTGAAAACATAGTCTACAAAATGCGTACATTTCATTACAATTTGACAATCGTCAATCATTTGACTAACGTGCTGATTTGATCAGTGATGGTATTTTCTGTTATGACCAAGCGTAAGTTACTAGTTTGCTTACTAACACAAGCTTAAGTTCCTCCGCTAAGTTTTCACAAGGGGCAATAAGGAAAGTTGATTTCCATGGCTCTTTTCAACCTCTTAAAATCTATTTTTAGACTCCGTAACATTCGAATATAGTTATGTTAGTAGTCTCGTTGTTCGGTTCACAAAAGCTTAAACACGTTTAGTTGAATAAGTCTACTGTTATTTGTACATATTGTTTCGGGTCAATGAAAACTGCAACTCTGCAAGACTCGTTACTACCTTGTTTTGGAAACTCTATGAACTAAATACGCTTAGTTGGTGTAAAATAAGGAAATATATTACTTACGTGGCAAACTGGAGTCTGTCTTCAGTAGAAATAGGCTTCCGTCCTTGGTGAAGAGAAAAAAATGCAATGTATTGGTTGTGTTCTGAGGATGTAGTCAGCTCAAGTGATATTAGTAACGGCATTTAATCAAAGAACTATGCCAGAATAACAACTCATACCTTTTTCCCCACTCCGTTCGTTTGGAATAAAGTAATTACGTTATTTCCTTTTTCAGAAGCTTGGGTAAACAGACGTCCTTTCGCCCCCTTGCTGCGTTACCCAATTCCATGTTAATGTTGTAGAGACACCCACCTCTGAGAAATGCTTATGACTGGTTGAAAAAATTGTGGCCAATTAAGAACCAATTAGCTTGGCTTGGCTTGGGTTCACATTGTTTCGAGGACATATCGTTATCCCATACACGACGAATACAGGGTGAACCAAGAGTGATCGTCTTATGTTCATCGAGTTGAGCTTAGTGAAGGAAGGTTATGTTTCATCCTTACTCGGTCTCTCTCGCAGATACTATAAGCGACTCAAGCGGTCTCATCAAAAGAACACTGGCACAAAGATCTTTCTTAATTTTATTTAAGGTGGAATGGTACCCTGAAGGGAATGTATGGGTATCAGCAGCTTTGCTTAAAACTAGAGGGGGGCAGGCTATTTAAAAGCGCTGTTTTCCGCAAATGTTTTGATTGAGGGACTGGGTCTGGCATGCATATTTAATGCATGATGGCAGCAGGTCAGGTGACCATACTCGGCTGATTTGAGTTTATTCTCTGCTCGGCAGAATCGTGGGAAGAATTAATGCAATTTGGGGCAAAAATTGCTCAAATTGCTTTGGGACATTTGCTGGTGCCAGAGCTCATCATCAAGGGCTGAGATGGCTTAAACCTTGCCAGTTCCAAAGAAATGTTTACTGGTATTGTGAATTTGCCAAACTTCGACCAGCTGCTCAATTCCAACTACTGACAGTTTGTAGTTCATTGACAAGGGGCCATAGAGCAAATGAGCCTTGTCTCAGCAGGCTTGCAAATATGAGAGTTTCAATCAACGATGGAAGTAACTGGGAAACTTTTAGTGTATTATTGAAGCCTTAAAAAAAAACACCCGCTATAGGTTGGAGGTAGGTCTTTCCCGCTCAAAGAAAAGTCATATTTCCAAGGATGCAATGCGGTCAGATTCCTGCTGGTTGGCTTCTTGACTGAGGTTACTGACAAAAAGGAGCTATTTAAGCTCTTGCTTGACTTTTTTGGCCAACCTTTTCATTCGAAATGGAAGCAGAAGAGTTGTTTTGTAATGTTTTCCCTGGGATTAAACGACTGAGTTGAAGAAAGATGTGTTTAGACTGAGGTAAGATTTGCATAAAGTTTTTTCACTGTTTTGGAGCTGGTGTGGTATTTTGCTGCGATCTCCATTTTCTAACTTTTCTTAGAAAAAGCACAGTGCTGCTATCTATTTTCCTCTGGTGTTTTACTGCAAGACAAATGCTTCTGCACTAGAATTTCTTGCAGAAATAATAAGACCTAGCTCCAGGATTTTTTTCTCAACCCTATGCAGTTTTGAATGTTCACGCTTGCATAGAAAAGGTA
>OMLO01006011.1_pt1 | contig 10202 bp, 7 predicted proteins | sample 1674811 | NCBI WGS metagenome assembly OMLO01 (sample SAMN06265003, study PRJEB25207) | coral metagenome | isolation source: Coral host | place: Mexico:La Bocana,Puerto Morelos, Mexico | collected 2008-11-13
CCAAAAATAGTACTGTATTTTACTCACCGAAACGGCCCTACTTTTGGGTCTAAAACAGATCTTTTCGATTTACAGTGTGTCTTTCTGATTTCTGATTCAATTTTTTCAAAGCAGAAATTTGATTTCCCTTATCGAGAATTACTCATTTATATTGTATATTAGCATTATTCGTTTAAACCATCTACCAAAATTTGAATTTCGCGAATATTGATCACTTTTTGCGCTAGGACAGCCATTTCCTACACTACTAACGTCATTTAATTAAATTCTCAACCAAGACTTGGAACAAGGAAAAATTAATGGAGGCCGTTAATTCTCAGAAATAAAGATCCAAACAACGTGAAACCTAATGTTCCTAACAGATTGGGATTTGGCAAGATCTTTAGGAAAGACGTATTGTGCACGGAAAGGTAGAAAAATGAATATCGAAAATTTGATCATAGTGGCACTTAAAAAAAACTTTCCGGAAGAATTTCCAGATTATGCTAATTATGCTAACCTTAAATAACTTTATATAATGCCAAATAATCAATCAGTATTGATTTCAACCTGAATAAATGATATGGGCATTTATCAAGAGCTTTTTATCCAGCAAATGTTTATGTATACTCCTGTAACCTCTCTAATCGGAAATCAAGGATCCGAAGGGAAATACTAGTACATTCCCTGTACTTGGTACCTCAAGTAAGCGAAATGCTAGTTCCTGACCGAAAACGTGGTCTTCAGATGTTCCTATCTTCGTCGATTGGACACATTATGATGACATGCTAAAAAAATCGTAACAGGATATTTTTGTTTGTTAACTCCCTAACTTTGTACGGATAGCTGAGACCGTATAGGGCAGGTAAGGCAGGTACCCCCTGAAAATACTGAGAATTTGCCTTTTTCCCACTTCCCAGAGTTTTCTTTAATGTATTTTAGTCTTTTAAATATTCTTTTACGTGGTAGAAAGGTATTTTTTTATCGCAGCAAGTTCAAACAAATGTATCGCTTATTATATTAGCATGATCCTCCAGAAAAAAAAAAAAAAAAAAAAAAAAGAACTGTTTTAGTGTTATTGATATAAACTTTTCAGCTGACGTCTACATTCTCAACAGATTTAAAACTACACACATTTGGATGGCACATACTTTTCGAGAAGAGTCATATCCAAGTCACTATTTTTCACGAACACCATGACGATTTTCTGAGTCGACGTCCTTCACCTAATTTTAATTAAGGTTACTTCACACCTTCGCGGGTGTCTTTCAGAAAAGAAAGAAATCATATGCGCGCTGTTTTCAAGGAAACCCTCACAAACTATATATCAGCAGAAAGGTTATAAAATGTAAGATTCGATAAAATTATGTTTTATTTTGGATTTTGTTTCGAAAGCCGGCAGAGGCCGTCAACTCCAAAATGACCGACTGACGTTGCAGCGAGTTAATCGGGTATCAAATGCGATCGTTCATGCAAAATAACTGTGCATTATTCATCCCAAAGCCTCAAACTCCAAAAAGGTGTCAGCATTTCCTTTTATTTCTATTGGTTATCTTTTTATAGATCTATCAAGTTCCACTATCGAAAAATTCGCGGAACCTGTTGCGTTAAAGGCCGCCCCAAGGAAAATATTTAAAATAAAGGAATTCACCGACACGCCTTTGTTCCATATCTATCAGTGAATGTTCTGACCAAATGTCATGGAAAACCGTCAATTAAGTAATGTTCCACGTAAGAACTACGCACATATGGGGAACTGTTTCCCATATGCCACAACAGTGAAAATCGGTGGAAACAGGTAAGAGGAATTTAGGAACGAAATTATCGAAAAAAATATTTTAATATTTCTTGGTCAAGCTCTCGGCCAATCAGCGGGCTCCATTTTAATGAGTTACTAATTTAATATTCACCACCTTTCATGCCTTTGCTTTGCCTAGTTCTTACGTGGAACATTACTTAATTCATTTAAAGGGATGGGATTCTCTCAAAAAGCTACTGCGAGGTTTCGCCTTCTAATGATTTATAAACATATCACGCCTTCACAGAGGAATGTGTCAACTTGAAAAGCTACGAACCAATGAAATAACAGAATCCCTAGTGTTCACAGTATGCAAACTTGAGCTTCGCGGGAAAGCGATAGTGCTACAGTCACGTTCCAGGCGCACACGGTTTAACTGTTGTCAACTCAGGGCAAAACGAAAGGAAAGTGACGTGACGTGAAAGCGATGATATCTTAAAAGACGAAGTTTAATTTTCTTGAAGAAAAAAAAAAATCGACTAATGTAGTTCCGCGAAAGTTTGAAGTAACCTTAAGTGAGCTTGTTGCCACTATTCGTTCGGAACCGCTAGTTTGGTTTTGGTATCATAGAATCCATGTTTAAATCTAACTAAGCTAACATTAAATGCATTATGCTTACTTATTGTTGCCAGAGGATTATAATCTTTTGATTTAAAGATTAACTTTTTCCAACTATTCTGTTTTACTTCCTCAAAGCTAGCTTCAGGTATTTAATTTTTTTTAGTAAAAGTGGAGCTGCAGACCTCTGCGCTTCTGTTATTCCCATATTATTGTTCGAGATTGTATCCTCACTCGTCTCGTTGTCAAGCTCTCTGACTACCGAGGCTTTCCCGAGCCATCTGTGAATTCGGTGTATTAAAAATACTGAGGCGAAGGAACCCCGCGTAGGTAGGCTCGTGGAGTTCAGAGAGTGATGCATGTACATGAGTACTTTAAACCCCTTCTTTTCTGTTCTTCGCTGACCAACTTTAACTCTAACTCATCGTGTTTCTCTACTGGACACCGGCTGTAAAGGCTGCTTTCTATGGTGTACATAATGCCCTTCAAGTCATTTATTTCATTGCATTTTTATTGTATTAATATTAGTATTAGTGCAGCTTTTTAGCAGTGTCTCCTAATTAGTATGATGTATTATTCCCAGGCTATAAGGTTTTTCTCACTCACTCACTCACGCCGATTCTATTTCTGACGAGTGAGCTGCTTATTTAAGCTTAGATAAGTATTTTGTTGGGGCAAGATAGAGCAGCGCCTTGTTGCAAGGCTCGTGCTTTACGAAAACTGAGCAGAACTTCAGAACGAGCCGTTAATTCATGTCAATTATTATTATCAATATTTAGCGATGCCTGTAAGCGGAGCTCCCAGAAAACAGTTATCCTTTACTCATCAAAGTACCTTTACAGAATGTGACCAATAATTTTACGAAACCGAACGGGGCAATATCCTTCAAAGAGTATTTGCGCACCAGTACATGCCAGGTCAAATAGCAAATCCTGTTCGCTTTTAAAGCAAAATATTCCCAAGGAAAGATAGCCGAATAAAAGAAGTTTTAAAAAAAGTCGTTTAAGATTGATTATCTTTTAGGATACAGGAAGCCAAGAAAAGCATTCACAAGCAGGAAATAAAGGCCCCATACACTATGCCGGAGAAATCTGAAAACGATGCATTCCGGCTCTGAAAACGCATCACATGGTTTCCGTTCAAATTAGGGTGATGAAATTTAAAAACACACAAGTCGCTAGCCATTTTGAAGTTGTTGTTTTAAGGAAAACGCAAAGAGAAATCACATGTTTTTCGCTTGCTTTGAGATGTTGGACTAAAAAAAAAAAAAGTGGTGGGTAAAGGACTAAATAGCACCGGGACTCTTACTTTTTCTTTTCTTTTTTTTTTTTTTCTTACCGTGGCGGCTTGAGCGGCTTCAGCACCGCCACTGGTTGCTGGTATTGCTCGATGTGGCAGCTTCTTTGTGAGCTGCTGCTGGTGTTCAATTGACTCACGACATAGTACTTCTTACATATTGGCAGTAGACCTTGAAGGCGTTGTTAATTGGTATGGCTGAGCATTCACTACGTTTCACGACGATTGGAGGATTTTGACCACTGTATATTTTGGTTTGTTGTTGCTGTTTTTTTTTTTTTTTCCTTTTTTTTTTTTGGGGGGGGGGGGGGGTTTTTTTTTTTTTTTTTTTTTTTTTTTGTGGGGGGGGGGGGGAGGATTAATTTTTTTGAAATCGCAGCCCCTACTTGTTTGTGAGAATGTATACATCTATGGAAGAACTTGTAACATTAAATAACTTTCATTAAATTTGTTGAAGACATCTCGATAGCATGCAACTGACACAAGCATAAATTACAAACAACTTCAATGTGAACAATCGCGTACATTACACGTAGAGTATTCGCACGCACCGAATGTTGATTGGCTATGCTAATAAGTATCGACAAAGAACAAATTGGATTACTAAGAATATTACCTTACCTTTATTTTTACTTTTATATCCTCAGACAACTTTCTAAGAATTGTCACACTCATACCAGGATACTCTGGGACTTGACAAGTAAATTCAGTACTTTCCACCGACGCATTGCAATGAAACGTGTAAGACTTTAGACGACAGATCACAGCGTAGAGGGAAAACCTAGTTATTGTAGCTTTGACAAATCGTAATCCACAATTCTCATAAAGTGGTTCTATTAAAAAGAAGAAGAAAAAAAAAACAGATGTAAATAGGAAAAGTTATACCTGGAAGCCTTACTTAACAGGAACCTTTACCTCCACAGAGTGCGGTGGTCTGTGGTGAAAGTGGGGACGGAAATTTTTCCTGTCCTTCCGTATTTAAATTAACGTGAGTCCCAAAAACGTTTCCCGCTATTCGGGCCAAAAAAGTCCAGCTGTCATCATCCAAAATTGTTCATTTTGATGATAAAAAAAGAAGCTTTTGCCTGATTACTCCCTCGCCGAGAATAACATTTTTGTTATTATTTGGATCCAGCTAATGAGTACTGCGCATGCCGTAAATATCATAGACATGGAAACGAGGCTTAAAATAAAAGCCTTTAAAATGTCATTTTTTTTAGGTGATTTCAAGCAAACAAAAATTGGTGTTTTGGATTTAGAATTTATCGCTTAAAAATCTACTTTGGTATATGTAAATACATGGCTTTAAACAAGGTTCATGAAAACGAGGCTTACAGGAAACAAAACGCAAACTGTGGCGATAAACATGGCAATAAAACGCATGTTGGAAAAAGGTCGGTCATATACACATTGCAAGATAAAGGAGACTCCACTAATAAGGGACTGGAACCCACCCTAAATGATAATGTTTATAACGAAAAGCTTTATCTTTTTTAGTTTGCATATTTTATATGCACATTTTTCTCAGCTTCTGTCAGTGCTCTTGTTAATTAGTTACTTATTTTAAATTTTCAATCTTGTTAGTTCTATTCCTAAAAGTCACCCCTGAAGATGTACTTCGAATCATACAAAACGTCAAGTAAATGAACTTTGTTTTTCAAAATGCGTTTTTGTCCCATATTTATCACCCCATCTTGCGATTTATTTCTTATTAAGCTACGCTGGCTAAAGAAAAAGGGTATTTACGAGGCTGATAGCAAACAAGGGAAACAACAGCCAAAGGTGCCAAAACACTGGCTCAGTGAAAGTGAATATTAATTTGAAAACGATATAGATTACAAAAGAATACTTTATACTCTGAATGAATGCTGATGCTCAGCTTTCATCATTAGATATGAGACTTAAAAACATACATAACACTGATAAGACCAATAAATTATTGCACCCTCTTTGCTTGCTTTGGTATTTACAAAGATTGCCCTGATTGGATTATCATTCAAGTATTGACCCTTTTTGACAACAATTTATTGCTTACTAATCTGTTTATTCTGTTAAGCATTGTAAGCATTGTTAAGTATTGTAAGTGTTATTTATTTTTTATAAAGTGCAGTCCTAGTTGCAGTTACCCCCACAGAATTTAACGCACTTAAAACGTGCTCAACACACCGCCTTACACCCGCACTGGATAAGTTCACAACAGGAATTTTTCGCTTGTTGAAGAGCTGTCCAATGGGAAACCCAGATATTGCCTTCATGCTGTCATCCCCACTGAGAAAGATGCGGTAACACTGGCTCCTTCACACAAGTCAACATTGAAACAGTGTCCTCTTGGGAAGGTTTAAAAGTGCCACCCTGGTAGAAATGCTCGAGCTTTTTTTTTTCTTTTACCACAATTCTTCCTTTTTTCTTTCGTACTTGTTAGGCTGCTTGTTCTGTCATAACATATAATCACAAACCTCTCAAACAGTGCCACGTGCCTCTTACTGATATCTTCGGGTGACGTTGCCAGTGCTATGTGAAATGGTGTCGTTTTCCTCCTTCCACCGAAAAATGAAACTATATCGCATGTTCTTATGGAGTGGCAAACCGGCAGTGCTGATGATATATCTCGACCAAACAGCGTTGCAGTGGTATGAGCAGGGAGGTTTGCAGGAGCTTTCCAGTGCCGTAAGCAATCCACAGCTTACCTGCTTCAGTGTTAACTGAAATTGCCAGGGAGTAGTTGTATGGACTCGTATAGGACGTATTTGACAGGTGTTGTTATGCAAAGAAGTTCTTTTGTTTTCTCGAGTTTGACGTATCCATGGCAACCAAAAGGCCTGCCCCTTCAGCACAGATTTATCGGGTATTGGTATGCAAAGGATTCTATTGTTTTCTTAAATTTGAAGTATCCATGACAACCAGAAGCCCACCCTTTGATGGTTTAGGAATGGCGTCATTAATATCCCTTCCGTGTTGGCTGAGTAAGAAGGCTGGTTTCTAATAAAAATTAGAGACTTAACACAATTTTAAAGATTTTGATACTATTAATATCAATTTTCTTTGCTCTAACGTTACAGTAGGGTAGCACAGATCCCACAATATTGTTTACAATTTTAACTTTTTCTTTGCTTGCATGATTCTTTTCACAATCTTTTCAGTCAGCATTTTGTTGCCGGGTAACTTGTCAATGGCTTTGATCATCCCACTCGTCTTTTAGATTCTTGGCGTGACTGTAATCAATATCATGTTGTTTGGAAATCTTGTCCTGTCGATTGATGCTCGGATCACCTCTTTTCAGTCTCTTGGCTAGTTTGGTCCCAGACCCCATGTACTGATAACCATGCCAGAGAAATTATATTCCCGTCTTAGTGAACAATTTTTGAAGGTCGAAACCAGACCCTCGGTGTCGTCGGGTGAGACGTTTTCTCTTGCGCGTACGGGTCTTGGTCCTTGTCATAATCGTATTGTAGATTTCTCCTCAGTTTTTTCCCGCCGGCAAAATCTTCTAAACCACTCGAGCTCGTAGGTTTTAGTCGTTCGAACTCCTTCTCCTTCCGACTTTTGTTTGCCCCTGCCTTTGCCTCTGCCACTTGTTCCTTTGGACAGTTGTGAAACTGCAATTTAACATTTGAGGTGGAAGGTTGGAGGGGTGTCTTTTCTTTTTTGATTTATAGTTTCGTCTTATCACCTCAAGAAGCGCTCTTGATCAATTGTTTCAACATAGTTTCTAACGAACCGTTCACCAAAGTTCCTTCTTCTTCGTCTTCCTCGTCACTGACACCAACACTATTGCAAGGAAAGGACCAGTTTGCCTGATACGTTTGCTTAGAACGACCTCTCTCTCGAGCTATAGGCTCAATTCTCATGATGACAAACGTATCTGGTATCGATCTATCTTTCAGTATCACGAGATTTTTGCGCCCAAACGCTCCGCTTTGTTCAACAAAGCATTGCCGGTGATTTCTCCTTTGTAACACTGAACCAATTGGTCAAATTCTTTCGTGGGCCCCAGCATTACTTCTTCGGTCATTCTCGAAATATTTGCTGACATAACGTTTCGTAACAGTCTTGCCAGTAACTAAGTTCAGTCTCTCACTTCCCGAGTTTGAACGTCAAACTGGCTGTTTTGTCTTTATCTCGACCACAATCTGTACATAGAGTAATAGTATCTCCGGGTGGTGCGGTGTCTCTGATAGCCTGACACCTGTCACACAGGTCCACCGATTTAAAGGCTGAATACTCTGGATAGACGCTGAGGTAAGCTTGATGCCAATGTTCCACCTCTAGTGTCAGGGTGTCTTCTCTTTTGTTGGCTTCTTGCAATAACTTGACCAATTCACTTGTGGTGTCTTTGGGTGTGGGTTTGTGTCGTTCGGGAACGAAGTCGTAACCTCTCAGTTGATAACGATTGCCATCGACATGCTTGGAACATGTCGTTTAATCCTCGCCAGAATCCGCTACCCTTTTGTTTGTACCCTTTTGTTTTCTTCGCCTCGATGCAATGTAGCCATGGTGATCGGGTGAACGGGAATTCTGTTTCGTAATAGGTTGAGAACCATTTTATTTGATCCGCATCAGCATGTTCCAACATTTTCTGTAGCCTCCAAGAAAGGGCGTTGTCTGCGTAACTGAATCGTGCTTCCAACGGTGCAGGACGGCTGTAACTGCCTGTGACACCCTTTGCACACCTTCTCTTATACTTAAGTCCGCAATCTTGAGAGCCGTAAACAGTCCACCTCCTATTTGTCTCTTGTAATAGTGATTCACATGCTGCAACACTCTGGTCTTTGTTCTCCATACCCTTTATCGATTATCAATTTCCCACCACGTCGTTTGTAGTCTTGATAATCTCCTTTGTAACCACGGACCGCGGCTTAATCCTTATCTAAGTCGATGGGGTTTTTAACAGCTTTTATCATATCTTTAGTCAATCTAGTCCCTCTTTTGAAATCCACTAGTAAAGGATTACCAACTCCTTTCTGTCTCTTTCTGTTCCTCTTTTGGAAAGGTCGACCAAGCTGTACTTTCCTTTTAGGCATGATATTCTATCAACATTTTCCGCGAACTGTTCGTTAGCTCTTCGCGACACACAATACAGCTCACACGAGCGTACTTCTGCTTTTATTGTCGTGGTCGTAGCGAAATTGTTCCCCGTATTCTCGCACGCACTTGTCTGATAAAGGGGGTGTGAAAACAGCGATTGTGTCATCTAAGGCTTACATTTTAATTAAGAATCCCTCAAACTCCTTCATCGGAAGTCCTCGGACGTAAGTTCTCAATTCGATTAATGTTTTGTCATATGTGGTGTGGGCAAGGCGACACGTGTCGATGTTGAGCGAAAACGTTTTAAAGTGGTTCTATCCTTTAATCAGTACTAGCTGCCGTTAAACAGGCAACCAGGGTACTGTTTTCCAAGACGGATCGTAAGACGATGCCTGCTGCCGCGATGATAAATGCCAAAGCGTTCAAACAACCGTAACACCGCTTGAAGGGGTTAAACATCTGGCGCATTACACCACCACTGACGGTTGTAAAAGGCAAACAATCCATCCAATCGGCGCATTAAATCTGGCTTTACCAACGGGGCGCTGTTCTCGGATCCGTTCAATAGAGATACCATTGTGATTGAATCTTGGGAACAACCCATCATGATGTCTCGACCAATTTGTGACAGCGCATGCAGCAATTGTCCATTAAAAGGTGGCTAAGAATCCTTTGATCGTCCAACCTGCCTGAATCTAAATCTAAGACCATGAATCCAAACGGACGTTCTGTCAAACGTTGAATTGGTCTTGTAAGACTTGCCATTGGGTGAGGAACTCCTGTAAAAGTAAATTTCTCATACCCAACTGATCTCTTGGATTTTTGAAGGCTATGATGTAGTGGGCGTTTCTGGAAATACTTTTCACATATTTCCCCAGTTGAAACATGTCTTGGCACAATTAGAGTACTGTGACGTTCTGATGATGAGAATGTTTGGTAACCAGATACAACACCCGTTTATCATTCCCTCCTTCAGCCATTACATCATATAACACGAGTAATCCGCCTTTAGGAAACTATGTTTTCAATTGATCTGTGTCAGGAACGCCTTCCTGAAACTTGATACCTAACGCTTTCATGGGTTGAAATCCTGGTTGCCAAGCTCCATAACAATAATATATTTGGGAGGATGGGGTATGAAACAATTGTCGATTGTTCTGTAAAAGTTTAGTGGTGAACACTATTTTCCCACACCCTGAAGGACCCACCACCAATACACTGGAAGAAGTGCGAGATCGAAAAGCCTCGCGTCGTTTCATATCTTAAATGATGAAAGGCGCGTGGGCATGCTGCTTTTGATAAAAAGAAATCAACCCTGCGGGTAATCATCCCCGATCGGGTTTGCGGGTTCAGCAATTAGTTTATGTATAATTACCGTAACACACCCTCATTAAAAACGTGTTAGAAAGGTACAAAACTAAATTAGTCGGTGAATTGGGAACTCGATTCACGCAAAGAGTACCGATTGAAAAAAAGTTTTTTTTTTTTTTTTTTTAAAATTGCAACAATATGTTTCTATGTTGCGCCCAACCGCCGGTTTAAAACC
>OMLO01006012.1_pt1 | contig 10201 bp, 9 predicted proteins | sample 1674811 | NCBI WGS metagenome assembly OMLO01 (sample SAMN06265003, study PRJEB25207) | coral metagenome | isolation source: Coral host | place: Mexico:La Bocana,Puerto Morelos, Mexico | collected 2008-11-13
ATACTATAATTATTTAGTGCCCGGATGTGAGCCCGCAGTGTTGTACACGTGCTAATACAGTTTTGAGTTCCGCCATCGTGTGTGTTGTTGTTATTGCACTTCTCATCCGAAAACATAACAGAAAGCATGACAATCATGTTTTTACTAAATTCAAATTGATTTTAAGACTAAATAAATAGATAGATTTTTTTCTTTGAGACGAAAACAGAATCACACCCCCCTTGTATCTGTTGTAGAAATAACAAAAAGCTCTTGCTAGGGATCTTACAAATTCCTTGCATTTTTGAAAATTTTCTTTTCCGTACATCTCTACGCTTCCAGAACCATCTATCAGAAATCCAAGGTATACTTGGTTTTGCAAGCTATGACAAAAACTCGGTATTTGGTTAACTGACAACTTTGCGAATGGAGTATTCTCTCAATATTTAGAGTTTTTGATCGTTTGTATTTTTTTCCTTTGAATGTCTTGTGGCTATGGCTATGTCAACGGCTACAATTCGCACAATACTAATGCCACTTACAGTACTAGCACTACTTACAAAATTACGCGTTTACAACACTGTGCATTAATTACTATACTATAGGGGCCACCCTGACATACTAAGACGGTTTAAACCAGTTCGTTCTATTGCCGTTATATTATTGACTACGGCACTCTCTATGTTTGAATAGAAACTGCTGACCCAGAGTTTCATGTAAGTTCCATTAATTATAAAGGGCCATTCGAGAGAATCAAAGGACTTCCGAAAGTCTAGTGATGTTAATATACCAGGGAGATTATGTGTTTCTGAAACACTTTCTTAAAAGAAAGAGTTCCAGAATTTTCTCCTTTCGAATCAACCTGCACCGCCCTCTCCCTAAGTAAGGGATACGAATCTTTTTACTTGATTTTCTTGGCGACTTATGTATAGGAGGTCTAGGTCTTCGAGTTCACTAATCTTGATTGGCCTAGCAGCTGGTGAAGTTTTAACAAAAATATTTCCATGACCAAACACTGAGTAACTCACCATCTCTGCGTTTCTCATTTGCCTTCTTCATGATTGTCCTGCGATACGAGGTTAGATTTTCATTGATATAGATCCTGTTAGCTTCGGTTGTTGTCGCCTAAGAAGAACCAGGGAAAAGATCGGCCATCTTGATGCTTTTCAGTTTTGTTCATGCACGATACAGACTTGACTTAACTTTATGGCTGATAAATTTCGCGATTATAGCCTTGTTGCCCTTGTTGTTGAGGTTATGAGAGATTTTGATGTCCTGAAGTCCACAGGGAGCTCCAACGCCTCTGAAAATTTTAGTACAACCACCTCTGACGAAGATATTTATATTGCGCCATATACACTAACTATGGCGCTTCACAATAATACAGTTAAAAATCCTCATGTCTATTTACAAAAATTACAAATAAGATTTCTTAAAAAGTCTTCATTCTGGATTTAAATAGAGCGATTGATCCGCTATTTCTTATGTCGTGGGCCAGGGCATTCCAGAGCTTCGGCGCAGAAACTGAAAATGCGCTATCGCCGTAGTTCCTTTCATTAGACCTAGGGATCGTCAGAGGACCCTGGTCGACTGACCTCAGACTACGGTTTGGATTATAATAATTCAGAAGGTCACTAATATATACAGGAGCTAAATTATTAACTGATTTGAAAACTAATAACAAAATTATAAAAATAATACGATTTTCCACTGGCAGCCAGTGCAGCTCCCTGAAGATCGGCGATGCGCGAGCATACCTCAACTATCGCGAAACAAAGTGAGCAGTGCAATTCTGGACTGATTACAGACGCTGCACGAGGTAATTCGGAAGGCCGTACAAAAGGGCGTTGCCATTGTCCAATCGACAGGTAGCAAAAGCATGCACGAGAGCTGCTGTGGAATCTTCCGACAGATATTCTCTAATTTTGGCAATACGTTTTAGGCGAAAAAAAGCAGACTTAGGGCGCATTCTTATTGAAGTAGTCTGGCTATTCTCATTCCAGTTTAGGGATAACGGAATGTCAATTCCCAAAAGAACGCATATTCTGAAAACGGAATTCTGGTGGCGGAGGAGACCTAAAAACTAGTGTATCTGCGCACGCGCGAGCTCGCGTGAGCTGCAAGTTGCAATATGGATGAAGTATTTTCCCTAACTACCAGCTTTTTGGCTGTTTACTTGCTTTTTCGGGCAGCTCCATTTGCTAAAAACCTTTTAAAGGAAGATGAAGAAGAATTATTTGTGCTGCTGACTGCATTGCGTAGTGCAGGACGTCGCCGAAAGCTCGCTTGCATACAAGGGTTTGTCGAAGAAACTGTTCGCTTTATTTTGGCCATGCAACTGTAGCTTTTTTGGGGCAACTGGAAAGTGGGTCTTCCGTTATTAACACCACTGAGGGCAGGGAACTGTCCATGGACGTTAGCCCGAGAGAACTCACATCAACTGTAAATAATTCCGACGTGTTAGATAGTCCATTCCAATTTTTCTACCTGGGACGGCCAACCGCGCACGATTTCCCGCCAAAATTATACCTCCAAAAAAAACACACATTCCGCCTATTTCGCGTAAACCGAATTCTGTTCATTCTGTTTATTCTGCTATTGGGAGCAGAATGAACGGAATAGCATTCCGTTCATTCCGAAAACGGAATATGTTCCAAAAGAACGCGATCACCGTCTATTACGAGTATTCTTATTCCGGAATAGTCCCAAAAGAACGCGCCCTTAGTAAGAGAGTTGACATGTTTCTGTATAGTTTAACTATTATCCATTACAAAGCCTAAATTCCTAGCTGACGTTGGGGGCCGTACAACATAGTTGTTACTAGAAATAGAATCAAGTACAGGACGAGGACGGTATTAAAATGATAATTAGAAGTTTATACCTGTTACTATTGAGCTTTAATTTGTTTACCCTCATCCAGTTATCTATTTCAGATGCGCAGGCCTCTATTGAACTAACGGCTGATGCTTGCCCTTCACCACTTTGGGAATTAAAAGACAAGTACAACTGGGTATCATCCTCTTTAAAATGAAAGCCCACGTTATACTTCCTCACGATATCCCCAAGTGGCGAAGTGTAAAGCAGATAAAGAATAGGGCCAAGGGCAGAACCCTGAGGTACCCCACAAATCAATGGCTGGTGTAAAGACCTCTCTCCTATAATTTCCACATACTGAAATCTATTGCTAAGGTACACTTGAACCAGGAAAGAGCCAAACACAGATACCGAAACGATGATTACGCCAGTTGAGCAATATTTCATGATAAATTTAGGAGTAGCAGAATAACAGACTGATGGTTATCTAAAGCAACAGAAATGTCATTGTTAACTCTAACAAGTGCACTCTCCGTACTACGGTATAAAGCTGCTTATAAGCGGGCTGAAAAATTTGGGTAGCAACTAAGAGCTCTCGGGGATTCCATGAAACTCCAGCGAATTCTTTCTAGTGTGTTGTTACAGGCGATCTTGCAGGTCGTTCAATTCTGCTAATTCCTCTTCCTGCCCGGCTAATTTATTTCTAGCGGCTGCCAGGTATTTTTCAGCGTTCGCACACTGTTTTGATGGCAGATAACTCTCCTTTTTTATGTTTACGGCCGTTGTTTACCATTGGTTTGTGTAAAGCACCACTACTCGAGGTTCCTATGCCAAGACGTAATATTGATGACGGAATTTTCAAAACTTGAAGACGTTGGCTCCTGCTTCAAGAGTCATGCCACCGCACACATACGCAACGCATGCTCCCATAGATGGATAGATGTGTAAAAAACGTTATTGACATGTCAGTACCTTATAGTCTTGGAACAACGTTTACTAATTTGGGGAATAGAAGAAAAAAGGAAATTGAAAACAGTTTCAGGATAGTAAACTTCTAATAGATCGTGACGTCATAATTTTCTAAACTTCAAAACTGATATGATTATCTTCATGAGGCATAAGAGACTAAATTTATATTTGTTTACAATTTTACAGTTCAGTAGTGTGCTTCGTTTGGAAACCAGCACTGCATGACACAGCACGACACAGCTACGATCGTGTTTGTCGAAAAATATACACTTTTCTCGTCACCTTTAGACTTTTTAGAAGATAAACCATTAGAGAAAGCGCTGCTTTAAATGTTGGCTCAGTCCAGATAATCAATCGCCCAGATATCCAAAGTAAGTTCTATTTGTATTCTATCTTCACGTGGCCACATTGGTATAACCTGACTTAATTGGTCCCTGTCATTTGGTCCTATTTCGACAAATCTATTCGATGGGTTGAATAATTGAGCATCAGTTTCACAAGTAGTCAATTTCACAATAGTCAATCTCACAAGCCTGCTGGACTTGTTAAGACTTTTTTCATGTAAGAACCAACAATTATCTTATTGCATATATCTTTCAATACTTGCAAATGTACATATAAAATGCTCAGTAAATTTCTGCGAAATATTTCGAGGAACATCTAAAGTTTGGAAAATGCCCAAACCTAGAACAAGTGTCTTCTTTATTTTTTTCCAATCTAAGCTTTATCCACTGAATGGTTTTCAATATTTTTTTTTACATGACAATGAAAACGGTATAGGTTACAGCTGAATAACTGCGATTTCCAAAATGTAGAGTAACGAAGTGCAGATAAAAAATTATATAACCGGTACCGGAAAAATGTGTCATTTTTTTCTACCATAGTGAGTGAGCCTAAAGCAAATAAACTAGGCAGCAGATCTAATCGGTAAAAGAATTACAATATACCATAAATCCTCGAATTAGCCCTGGGCGCTTCTTTCAAATCTACGAGAAGACTGGGGCGCTTACTCGAGGGAGGCGCCTAACGGAGAGGACACTTATTTCATTTTTCTCAAATCCTGATCGGATATTTTTGTAATAAACCGATGGGTCAGTCCCTCAGAAGAAGTCTTAGAAGGATCCTGTCTCTCTTGAAGAACTACCTAATAAACCCCTTTAGCTAGTCTAGGTCTGCTGCACAAGGTTGGTTGGGCTTTAGGCAATGAATCAGCAGATTGTCAGTACCATCCGTTGTGCATTCATTGTTCAGTGCTTGAATGAGTCGATAATCACTTGCTTGTTTACATTCTTTGTTGTCTCAGCACTCTTTCATATGACAAGGGGAGAGGGGCGCTTATTCGAGGGGAGGCGCTTATTTAAAATATTGGCAAATAACACTCGACGAGAGGGAACTCTGCTTCAAACTATAAAACAGATGCCTGGTTAAAATCAAAATTTTGCTTGCTGTTGTGGTAATTTACATAGTGAAACATAATCAATAGCTCATTTCATCGGTGTACCTTTTTTACGAGTGACTTGTTTTGTTTAAACTTACGGTATGCTAACGATAAAATTCTGAAAACTTACTTGGTTATCCATCATGGCAGGTGCCTTTGACCTACTAACTTCCTTGTTTCTCTAATTTTTCAAATGACATCTGTTACTATTGCTTTAGACTACACAATAGTGTTTTGTTGGATAATATGGACTGATGTTGCTGTTGTTCCCAACAGCTTCAAGCCTTGCTTTCATCGATCGAGGAGAGCACATAGCAAACAGTGCATCCCAATTCTTCCATTCGCGCATAATCACAAATCCTTACCGACCATTACCGCCGACCACAATTCCTTGCGTTTTGCACGAAAAGTGGTTGTCCTCTATATTGTAATTTTTTCCCGATTAGATCTTTTGCCTCATTCACTTCAGGCTCACTCGCAGCGGCAGCTATGACATAAAATAGAAAACAGTCAAGCTTTTTTACCTCAATATTGCAAATTAGTGTAATTAAGCGAAGCAAGTATTGTAAACAGCGCAGGCACTCGACCATTATGTATTGTAAGTAGTTTTTCGTGTGTATTATTGTAAATTAATACAAAAAAAAAACAGTCAAGCTTACAAGTCAGAAGGCTTATAATCAGAAGAAGTTTCTTTAGGAGCTAAATGTTAATATCAGTCCTGGGCTTAATTAACCCTGGGCAAATGTTTGACATCGATCCTGACCTGAGCGAGGTTCAGAGATTAAAGAAAGTGAATTTATTCGAGCGATCGATAGCTTCATTAGACCCCATGATTAAACAAGCAGGTGATGATATACATACAGATTGATATCAAATTTGCACGTTTTTTAATTCCAACAAGATCAACATTTTATGGAGTCCTAAAAAGTTAGTTTGAATTTTAAACAAAATGGAACTCTTCAAATAGAACTACCTTTACAGCGAAAATCGATGGGAATTTGTGTGTATGACAAAGTGAAAAAACCTCATTTAAATTTGCAAGTTTCTATACCTCCCATTGGTGCTATTGTTTCTTCCACGGGAACATACAATTACTAACGGGCTAAACTTTAAAGTTGAGTAATCTCCTGCAGCCTCACATTCCCTCTCAGTACTTTCGATAACTTTTCTTCGCGAAATTAATGAAGGGGAATTTTTATGGTCTCGTCTGATATAGAAAGTTTATTTACCAACATTTACTATTACATGAATGTATCGACCCGACATCCATCACATGAAATCATCACAAGAAATGTAGACATCATATAAAGCGCCTCTGAACTGAAGTTTTGAATTTTTGACCGTTGAAACCCTTGTTACATCATCAACCTGATCGTGATGTTTGCACTTAGTCATTGGCTCCCCCTTCTAGTCCCTGTTCTTGCCATTCAGTTGATTGAACACCATGCAAAGATGTGGTTGGAACGATAAGGGATTCCGAAATATTGTTTTACTGTCGTTATGTAGACGAGACATTTTGCCTTTTTCGTGTGGATCAGGGCGACGACCTTTTCTGTAATTTTTTTGACAATTGACACCCCAACATTTTTCTGTCACCAGTGCACATCGCATAAAGTCCTACACGAGTGTGCTAACCATTAGCAACCTGGGGTTGGGTTTTCAAATTCAAATTGTTTGTAATTTATTTTTGCGCAGCAATTCTCTTGAATTGTCTCTTGAATAGCTTAGTCCACCGCTACATTCCCAAAGAGGTAGAAGAAGAGACGAGAAATTATTTGCAGTAATTTCATGGAATCACCATATAACCACATAAACGTGTGGTAGACAGGCATTCAAGTAGATACTTCTGTGTTTTCTTTTTTCTGTACATTTCCAAAATGGACAAAGCTAGAGATTTACATAAACTGGCTGTGAAAAACCTATTTATTTTACCTTTTTATTTAAACTATTAATTCTTGGTATCTTATCTGACAGTATATTGGAATGATCCTACCCTATAGAATTACCTTACTGAACTCTATTCTACTCTTTGAACTTCTAAACTTGTGTTTCTTTGATGTATTAGATGGTTTGTACCAAAGGAAGACCGGAATTCTGGAACAATCTGCCATGTGTACAAAGGAGGCTACTGGCAGGCGAGGCTAAAAGGCCACTTCCCTGACTCGCCCTATATTTACTGATGGGCGTCTTTGACGCAGTCAGTACAATTGTAAACATTTATCATTATTAGCATGAAGCCAACTATGAAATTACGATTTACAAACAACAGAAAAAGAAGAAAGAACGATAATTGCAATATATTGCGCGTTTTCAAAAATTAAGTGTATATATAGTTACCTCACAAACTGAATTACCAAATAAATCGATATCTTACGCATTGATTGTCAGTTGGTGGCCTCGTGGAATAAGAATATCCGGCGGCGGTCCCATTTTATTGTGCTCAAACCATTTCGGCTTTATTTGTTATCCTCGCAAACCCTTCCTACACTGAATGGAAAAATCGTCTCAATTACTTTAACTATGCAGTTGATTTTCAAGTTGGGCCGAAGGTACCCTCTATTCCGGAATTCGAGGCATTACAGTTACCACGCGTCAAGCCTGCTCCAGCCGCCATCTTGGGCCGCAGCAAGCCAAACATAGGACGTCAACTAGTTGTCGCAGCCGACAATTTTTCGTCTTGATCGCCACGAAAAGACCGGCGGTGGTTTTTGTGGTTGGTGTTAGAGAGTCTTAGAAGACTAAACACTTACAAGACTTGCCTTGCATTTCACCCACTGGCTCCAAGTACAGGTTGGTCCCTGCAAGTCGATTGTTATCTCCACATCATGCAGACCGCCCAACTCTGATGTAAGTTGCTTTGACGCTGAGTTCAGCGATGCTCTCATCTCGGCATTATCACTAAATTATGTATCTGCATTCTGAGAGACCTAAGTCGCAACTTGCTTAATCCCCAGGATCATAGATTTCAAGTGGTCACCAATTTTTGTTCCATTTTCTATTTTATTGAAGTAATTAAACAGACCACAAGGATAACAGAGTCATTAGCTATTTTAATCGACGCAATACTTACTTCAAACACTATGTACAGTTTTTGTGGTGTTTAATTTATACAAACGTTTTTATTCCACTGGCTCAAATTTATTCCGCCCAGGGTACTTTCTTTGATTGCAATTTTCATGAGTTAAATTTATGATCTCCAATCAACACAACACAAAATGAGAGGGCTGGAATTCCGTTCCCCAGGATTTTTCCGACTTCACAAATTCTTCTTCCTTCGCATGATAGTGAATAACACAGAGACGATATATCATCAACAGAAGAGAAATTATGTTCTTGCCGATATAAAACAGGAATGTCGAGTCCATAAAGAAGTCGTATTTGATAACAAGGTATAGTCGAAGAATTAAGAAAGGGCCGTCTTGCATGAACATGGCGGCGATTATACCGTATCGGTCCCCTTGGAGTTCACGTTTTCTTATTTCTTTGTCAGCTTCCTCATCATTTAATCTGTACAGTTCTTTCTTTCTTTTATCTCTTTTTCTAGCTTCAGCAGCTTTGCGGAGATATTTTCTTGATAAACTAGCTTCAACCATCGAGACGCTTCCAGACTGCAAAAGATTTTCACTCCAATAAATACCAACTAGCTTGCATTAAAGTTTAATTTTTGTCATTTTAGTCATAATGGGCATTGGTTTTACTAGTTGTTTCCATCAAAAACGCATTGCATACATTTTAAAAAAGTGGAAAATTGGTTTTGTCGTTTAAGAAAGCCGAATTAATGAGAAATGGAAATGAAAATGGAATGGTATTTTGGGTACACGTTCGATCGTGGAACAAAGAAGAAAGAGGTAACATGACATTTTTGGTCTTCTTTGTGACTGGCCTATAAAATGTTCCCTCCCACGCACAAGCCTGTCAACATAACCATCCATTTAGTTCTGCTTTTTTATTTTAATTTTTTTTTACTGTTTTATGGTTGTCTACCTGCTTTGGGATTTTTACTTCGGTGTCTTCTTGTTTGTCGTCTCTCTTTCCCATAGACGTAGTCACCAAGGTAAACTGGAAAAGACTCCACGAAAAGACTCCCATAGTAGCCAGTGTTATCTCTTTATTCCGGGCCACCTGAAACGAGACACATTCGGAAAATGGTTTTTGCTACCGAGGGTTAATTATCTATCGAGCTAGCCTTCAGGATGGCTGGCTCAGGCTTATTATCACTTAGATCTTGTTTGAGTGCCGTTGTGCAGCTCCCGTGTTTTGCCTCTCAAATTTCCCCGTTTGATATTGATTTATTAATAATTTGAATGTAACAGAAGAGCGTGACAGCACCCAGACAATGGTAATACGTCGCATCACACAATCCGTGGCGCAGAATGAAAACCAAAAAGAAGATAACAAACAAGTTTATTTCACTCTGCAGCTCACCAATAAGCGTGCGGGTTCGTTATGCCATCGCTACATTTGTTGGCCGCAATCGTTGCCAGGTGCTGCTATATTTCCGGCATCTCAGACACATGCGAAGATATTTAGCTAGAATTCTCGCTTCGAATCTCGAGATAATTCAGAACTCAAACTTATCAATAATTCATCAAGTTATAACAAAGAAAATCACAACAGTGAAGGAGGTTTGGATACCCGGTCTTAATTAGCGTAGATTTTGACGATTCTACTTCTCCGTTACTCGTTAGTTTTTGTTTCGATTTAGGTGGCCGAACACAGTTTTCGCGCGTGCATTTGCTGATGTGATTCAGCGCGCGCACAAGGATTGTAAAAACAAAAATGTCGTCAATAGAACGATCATTTTATTTATGCAAAACCCGCACTTTCTGCGCTATTTTTCTCTATTATTAAACGCAGCGTGTTGATGCCCTTATTCTGTTATTATAAAGATATGTTAGGAAAGGTAACGACGCAAACAACCCAAAAATTCTTAGCTTTTCTTTGTTACCGAAAGAACCCAGTTAAATGCAGCGCATGCGCAGTTGCTCGAAAAATTGAGAC
>OMLO01006013.1_pt1 | contig 10200 bp, 3 predicted proteins | sample 1674811 | NCBI WGS metagenome assembly OMLO01 (sample SAMN06265003, study PRJEB25207) | coral metagenome | isolation source: Coral host | place: Mexico:La Bocana,Puerto Morelos, Mexico | collected 2008-11-13
TAAAGGCGATTTTTTTTTTCAGTTTGCATATCTTCCCCTTCTAATTTGTTGAAATAAATAAATGTGCTTCTGTATTAACTGAGTAATTCTCTTCCAACAATCGTTTTAAAATTTAGAGATCTGCCAGCACTAAATTCGTTATGGCGATATTGTGATCATAGGTTTTTGGCGAAGCACTTCTGCTAAAACCAGGCGAAACTCTCTAGCTGTGGGGATCAGTGCCGGAATCTGTTACAGAGACATCAAGAGCACTCAAAACTTAGGTCCAACGATATCGTTTTAATTCAACATCATAACCCAATACAGAATAGTGGTGCCCGGTTTCCCTCGACCAGGTGCATAAAAATAAGAAAACACCTGTATTTATGCCAAACTCTGAACAAATGATCTAATATGTCGTGAAGAAATCCTAACCCGCTATTGGCTGCCAATGAGCTCGTTGTTATCTAGACATTCTAGTTTATTCCATCATAAGCTTAAATAATACAACTTTAGATAGTTCTCACTACAAGTCGTTGCACGATATTACAGATAGACAAGTGTTACCATGGTTATTAGACTTTCACTTAACCGCTAACTGTTGGCTTTTCATGGCTACGAATATCGGCAAATTCTCCCCTCACAATATGTTTTAACCCTGACGACAAATGGAAATAGGGATGTGTTGAGCTCGATCTAGGAGCATTAAAAACAGAGGCGAAATTAATTAAACTCTGTAAGTGCGTAAATAGTGTCAAGGTGTGTCATTATTCTGTGCTGTGAATGTTGACTATCACCGATGCAGAAATCAAAAGGAGCTGAACATATTCAAATTTTGCTTACTACCGAGAATTTCATTTAGCACCTTTCGTGGAAAAGAACCAGTTTTTGGACCCTTGAATTTCCGACATAATCAGGAATTTATAGTTAGGCAGTCGCACAAAGTTTGAAGGCTCAATCCTGAACGATTTTCTCGGACCCGGGTTTTCTGACAAGCAAGAAATCATATCATCAGAAGAACAGCTGTACAGATGAGCAAAAGCTTTCGCTTATAATGAAACTAAGAGATCAACTGTGGGCTTGAAGTTGAATGCGTACGGACAAACGCAAAAGTGAATAACATCAATTGAGAATGAATGTTAGTAGGGTCCAGGTGGCCTTACAAGACTCTTTCAGGCATTTGCATCTTCCAAGAACACAAATATACTCGAGAGGGATTGCCTTGAGAGAAAGATATATATGACCAGTGGTTTTAAAACATTCTTACCCCTTTTCAACTAACAGTGACATTAAATCCTCTGGTTTAATGTCAATGCAGTTACTTGTCTGGTTGATTTTGTTGAGCTTCAGGTCTTACTGCTCTTACTGGCGTACGAAAGCACAATTTTATCAGTGTTTGTTTAGCTGCTGCGCGGAAATCACGATACCGCCAGCAGTACAACAATGGATTCAACGATGAATTGAGAAGAATAAGAGAATGAGTGAATAAGATAAACATGAACGTTGGAGAATAAATGTTAAAAGCGAAAACAACAGCGACAATAAGATAAGGAAGATAACAACTGAAAAAAGTAAACAAAATGATCATAGTATTCGCGAGAGTTTTTCTGAACCTGGCCATGTTAAACTGATGGCCTGGTACAATCATATGGACTTGAATATGAGCTTGGTGACGTCGCATCACTTGGTAGATCTTTATCCAAGTAAAAGAAACTGCAAGAAGGCAAATCGTGCCTATGACTGCCATCACTCGGTAAAAGAATAATGCAAAACCAAAGATCAATGTAATTGAATGAAGGCCACTAATCAGCAAAAAGCAAATCAAGGCGATCTTTGCTCTTTTCTTGGTGACTACCTCTGCATATCGTAGGTGGAAATAAACCGCTAGATAACGGTCAATGCTAATGGCTGTTATAGTAAAAAGAGCGACTTCTGTTAAGCATGCGAATATCGTAGCCTTTATCTTCGGAAGCATGCATGAAGTAAGGTTGTTGTTGTACACCACAACTTGCCACACGATGACAAATGGAACATAGATGAGTCCATTACACAGATCAGCTAAAGCAAGGCCGTACAGTAGAGTGTTCGAAGGCGACTGTAAATTAGAATTCCGCCATAACGTAATAAGAACCAAAAGATTTTCTAATGAAGCTATTATCGAGAAAACGAAGTTGAACGTTATGTTTGTGAATAGAACTCGAGAATCTGCAGATTCTTGGAGTACTCCAAGGCAGACAAGCTCTTTGGAAATGTTGTCTCCGCTCATATCTTCTCTTTTCTTCTGTGGACTTGTAGAATTTGACGAAGCGAAATTCGTCGTTTCAAAAAGGCTTCGCTATTTTAATCCAGATTCAGTCGCGATCTAAGTTGAGATCTTTCAGTTCTTAGTGGCTTGATGAATGACTGCAAGTTAATATTTGTAAAGACCTCTTTATTTGGTCTTGAAAATGGTACAGAATTGGCACTTGGCAGCTAACTGATGAAAACATAGCAACACGCGCCAGCTGTATTTTTTCTAAACTAGAGCTAACACAAATATCCCACATACGGTCACGTAAAGGAGGTCGAAAAGCAAGTACGCATGCACAAAAATGCCAGAAAATTTTAATAGCAGTTATGGTTCCTATGGTTTTAGTTCTAGTTGTACGACTTTTCATATTTTGTGCTTTTTGTTATACTGGTATTGTGAAGGAATATTGTTTTGTGCGGTTAGATTTTTAAATAATTCCACCTACGTGTAACGCAAATGCGTTTTAAATGCTGTCAAAAAAAAATTAACTGAATGTCAAACCATGTCAACTACCCTTACGTTCAAATAAATTCCGAGTTTGAATGTAAACTGCATCGGGTAAGAGATTCAAGTTCATTTCTGTGTGCTAAGCAAGACAAAGTTGAATGGTATTTCCAATACATGTAAATAATTTTTAAAAACGTTGGCTTGATGGCCTGTCAAATTGTACTAAATAAACACATCGAAAAGCTTTTACACTGGAAATGCTCTATGTTTACCGTAAATAATGTCACGAACTACAAACTTGCTTCAGTCAAGACATGGCCGGAATACTAATATAAAATTCTTCTAAAGTTAAAAACTGAAGTTGCAATAAAGTGAAAGAGAGAGTTAAGTTACAAGGGAATATAAGCCAAACAAGAAGAGTTGTACATGCCCGCCCGCCAATGATCCCGGGACAAAATTATCCCAGGACCAGAATCCCCAGATTGTACGGCAAATAGTTCACGGACAGGAAATGGAAACCTCAGCTCGTTCCCAGGCTCGCTTCGCCTCGCTATGAAGATATAAAGAATGGAATAAACGGAATCAGGAGTTCGGATCGTGGATTTAAAGTTATATATCGGAAAACTCAGGCATAGTGTAGCGGTATTTTTTAGCGATTTTTGTTCTCCTATTTACATGTCCAATCTTTCAAGTCATGGCGCTATAAGTTGCTTAGCAACACTTGCCCGGCCGGCCTGGCTACCAGGCAGTAGTACATGACATACATTTTGAGTGCGTAGCGAAGCAGTTTTGTTTTGAAGACGAAATGTGTTTCAAGGTTAGGTGCAGTAAATGTCAAAAGACAACTTGGAAAGGTAAGCGCGTTATAAACAGTCTGTCTCTACTTTGTGAGCGAGTGTCTAGGTGGATATGCATGACAGTCAGTGAGTACTTTTACTGTGGATGTCAAGTCTGATGACAGGATACCGAAATGTTACAAATTTAGAGTACATCTACTTGATGTATTCAATCTTTTCTATGCTATCCTTGTTTGGATGGCTAGGATGTTGAGATTTTCGACGTTGTCGTCGAAGTTACAATAATTGTATTTGAATTTGCTGTTATGATTTTATGATTTTATACAAACATTGAATGATGTCATTTTCGATCACGTGCGGCAAATGCACCCTATCGTGTGGATGGCAGAGAAAGCTTTCAGGCAACTGAAATCTTCACTTAAGGTTCAATTCCCAACGAGATTTCAATCTCTTCATCACACCCAAACTATATTTGGCAGTGCAGGTTGACACATCATCTGCCAGAATTATGTGATAAGACTTACGCATATTCCTGCATTGAACATGGGTCGCACTTGGGCAAAGTTTTCATCTTTGTGAAACAGAAAACACCAAAGAATTTAAAACCGCAACCGGAAAGCAAAACTCATGTCAAAATGAGTAGGGTCGCATTGGGGTAGTAAAGTGTCAGTGATGACATCTGAAGTAGACCAGATATGTGTTTATCCATGTGTTTTTGGAAGACAGGAGCTTAAACTCCAAGGAGAAACTTGACAAAGAATGCATCCTGTTGCAGCATTGCAACTATCACCGTGATACCTCTGCTTATTATTCAGTTAAATCAGCAGCATTTCTTGTCTTTCATATGATGTATGAAATGTCTAACTGTTTTGACTGTCGCTATGAGGAGAGCAAGAAATCGACATCAGCCAAGCACTACTTTGTCTGTGATGTTTTTGTCAATTTTCAAAGCAGAACCTGGAAAAGTTACGTTGGGGTTGCACTTGGCCATGTGCTCTGATGACAGATTTTGGCTGCAAAGTAAACAAATTGTGGCAAAAATTTGCCAAATGTGACCCATACCTAAAAAAACTGGGGGCTGTGTAATCCCTTGTTCCGTCAATTTAAGCACTTAATGACTGGCCCCAAGGGAAACCAGTGAAACCAGTGAATTTTGTTTCCCCGAGACCCTCAAAGAAATACTTGTGTTATACCTCCTAACTTAATATGTTTTTCAGTTAGAGGAGAGCGTGTTGTGTCATGGGTCAAAACTCACTAACTCCCTTGGGCGAATAAAACTAAATTTAACTCCCTTGGGAAACAACAACTTGAACTTTCGTGATCAGGTCATGTACCTTGAAACCGCCACAAATTTGTGTGCCAGTTGGTGTGATATAAAAAAGCCACTAAAGTCGGGCAATGTTTCTCATTAGAGATGGTACATGTATTTACCACCTAAGAAAAAGGATTTATTATTATGACTTGTAGCACATTCATCACGCCCATTCCGGGTTGTTCAAATATATTTAACAATATCTTGATCAGCAAAACATCACTATATTGGCATTTGAAATAATTTTGAATACGTTTGAAAAAATATTTAAGATAGAGGGAAATATACCCAAATTATCTATGTAACGTGTAACATCTCATTTGCATAAATACGGAAATAAAGTAAAATTTTGTGCCCAAAACAATATCAGTTTGAAACGTCCATTATGTTCATTTATTGAGTAGAGACAAAGTACACTGTGTGCGAAGTGGTAGTGTTCAATGTTCGTTTTGAAAAGAACAGGGATAAAAACTTGAAGTCCAGTCGCTGTTGTGTGCTGGTGTAATGCTGGATATCCAACAGAGCTTTGCATCATACAAGTGCGGGTCTAGCATCAAGAATACAGACCTAGAAATGAAGTTGATTTGTCTGAGTAAATGTCATAGGCTTATTTTAATACCCTCCTGTAAAGCAATTTCTTCAAAATAGCTAACAGAAAAAAAAAATGATTTTCAATTTCAGAAACGATGTTGTTGTACATTATTATGAAGGGAAATTAAACACTGCTTACCCACGTAAAAGCCCGTATCTTGGCTTTTAAGTCAACCCAACCGCTTAGACATCTCCACAGCACAGTTCACACATGCGACTTCAAATCCCCGAGTTTTACAGCCTTATATTCAATACAGAAGAAGATATTCGAAATAAACTAAATTGGAAATGTATATTCAAGCCCGTCTTGTGTTTATCCAAGTGTAACGATCAGATTTCAAGCCCACTCTGTGCAGAAACTGCACAAACATATCTCAAAAAACGCTAAATCTTCCCTTAAATGACGAAACAACATCAAAGGAATGCTGTGTAACCTCTCCCCTGAATATGCGGGGAGTTCTTGTGAATAAGTCAGGGTCTTAACATGGAAACACGTGCATGTGTTTGGAGAACTAAAGAGGAAGAGAAATAACAGTCCCTATGGATGTCAATGAGGAAATAATTGCCTCTTTGTAAATTAGATAGCATTTAAAGAAAGCAGAAATTATATATGTATATTTTGTATTTAGCTATTATGACCAGTGAAATCAAGTGATAGAGTCAGATGCCACGCTCACAAAGGATTGTGGGTATTTACTAATTTGCTTTCAAAAACTGTTAAAGAATGTAAACTCCAGTAAAAATGCTTTGATGATGTAAACTAGCTTATATCTAATATTTTTGGAATACTTTTCACATTTTCATAAAAATGCTCCATGTTACACAGATGGGCACGATGATTGTGTTAAAACCCAGAATTCCTGAGCTACGCATTAGAAGAAGCCAAAGCAACTACCGTAAACACTTGAGTATAAGCCCCACTTTTTTGCTTAAGTTTTGGGCCAAAAATCGAGGGTGCGGAGTAAAAGGGATATAGGGGTCACAAATTGAACTGAAAAGCTTCAGTGAATAAATATTTTAATCTTAAAGTGCCTATGCCAAAAGACACAAAATGACACCTGTTGTGCTGTTGCCATGGCACTGGTCCTATCTTACTTAAAACAACAATTCCCAGTTTTTGCCTTAACCAAGGACCGTCTACTCCAGTCAATCTAATGTTGAGAGTTTAGACAATATGTTTACCATGTCTGTTACAAATAGGAGCTTCTGTCCTACTTTAAAGGGTTAAAAATGACGACATTTGGTTTTTGACAGAAAGAGACTGGCGCCAAGAGAGTTTCCATGACAGTGACACTATGGTTATTATTTAGTTTCTTCTGTGATGAACATTTCTGGTGTTAAGTTTGAAGAACACTGCTTCTATATTTCCAGAGATACTGTTTATTCAGTATCTTACAATTTTAGTTGCACACCTTGTGACGTCATCACTTTCCTAATTTGCATAATAGAAAAATGTCAATATCTCTAAAATGAAAAAAGATATTCCAAAAAGGAAAATGAAAAGCCTGTCAAATACTACCGAAATAGGTAGACCGCAAATTGAAAGATACGCAGGACAGTTGATTTTGGTGCTAAACGTCAACGATTTAGGTCACGTGACTTTGTTTTTCAAACCAAAAACACGAACTCACATGGTCACATTCCTAAGAGCGCGATAGAGTGAGTCAAAGAATGGCGTTCTCCGTAAACAGCAAAGGGCGAAGTTACTTTCGGAAAACTTTCCTGGAAAGAACCCTGAGGCTGGATCTCCGTCTTCTGCCATAATGGAGTCGATAACATTTCCTCTAAACTTTCATCGATTGATTTTCCTCAGTAGTAACTTTGCCCTTTGCTGTTTATGGAGAACGCCATTCTTTGACTCGCTCTATCGCGCTCTTCGGAATGTGACCACGTGAGTTTGTGTTTTTGGTTTGAAAAACAAAGCCACATGACCTAAGTCGTTGACGTTTAGCGCCAAGATCAACTGTCTCACGTATCTTTCAATTCGCGGTCTACCTGTTTCGGTAGTAAGCTGCAATTATTTTTCATTTCGTAGGCACTTTAAACCTTCTGTTGATGATTGCTTTTGGTAGAAGTGATGGCTCCTTAAGGAGCCGTTTGTTTGGATCTTCAGGTTCTAAACCCAAATCTTGTTCGCCAGTAGTTCTTTCTTGCGCTTTATTTTCATTCAAATTCCATCATTTTCATTTCAACTGTGTGCTTTAGCAATGAAGAGAACTGTTGTCAGTCAGAGGGAATTGGGAAATCAATTAATTTAAAAAACACTTTTAAAAGGTATTTTGAGAGTTGATTAACTTATTAATGTTGCTGCAAATACGACCAGCTTTTTTTTACGAGAGTGCTTTTTCGGAATCTTTTTTCCAAAATCATACCTGAATGCTGGGGGTGCGGCTTATACACAATATACACGAGTGCAACTTATACACGAGTGCAGCTTAAACACAAGTGTTTACAGTAATTATTGTCTTTATTTTTTGTTAGATGCAAAATGAAAGACCTAATTGTGTTGTTTTGGTAGGACAGCTTGGTTTTGACTGCCGCTCATACAGGCACAGCCACATTACACACCAAGCAAATAATGTTTTCGCAGAATTTTTTCAGTTTTTTAATTAGGATGTATAACAAAACACTTAATGACTGTTTCCCCTTGGGCCAGTAATAATTTATTTATATTATTTATTGTTTAAGGCTGTGGCTTACATGCCGAGGCAGTGATGAAGGATGTCCCTGTGGCTGATAGGTGCACCTGTCCTCAAGGTGCTTCTAACAAGTAAATCTGCAGTGAATTGAAAACTGTCTTATTTTTATATTTCAAGGTGAGTACTGAAGTGTTACTAACCAAGTGCAATGACTGTGCTTTGGAATGTTGGTCAGGGGTCATGGGAGTACAGACTGAGCACAGTGTGGTCAGTACAAAAAACAACCCAAGACCAATATTCCACTGTATGGCTCACACAACTAAGCAAGTTGGAAATTTTGAATTTGATGGCTTTCAAATACAATAAGTACAGGGCTTTTTACTCTATCCTGACCAGGAAAATACCAGTCACAATATTATGTCAAAGGAGCAGATCTAGGGGAATAATGCAGGGGTGCTCGCCTCCCTCCTAATTTCCAGCTTTCTAGTATAACTGGTATTCTGGGTTGATAATATGAATTGGCAACCATAAGTATTGACCTGTGAGCAGTACTTAGAGAAGTCGTATTTCATGTATGCACCAAGCTACACTATGTGTTTAACTAGAAGCATATCACCTATTCCAGGTGATATGCTTCTGGTTTAACATAATCATTGTCGCTGTAAAACCAGCATGTACTTGTGGGAACGTTTGTGCTTTGGCATCCCATCTAGGAGTAGCAATACTCCAAAGTTGTTTTGCCTCTGTGTCACAGGAGAAAGAGTTGAATATCATTTCCATGACAAATGAGTGTTGACAGTCCTAAGACTAGTTTTTACAGCTGGAGCCAATTCATGGCTGAACTGACCACCCACAGTTTAAGTGACTCTTATGACTGCTGCACAGGTCGTTGTAAAGTCATTAACCAACAATAGCTCTTATCAGAACTGCATATACCTGCAACCCACTAGATGAGCTTAGGTAATTCCTAAGAAATAAAAGTAGTGCAAAGTTTTGTTTGGAACTTTCTCTAAATGTTTGCAACCAAGTGCTGTTTCAAAAATTACAATAAAAAAATAGGTCAGCCTGCTTACAAAAGACATAGGATGGGCTAATCTTACTCCATTTATTCCTCATAATGTGCATTTTTTCACTGGAAGCAGAGTTTTTTAAGAAAATACTCAAAAAAACCCTTGATTGGTACATGTAGCAAGTCTAGAGTATAGTAATATTATCTGTAATTTATGGAACAATCACACCATTTTGAAACGACATAGTCTTAGAACGTTTTCAAGGTCACACTAGCTTCTTTTTTTTCCTTTCAAAAACTTAATATGGTGTACACCAAAACTATGCAATAAAAAAAATAGGTCATCATGCTTGTTTAAGAGAAAACGGGCTCTTATTATACTGTCAGCCTTAGCATGAAGAAAATCTCTTATGTTGTGTATGTGCATTCACTCGTGAGCATGCGCAAATGACATGAAAATCATGCACAGTAAGGATGCATTATGCAATTCTGAGTATGTTTATTTACTTCTCTTCCTTTTCTTATTTGTTGCAGGCTTTTGTAGTGTTTTACTGACAAGCTACAATGAACTTTCCCACTTATTCTTCTCCTGTACACATGTAAGGTGGTTATTCAGGATGGTATATTGGCCAGTGCTTAATTTCATGATCATGTCCAGATTCATCATTTTGGTGTATTTGTGTAAAAGAACAGGAACTCTCTGACAAATGCAAAGCACAATGATCTTCGTTATTAATAGTACCAGCTGTGTATCATTTGTTTCAAAATCCTAACAGTTGTACAGGGATATGGTGCTGCATGCTTGAAAACCTATAATACAGTAATAACAAACAGACCAAGAAAATGATTCTGAGATATGTGTGTTTGGATTTGTCAGAAACAGCCGGAGCTAACGAGTTATTTTGACAATTAAATTATATCCAAACAGGTTGCTGGGTAATGTAAGATTTAGCCAAAAAATTAAACTGGTGGTAAACTGGCTTACCTTAATATTTAAGAAGTAGAAAATATATATATCTTATTAGACGTTTTAGTGTGTAATATCGCTGTATATTTTTACGAGTCAAAATACAAATGATGAGTAAAAATTTACAGCGATACTACACACTGAAATGTCTAATAAGAGATTTATTATC
>OMLO01006014.1_pt1 | contig 10198 bp, 7 predicted proteins | sample 1674811 | NCBI WGS metagenome assembly OMLO01 (sample SAMN06265003, study PRJEB25207) | coral metagenome | isolation source: Coral host | place: Mexico:La Bocana,Puerto Morelos, Mexico | collected 2008-11-13
ACAAGAAAAATTTATTCCTCGGTTAACTTTTAACCCTGGGTTAGCGTTAACCGGCTTTCGAACAACCCGGCCCAGGCCTTCCCGTCCTCGTATCTTAAGGTCCCTATTATCGTGTCGTTTCGGTAGGACAGCTCAGTTTTGACTGGCGTGTATAAGGAATATAATAAAGAAATATAAAGAAGAAGTATAAACTGGGGCATTGGCGTGTACAATACTTGGGCATTTAAAGTCCTCTGAAATGACATAAAATACTTTTGCAATTTAAAGCGTAGTTCTAAACAATATTAGGGACATTAAGCAATGACGACGGCGACGCCTAGAAAAAAATGAATTTATATTTTACCGTCAAATTTCGCAGATGCCTGTACAGCGTTTAATTCTAAATGAAAATGCGAAAAATAAGCCTTCGTCGTACACTTTCTCCAAAATACTCAGAACGTGGTCTGCAGAGGACGGCTAAGAAATGTACAGAGATTTCACACGCACGTGCACAGCCATTTTTTCTGCTCATTAAACCTTTTGTTTTGTGCCGTTCTCGTTGCCGTGGCCGTCGAGGTTTGCTTAAGCAACTTTTTACGTGACGTCACGGCAGCCATATTGCTGACCCAAAAGGATGAAACGGCGGCCGGTGGAAACAAGCCTTGCGGTTAGATTACATAACTTTCAAGATTTGAGGCTTATAATAAACTTCTTTAATATACTTGTCTTTTGCCATACTCGAAAACGAGGGGAGTTGAATAACATTGAATAAGAGTCACAGGACTGTACGGCTTGTAACAGGAATTGACAGCTTTTTAACTTTCACAGACATCTTACTACTGCTGACCAAAATAATTACGGTCATTGCGGACGAGTAAGAGGCAACTGGATAATTATTATTTTTCAGTTTGTTGTTATTCAGTGTCGACAAGAAGCAAAAGCGGCTCTTAGAACTCAGCATTACGCGTTACAATGGTACGGGCATTTGAGTTTGTCTTACGAAAAACCACAGCATATTAAAATCCTTTAATGATAAATGTCTGGTATTACTCCGTTTGACATTATCCCATTTCGTCAATCATATCCACGGCTTGCTTCAAAGCTTGTAGAACGGACCATAAAGAACCCGCTCGAACATAATGTACACATTTCGTTTCAGCCACCATGCACAACAGTAATTACTCCTCTATGGCCAATGAAAATCTCTTCCTACCAGTTTATAGAATTCTTCATTATGTGGCCGATAATAGTCCTGCAGAAGCTTACGAATGTCATCCCTTATAGAAGGGTGGGGCCGACCCTTACTTTCCGACAAACAACCCCAATTTTTCTTTTTTTTATTTTCAACGAGAGAGGTGAAACACGGAAAACGTTTGGTTTCGTTAATATAAAAGTGTTCCTCCTTAATAAAAGGTTCGATGTTTAAGAATTTTTCAACAGCTTGAAGTTCCTTGGCTGGATTAGAAATCAACTCTTCCCCACTGACAAAATGGAGCTGCGAGAGAGGGAAATATTCTAACCACCTTTTCAAATGTTCAACGTACACACCAATTTGGACAGTAGTAGTTGAAGTCCTCAACACCTTTTGGGCTTTACCTTTGGTAATGAATTTCTCAAATGGTTGTAATAATCCATGATTTTTAAATAAAACCTGTACATAATCCGAAATCGCCCTCTCCGTAGGATCGCGCACAATCACAATCAACTTGGTAGTGCTTGACATCCGGTACAGTCGCTCGGGAACTTTATCCGTCACAAAATACGCTGGCGTTTTCTCAATGGTTATATCATCTGCTTGAGATTTGGGCATTTTTTCTCGATACCAGTCGAGTCCTAACTGATAGGTTTTGCTGTTATCAAAAAAATGTACCTCTACCGGGCAGGCCTTAATTTTGGGGTGGATTTTTAAAAACTCCAACAGAGCTCTCGTGCCTCCTTTTCTGACGCCAATAATGATTGCGTTTGGGAGACGCTTTCGTGCGTTACTGACCTTGCTGGAGTCTTTTGTACTGAGTGTATTCCATAGTTCCACGGGTTCAACAGATGCTCTATAAGGGGGATTATTCGTATCATTGTCCACGTCAAATAGTAAATGGTCATCGTTTATATGTTTAAACTGTCTTTCAGGTTTCTTCAACGTAATGCTGTAAATGAAAACCAAGAGTAATCCTAAGAGAAGAACAAGGAAGACTTTTCTTCCGTCCAGCCACGCTGCCATGGATCGTTTGGCTTCGCAGATTGCTGTCAGTGTATTGGCGTACAGTTGGCACGTGATACCTGAAAGGACAGCCCACAAGATAAGTGAATAATTAGTAATAAACAAAGCACAAACTCCATTGAAACTGATGACGTAGAGTGTGGACTTATTGCTTGTAGACCTTGTAGTCACGGCTGCTTAATTATGTTGAGTCCTCCGTTTTAATCCTTTGTTTTCCGTTTCTCGATGATTGTTTGAATTTGTTTTTTTTAGTTTCGCAAGTTATTTTCGTTTGCGTAATATTTCATATTTTCATGTACATTTTTTCATTCGTTGTTTCTATTAAGCAATTAGATTATGAGCTCGAAAATTCTATCGCGAGGGGGTAGCCCGAGTGAACCATCGAACTACTATACATCAATGACTTCCGAATTGCTTGTCGATTTCTTATCCTAGATTGTATGCTGAAGACACACATCTTACATATGCTGACAGGCATACGAACGCCATTCAATTTTGTCTCAATGAAGATTTGCAAAACATCAATGAATGGCTAACAAACTCACACTAAATATGACCAAGACCGAGTTTATGCTAATGAGCTCCAGACAATATTGAAGCACTCTGTTTCAACCACTAAATCCCTGGGGAGACTTATTGACTCAAATCTTACCTGGGGAAACAATATCGATAAGCTGGCTAAAAAGATTGCCTCCGGCATTGCAGCAGTTAAACGGGTTAGACCTTTTGTTCCCTCAGCAATGTTGCATCTTGTCTATAAGGCTCTAATTCAACCTCATTTCGATTATTGCATCGTTGTCTGTAGCATGAAATTGGCTGAAAAACTTCAAAAGATCCAAAATCGTGCAGCACGGACCCTAACTTTCTCAAATTATGACACTGATGTTTCTCAACTGTTTGAAAGATTAAACTGGGAATCTCAGCACTCAACGTGACAACCAAAAGGCCAGAAAACGTTTTAAAAACATTAAAGAAACTTGACAAATAAGGCACTGCATTCATAGAAAACAGTTCCATTTGTTAACTTTGACATTCTAAATTAGCATGATATCAATATGGTGTATTTTAGACTTACTTATTAACGTTTTTCTTATGTAATGTGGACCTCATGAATTTTTTTCCGTGGGTAAATTAAGATTGATTTGATTTTGAGTATAAAACATAGAAAAAGCGTGTTTTATTGTTTTTCGCCACATTATCTCGATATCATGAAGCAAATGAAGAAGCCTAAGCCGTGTATTACACTGTCATAACACACTCTGGACATTTGAGAACATTCGAGAAATGTAGAAAACACGAGCCCCAGCCCCAGGCGAGTGTTCTCTGCATTTCCTTCGTGTTCTCCAATACCCGTCCTGTTTTATCACAGTGTACTACACGGCTTAGGCTTCTCTATTTGACAAATAGATAGTGGATAGCGTAGCCAATCAGAGAACAGCATTCGTGATAGAACCGATAGAAATCTCGAGCTCATAATCTAATTGTTTAATATAGCTTCTTCTGCCGTCAGATTTTCAGTTATCGTTGTAATTATGCTTTAGTCGTCATAGTCGCCACACAAGTATTGTAAGTTTCGTTATTTTTGGTTTCCCGCTCTATATATTTTGCTTGTTTATGTACGTTTGTTTGCAGCAAATCGCTAGTAAAAGGATCTCACTGCTTACATCATGACGGCCGAACGAAAACGTCCATTCTACTCACACCTCTTGACAAGTTATAGGTTATAGATAACTAAAGATAAAAATTCGCTTAAGGGGGTTAAAAAAAAAGATGCTACAAACAATATCAGACTGTAAAAAAGAAAAATTAGAAAACCCCTTTACCTTCTACCATCCCAGAAATGGTTGTTTAATACATGATAAGTGTTTTACATTCAGTTGAGTGGAGCGAACTAAGGACTTCTCGTTTCTTTCATTGAGTTGTTTTAGTTGGGCAGTTCGGTTTTGACTGCCCGCGGGTGCAGTAGCGTATGCATATACTCTATGCGACATCCTGGCCACGATGGTAGGACTGGGGCGAGACTGTTGAATGATGTTTCGGAAATCTCTCCTCAAATTCTTGTCAGAAGAGTTGAACTGACGTTCCGATATAAATGGTACGCCTACAAAGAAAAAGGACTCGACATGGATACATTTTATTGTGCAAATGACTTTTCCTCATCCGGATCAAGCCAAAATTTCAGCCGTATTACTTTAAAATCAGTGGGTCATACATACATTCCTACATAAACTATATTTCAATTCGGCTTTCTTAATAACTCTGTTGTGCTAATATCTCCGAAAACACTCAACAAAAAACTAAGTACATAATATATATATGACTTTTCGTTTAAACATAGAAAGGGTATGAGCCTTCCGAATAGTGTCCGGGAGTTTGTTCGATACATTGGGGGCCAGATGACGGAAAGAGTGAAGACCAAATGTTAATGTCAATAACAGCAGGAACCACCATCACGCACCTGTAGATAAGATCGTATATTGGACGATGCGGCACCGTGTAAGCATTTATAGACTGTGACTAACATGTTCTGTGCTCTTCTTTGCTCCAATGTAACCATATGTAGTTTGCGTAGTAACTCCGATCATAGGTACTAGATTGATCGTCTAAAACTACTCTGAGCGTCTGCTTATTTAGCTGTTCAAGCTTATCTCTACTACGTGCGCTGCAGTGGTGCCAGACATCGCTGCAAAATCGAAACGCCAGTTGTATGAATGCGTTATATAGTCTTTGCCTTGCCTGTCTACATACCAGTTTTTGTTCACTTTACCAGACAGCCGAGACATGCTTATTAAACGTAAGGTTAGAGTCGATATTTACACCTAACAGATCAATATCGTCGCGTTTCTTAATGTGTGTTCCATTAACTACAAACGAAAATCCTTGATCTTTATTACCAAGAGTCATGATGTTTAAACCAATCCACTGCAATACAGAGTTCGTCATTCAACTTATTATAAAGAACTACATGATCACTATCTGAACTGTAAAGCTGCTGATCGTCAACGTAGGCATTAAGCTTAACACTAGTAATAAAATAGGACAGATCGTTAAGAAATACATTAAATAACAGAGGTCCAAGGACGCTCCCTTGTGGTACGCCTCTCCGATTGAACTCCTATGAAGACACAGCATCGCCGACTTTGACACGCTGAAGCCTGCCCTGTTGGAGCAAACAACTCTGATCTTCCACACCATATGCCTGCAACTTCCTAATGCGTAACGTGTGAGGGAGGCTATCAAAAGCCTTAGATAAATCCATAGCTACCATGGCGACAAGTTCACCATGATCCCGACTCTGCTTCTCTGCAGATGAAGAAGCGGTGTGTGACAGCCGTTCTGCTTCCTGCACGCACACAAGAAATCTCCTAGGATGCCATTCTGGAAGTATGGTGTTAACTGCGTTGCAAGAACCTTCTCAAAAACATTATTCAAAGTTGGTAAATCAGCTTTGAATAATGTGAGAGTATGACTCGGCACCGATGAGAAAAAGTGGCAACAGAACAAAATTCATTTGCGTTGAGCCAAAAATTTTCGGTCGTGTTTAAAATGAACCTTAAGTAGGGGCGGGTGCATTCCTTTAGGGTGATCTGAAGCAAGCTCAGTGATCCAAGATCATGAACCGTGACCATGATCCGCGTGATCTTGCCTGGATCACTTATTGTGGATATCTCCCCAAAGAAATGCACTCTAATTGTACACTCTTTTCTTCATTTCTTAAATTTTTTTTAAAAAAGAACGTAATTCTCAGCAGTACCAGCAAATTCCACAGTAAAATGCGAAACGAGTCAGATTAGCTCTTTCCTAGAAGACCTAGGAAATCCTTAGGCTCTATTCCTGCCACTCTCTCGCTTCCGGTCTTTGCGCAGGTTCCTTTCTGGAATAGTGGTTGATAATCGAGACTATTGTCTCTACTGAATACAGACGACAGAACTGAATACATTATTGTGTCAAACGTAAATATCCGGGCTTCACTTTGGCATATTTTCAAGCGATCAAAATTAACTTTGTTCTTGTGGACTAAATTATTAATTTACAATCAGAAAACGTACTCAACAAACTTATTTCAACCAAATTAATCTCGAGGTTTAACGACTGGCAGTTCGGGAGGCTTATCTAATATATAAAATCCTTACAGGCACTAATCCTCTTAGTAGATAGAACGAAGAGTAGAGATTACTGAAGAATCTCGCTGACCTAAGGAGCAGACAAAGCTCAATCAATAGTTGAACCATCAGGTGCAGCTTTGCGAAGCGCCTTTAATGGTCTCGGGTAAAATACGTAAATACGCGGTAAACAAAGCAAAGATGCAAGATATATATTCTAGTTTAGATAGAAACTAGCAAACCAAGGCACTAGCCTCATCATATTTTTTTACCTAGGAAGGAAACTGAACCATGGACATTTCCTCAGTGATAACAATTTCTGGCTGACATCTCCTGCCAACATCTCACATAGGAATATTCTCAGATACAAGACGGACCTATAGCATTCCCTTCCAATATTTCCCTCATATTCTCACTACTGCCGGAGTAGGACCGTTTTAGTAAAGGTCGCTTGCTGTGATGTAACCCAGTGCGGCTAAGCTTTAAATCAACTTTTAATCTAAAAGTTAAAAGCATCGAACAAACTAAACGAACACAGCATATCGAACGTTTTTCTCTTCTATCAATCAGGCTGAATTCCACGCATTTCCAGCCATTTGTGTTTAAATCAGGCTGGGCAGGTGCCTGGAGACTTAACATACATACAATTCAATCGGATCATAAGCGACTGGCATTCAATACATTTCATTACATATATTCGTTTAATTCATTTTTGTTAGTCTGATCCTTTCCAAGATTGATAAATCGCTTGAGACAGTTTAGTTAGTCGTATACCAGTAATGAATCCTCAGTAGGACATGAAACGCGGCGAGCCGACAGTGACTTTGCCGGGGTCAATCATTCCTTTGAAATGAGCACGTTGTCTTGGAATAATAAGTGGAGTTATTATCTTCGAGGATGCATGGGGAATTCAACTATACGTCTTTCGGCGATGTATTTAGTTAATTTAAATTGAGTTCTACAGCTATTGAACCATGCTAGGTCCTATAACCTCCCGGTATTAAAAAGTGTCAACTTTAAAACAAAGAAACAGCGACAAGGACTGAAAACCACAATTCGACACAAAGCTAGTGGCCATGAAGAACGATGTACGTGTCTTACCAATAGATAACAATGCTAATTGCAGATTTCCTTAAAACTATCGCCACTTTCTCAGTCAATACGTTCTTGTATGATAAGGAATAAACTAAAACGGTGAATTCGACTTCAAAAAAAAGTTATGTTTCTGTTAATCTAAAGAAAATATACACGGATAATAAGATCAACCAACATGTTTAAATCCGGAAAGACATGAAATTGTGTGCGTGTCTTTCAAGAAGAAAAAATTGACCGGAACTTATCTTTTAATCTACTCCATGTTAAAATGAAGCGTTTGAAATATACTCGGTGATAATAAGAGCGTGTAAGGAAAAACGCAAGCTAAAACTGAAGTTTTAAATTAAATATCAATCTTTACTATGAGTACGTTCCAAGGCCGTAATTATTTTTTATTACGGAATCTGTCATCTGTGTTTTGATGATTTACTTCAGTCGGTAATACGATAATATGATACTCTCACGTCAACAAACATTTATATTCACCAGTGAAATCCCCGCTGCCTGTAGCAGCTCGATTTTCGCAGCAAACCCATGAGTGCACAAAAGAATCCAAACACAAGAGATTATAAAAATAACAACATAAACATAGCAAATAATCCGATGTCAAGCAGCTGACAGTGTTATTTGAGATCTGTCGAATTTCCACATACTCTAATGCTATATGACTTTGCCATCAGTTCCTTGCGAAATATTGCCACTTGTTTCTAGCTAAAATCAGCCCTCTTTTTTTCGTTTTGAAGGCATTTGTAACCGATTTTGTCGAAGGAAAAGCATATCAGAAGCAAATTGTCAAAAAATGACAAGCCCGGAGGCCATCAGAGAAGTGGAAGTCATAAACATAATACGCTGATAAGAACACGCGAGCGCGACTCACAATGTTTAATCAACAATCCAAGAGAAACTACTCTCTTCGGTTGTATTCATTCCATTCACTTGTAAATTATAATCTGTGATAAAATTTACGTCGAGAATGCGAAATGTTTTGAAAGAGCGCAGTTGTTTGACCACGACAGCGATGAAAGAAGAAACTACTACACGTGATAATATTTCACTTTGCTGAAAACATCTCGCTCGCTGAAAATACCTCATCTTGGATTCCTTTTCTCTATCCGTGGTTCGGCAATCTCTAAGTAATCCACTAGTAATTAACTGAATGCTGATAATTTCGGAATTGATCTGTGCGTGGCACAGAAAACACTAAAGGCAGTAGAAAAGGGCCCTAAATGAAGTGCGTCGACATTCTACTGTAATCAAAATCATATTTTTCCAGACACCAAAAGGATATTACACAAAACAGAATTGGATCCTTTCTGATCCTAACTCAGTCCATATCTCAAAAGAAAAACTACCAACCTACCGTTTCAAATTCTTGATGTTTGTAACATTGATCTTGCCACTAGCTATGTGTTCATTTGACACCCTTCGGAAATAATACTCCGCGAAATCTGGAGCGAGTCATAGTAACTTGATCCTGTTGATGGCGTGACATTAACCAAAGAAAAAACGGAAAGGGGTAGAAGAGCCTGCCCGCATGGAATTTTACATCGGTGTGTCCACATTTGGACGCAAAATACTGATTGACTGAGATCAACACGTTGGCATGGTGACGTTATCCAACTGTGACAAAATTTCAGAATATTTTAATTTCATTTGAAGTTGAAGTTTGAGCAATGCAACGGAGCGGCATGGCCTCCCCGCTAAAAAGAAACTATGTTCTTGATGCCTTACCCACAAGACTCGGGAAATGTCTAATTTTCCAACGCCACATTTAACAGTTGTCTGCAACAATTTTTAAGGTATTTTCATAACAATGCATGGTATTACATGTACCTATTTAAACTAACGAAAATATAATAACATCAAAAATATAAACAAAACCTATTATACAAACGAAATTTCGTGACTATAAAGGGCATGCAGTAGGATAAATACTATTAAAGAAAAATAACACTTTCCTAACTCATTAAAAAGACTCTATTTATCCGTTATTTCCTTATTTTTTTAAACCTAACGGATCTTTTACCGTCAATTCTGACGCCTCCCCTCAAATAAGCGACCTATTCCAATAAGCGCCTCTCTAAGCCCTCTTATCGAAAAAATTTAAAATAAGCGCCTCCATAGGCGCCCCCCCCCTCCTTTCCCCCTGCTTTGTGGAAGAGTACTGAGGCAACAAAGGATTATAGTTTCGGTCTAGTTCAATCACAAGCAAGTGATTATCGACTTATTCAAACACTGCATATTGACCGTCACCGTCACAACGAATGGTAGCGAAGGTCTGCTTATTCATTGCCTCAAGCCCAACCACCCTTGTGCAACAGCAGTAGACCAGCTAAAGGGGTTATATTATGTAGTTCTTCAAGAGAGACAGGATCCTTCTGAGTCTTCTGAGACACTGAACGCCAATGTAGCCAGTCTTTGGAAGTATGGGATTACACGTGCCGATGTAGAGCAGCCGGGGCAGTTGCATTAGGCGTTGGATGAAGGTGAAGACACATGTACAACAAGCCGACTGAAGAAAACTGCGTAAGAAAGAATGGGCCAGAGCATGAAATAAGCCAATGATCACAACTTTGTTTTTCAATACAGGCGGATTGCTTCATTGCACTCATAGTTAGTCTCCCTCTACTAACTATGATTGACTGATTGATGTGTGCGTGAAACCACGAGCTGTTTACCATAAATAGCGCCTGAATTTGAATAACAATACTTATGCATCCTAAGGATGAAAGTTTCTAAAGAAACTGTGGTGCTGCGTCGGTGGGGGTAGCAAGGTAATTTGGTTATATCAACTAAGTTGAAA
>OMLO01006015.1_pt1 | contig 10198 bp, 5 predicted proteins | sample 1674811 | NCBI WGS metagenome assembly OMLO01 (sample SAMN06265003, study PRJEB25207) | coral metagenome | isolation source: Coral host | place: Mexico:La Bocana,Puerto Morelos, Mexico | collected 2008-11-13
TTTCAGACCAAAATGTTCAAAATCTATACCCGTTTTCAGACCAAAACGGCTCAAAAACCATACCCTTTGGGGTGGCATATACCTATATACCTGATATAGGAGAGTACCCTTCCCGGGGAAACCGGTTCTTCAACGGTTGTGCAAATGATTAGGAAAAATGCCAGATGGTAACTTCCGACAATTTACCCGACAGAATCTAGCACGAATTTGACCTGATGATAATTCGAAGTTGGCAATGAAGATTTGCAGACGGCACTTTTCCACTCGGAATTTCGGTTGAAAATTTTGAATTATCTCCACAATGTTTCCGTCGGTCGAGCCGATTGCCTTACCATTTACATTCTGAACTAAATTTCAACGAATTTCAAGGAATTTTCGGGTAGGACTCTCCCAAACAGCACATTGTAATCGGGCTTAACAGATGACGTCACTATGTAATGCCTGCCTCCACTCTCAATCCGTCTGAATAATGCTGGTCTCTGTAATTTTACTTTTAGAAATTTTGACGTCACGTAATGTTGAAAAAGGGTGTCCATCTTTCATGCAACCTTTTCAGTCATTTTCAAACTCTTTGGCTTTCTAAAGCCAAACGGCCATAGTTATTGCTAAAACCTATAAACAATAAACAGTGTTGTAAACGTCTTTTCTTTTATTTATATATTATGTTTCATTTCATTTCTGAGGTGCTGAACAATCGGACACTTTATTCAATTCTGAGGGCTCCAATTGGGGAAAGAAAGAAGGGGTGCCGCATGTTCCCTTTTTCCATGAAAATTTCAATTTTCCTACCTGTTCCCTATCAATAAATTCTATTGTTCCCTTTAATTGAAATACATATTAAAATACATATCTCCTGTTCCCCTAAAATAAATGCCAGAGTTCCTCTGTTTCTCTTAATTAATAGCCTTGCACGTTGCTTACGCGCTTGAAATTTAGCAGGATTTAGCAGGAGTGTTCTAACGCCAATGCTTGTTAAAGTGGAAAACACTAAACATTTCTTGTCTTTAGCGCCAAAAATGGGTCGCCTGCGTCCGGTAACTCGCTCGTCAAGTGTCACCACGTAGGACAACAGTTTATTTATTTTTAAGAGAATATGTTGTTCCTCGTCAAACTGAACCTAGAATTATTATTACAAGAGGCCAAAGAAACTCTAGCATTGTATCTATTTTTGTTAGCTGCGAAGAAAAAAAGCTACTTTTGTGCCGTTTCGGTATGACAGCTTGGTTTTCACTGCCGCACCTACCTACTGCGGGTGTAACCACCGTATGCAATACAACCCTCATCTATGAGGCCTTAAATTACAGACTGAATCGTATCATAGAAGACTTAATCAGCTTTTTCACTCTCGTACGAAAGTTCACACTCCGAATGCAATAAATAAATGGATTTAAAGTAGCATTCAAATAATATGTTGCATTGATCCAACTTTGTATATCGAGAAATCTTGGATCTTCTGGCGAAACAACTGCATAAAATGCAACTGCTGGAACCCAAGAGGCTATGAAGACGCCCAAGATAATTGCCATCGTCTTTGTCGACTTGCGCTCGTGTAAAAAATTGGTGGTCTTTTTCACATTTGCAATCTGTAAAGCAGCGATTTGGCGTTCCTTCTTCAACGCAGACACAAAGATATAAATATACAGAGAGATTGTCACCAAGATCAACAGAGTGCAGTAGGCTGATTGAATATAGACAAAGTTTAGGCCCATGAAGACAAAAGTTATTATCGCCCCAGCCAACCAAGTAAGGCAGATAAAAAATACTGTACGCCGTTTGGACATCAGAGATGTATACTTGAATGGAAAATAAATAGCTAAAAAACGGTCCATGGCGATTGCAAATAAACTCGAGACAGCGGCAGCAACAACGAACTGTCCGAGACCTCGAAAAGCAAGCACAGTCAACTCGGATAAATGGCAAAAGCCTACTGTACGACACAGTCCTCTGTAAATAGAACCAGGCGTGACGAAAGCCGTGCAGATAAAATCTACTGAAGCTAAGTTCGCGAGAAGTAGGTTTGATGGCGTAGCGAGGCGAATGTTGACTGAAATAACCAGTAATACCAGAAGATTTCCAAGTGTTCCGAGGATACTCAAGAGAAAATTTATAACAATCACTGCTATAGAAGAAGCTAGATTTGGCGACAGCGAAGGGTGTACTGTAGTATTTCCATGCTCTGGGTTGCTAGGCAACATGGCTTTCAAAAGGTGGGTAAGAAATATCTGAAATGAGAAGAAAAAAGTGTGAAAAATAGCAATATGATTGTTGCTAAATTTAGTCTTTTTTTTTCCTTTGAGGTTGCATTGTGTTGAGATCGAAGTATGCCGAGAGAGCTTCCTCCGCATTGACCACCGCTGCCGAATTTCCTGTGTCAGATATTCAAATATCAACCCTTTTTTCAAAAGCACTAGAAATAGCACCGTTTTCTTTTTCAATCGTTCACTGGTAAGCGAGAATCAAGCATGGATCTCAACGAACTTGAAATAAATGTAAACAAAAACATCTTGGTTAAACTGTTTCTTGTGTTCTGTCAGCATCAAAACAGCAACTAATAACTTATCGTGTCGGACTTCGAGATCATAACATGAATTCTCTAAACTGATTTTAGTGCATTTATTTTAATTCTGTTGTGAGAATTCGATGATTCATCAAAACACCTAACTAGCAATCTGCTACGATCACATTACATTGGTATTTGTAGGAGTTACACTGAGATTCCTTTTTGGACTGAATTCAAGTGATAAAAAAGGAAATGTTATTTTCTCTAGTTATCTTGTACAGAAGTAGCGTTGAAGCATTTTGTTCTACTTTTAAGTGGACAATATCCTAAATTTGAGTTTCTTGTAAAGTGCTTGAGAGAATCCTTACTTAACCAGTCCTATTTAAAATACTTAAATATTCATTCCTCGTTTATCTGTTAGGTTTCTTAATTAAAGCATTTATAATACTGGCATTGCCAAAGACAGTGGTCATATATATTGGCCCAACTTAAGTGGAATTGAAAGAATGTTCCTTTAATATATTTATATAAAAATATTATTTTTTGGCTTGGTGGTTCCACAGTTGAAAAAAGTTTCTTGATTCAAACGTCTAAGATCGCCAAGAAGTATATGGACATTTGTACATTTCGTGAATAACTGATCCTTCATTCCACGTCATATACTTTCAGAAATTAAAATCATTCGAAGATAACGTCATAAGAAACTACACATTATAGGTCGTCTTAACGCTGTTTCCATAACGTAACTATAATTGTAAGTTTAATAAAGAAGGCTTACATTGACATTTAATCTACCTAGACGATGTCATCAGGCGAAAAATTCTTTCTTCCAGAAAGTTTTTCCTTTGTGTTCTTTGTATGTGTCGCTAAACGCTGTCATTTGCTTCTTACAGTCTGCATATTGGCTTTTTTTTCTAACCCCTTTATGTCTTATGTCTTATGTCTTCCCGGATAAAATAGAGTTGACTTGTTAAAAAATATCATCAGTACAGACTTGCAGATCAGTCACAATGATAAAACTCACCAATGCGTATAAACCTCCAAGCTTCTGTCTTTGCTCTCGGGTAATTAATTCAACTCTGTGAAAGAACTAGCACACTGATCCAGCTTTGGGAAGGACCGAGCAACTGGGTTGAAAACGAACTTAAATCCGTTGTCTACAGAAAGAAATCGACGACTGCTCCATTGATTTTCACCGTTGTTTAGTCTTTCGGAACCAAGTTCCGCTCGTAATGGAGTCTATTCATTGCCGGCAAGACAGCTGAATTGAGCCCAAACGACAACAGAAAACGCGATTGAAAATTTTCTCAATGGTTTCTTTTGAAATCCAACCGGCACTCAGCTGTTATAAACATCACATGCCCCAAGCAAGGGCTGATAAGCGAACGGATGATCTTAACATGTACTAAATATAATTTATGCCAGCCTATGTGACCCTGCTTAAAGACAGAGTGTTTTTAATAGGTACTGAGTCAAATAACGATACGTGCTAAGGAAATACTTATAATATCGGACCGGCTCTGACGAGAGCCTTAAAGGCGGCTAAACTGTTCACCTTTCATTTTTTTTTTGCAAATAAAACGAAGAAAAGTTGTGGAAGTTTCCTAGTGGAAATAAACTTTGTGGTTTCCTGTTCATCTGAGGGTCGGCATACCGCAACTTAGGAAAGCTTTTTTTTAAAATATTCCAGCAGCGATGGAATTTGTGAACTATTTTTAAATGGCAAGCCCGATGTAGTAACCTACTTATCTTTTTTGGGTCATTGATATATTATGATATTTTTAAATCGTTAACTAAAAGAAACAGAAAACATGCTTGAACAGAAAGCGTTTCGTCCAAAGTAAGTTCTTAAAGGTATAATTAGAATTTGGTATGAGCGTTTTATTTTTTACGAGGCTTAACCTTTTGATTAAGAGGCATGCTAAATTTTTCATTACAAATATGTGTTGGCTTTCCCAAACAAACACTGGACTTTATCGGCGCCCTAAATATTGGTATCTAATGATATGGGACTGCCTGTGCTCAAAAATAAAACATTTGCGTGATCAAGGCCGAAAACATGGTTTACGAATGACGACAACTACTGCTTACCTCCAAGAATAATCATAATCAAAATCTAAAATCTCTATACCTTAACAGTAACACTGTATAGCATGTAAGTGTCGAGAGTTTACAAATGATCGAGGAACAATCCGAAGTTTTATATGATCAACCAGCAACGAAACAGCAAAAGAGGTACTTTTTCATTTTTCCCAACTGCGGGGAACGGATTTTTCCGTTTGTCTTTTCCACTTTTGTGGCGTTTTGATCTTTTGCCTTCTATTTGCTTTGATATTGCAAGCAAGCCAGAGAAGTGACAATTAACAGGAACCTTCGTCCGTTGATATTGTAGAAGCGGTGCCAAAGTCTCTGCAAATTGTCGTTTTTGTCCCCTGAATTCCATAAAAAAGCCTCTAGTGAAACATTTCTCTATAACCCCTTCCTGATCTAGAAAATTCGCAGTATGCGAACAATGAATTCGCATCAAATTTTCAAAGGATATACGTCTGAAAGGGTTTGATTATCAAGCGATATAAAAGTAAATAGGGATATTATTATAAGAAATCAATCATTACAAAAAGAAATGGAGAGTAAAACGTATTAAAGAAAATTCCGTGTGGAAGAGGCGGGGTAAGTTGCTGTCGAGGGACGAGGCTTTGTTCAAAATGAAAAAAATGCATGGTAATATACTTGTGGGGGAGCAGTTGTGCGTCAATACTTTTTCTATAAATATATATCTGGACTGAAACAGGCTTAAGATGGGCAAAAAGCCGTTATCGTGAGAGGCAACTCGTGAGGGGCACAGAAATAGCACGAGCTAGCAGCGAAATGATATCGAAAGTAAGGAGAAGTCGCATTTTGATAATCGAACTAGACGCATGACTTTCGTTCTCTCCATCGTTTCTTTTTCCTTCATTTTTTCTTTCTTTCTGTGGTGTTTTCTGGAAAAAAAGAAAACGTTTCCGCCATTTCTCCATCGAAATTTAATATAAATCTGCTAGCGTTCTATCGCTGTTGTTAGAAAATGGCTTGATAGAGTGATCTTTATTTATCCACGGTAAAAAATTCGTCTGCTAAAAATACCTAATATATTATACCTAATGCTTAACAACGGCCGCTTCCTTGCGTTTTTGTGTCTGTGAAGCGAACTAAAATCAAGCTTTGAGCGACTATAGATTTATACTAAAACAGTTAGATTATTCGCTCTTGAATTTTGAAACTTAGATTCTATATATTAAGTAGGGAATGTCCTCTTTAGGGATACTCTAATGTTTTCTTTTATATTTTCACTAACACAATAACATTTGGATATAGTGATTGTGTATAATATAACTTTAAAAAGCTGTGCTAAACATTGGGGTTAAGAGATACATTATATCCAACGTAACTTTAATTTATTTCCAATTGCTCGTGTCATCACGTCGACCTTGGAAAGGAAGCTGATTGAAAATGCTTGTTTTGCTCCAGAAACAATAACAGCAAAAAACTGTACTTGTTGAGACACCCTTAAAATTAAACGGGCCGAGTATTTCATTTGACTGCAAGAATCTCACCCTTTAATAATGTTTTTTTTCTTTTTTAGTAAAGAGAAATACAAAACAGACTTCGGATACGAAGAACCAGCGAACCCTCACTTATCCAAAGCAGGCAGGACACAGGTGAATTTCCTAGTGGGTAATTTTGTTCATGATTCCTAGTGCGAGGGAAATCCGAGAACTAAAAAAGCGATCCCTGATAATGGTCTATAATTCTTGCGCGAATTGCGTCAACGACAGCGATGAAATACAGGAATTTGTCACAACCGTAGAAAAGTGTTTTAATTTTATCGTATTGCCTCGTGTCCAGGTGACTTTGGTTACGTGGACACGAGAGTATAGCGTGAGTTCGGTAAATTCCTGTGTAAGAAACTGCTGTGTAACCAGTCTTTGAGTTCCTAATGTAATAGAAATGGCTTTATTTGCATGACCGTCAGATTTACAGTATTGCAAAAGCATATCTAAACTAATTAATAACAAAACAAAGCTTAAATTTCTATAACATTATATCAATAATTCTAACTTACATCATCTCCATTCGACAACAACCTATCACGTACAATCATGCATGAGGAAATATACTTCATTACCAGCTTGCTTATAATATAGTCTTTAGAGTTCATGAACGACGATCAATTGAGGGCGTTTGGTGCTATTGATTTGGAGAATACGAGTTTCAACCACGCTGTACAGATTCAAGACACCTTATTTATTTAGTTTTTTCAAGGGGACCAGGATGTAGACCTCGAAGACTCAAGTATTTGTTGCTATTTGTGACAGGCTATTTTTAGCATTATATTTTGTTAGTGTCCGAGCCCTTCGTTACGCTTGCGTGTAAATGAAATTTAGCAACAAATAACAGGCTTAAAACGTTGAAGTGACGGGTTTCAGTCACGCAGAAAAAACTAAAGATGACAGTGAGTGGATTAAAACCCAACCTGTAAAGCTGCGAATAAGCAAACAGGTATACATAACTCACAAAAAATAATTGTTAGGTCCATGATCCATATCTCATTATATGTATGTCACCATTAGTCATATCAGGGAAACAGGCCAGATCGTAATCAATCAATCAATCAATCATTCAATTAGTCAATCAATCAATTAATCAGCCAATCAGTCAGTGAGTCAGTGAGTCAGTCAGTGAGTCAGTCAGTCAGTGAGTCAGTCAGTGAGTCAGTCAATCAATCTTTATTTATAGAGTAAATACCTAATAGTTAAACAACTAATAACTCTGAATTGCATTCGTAATGTGTGTAGCGCCTTCATGAGAGTAGGATGTGAGTAGCCTGTGTAAAGGCTAACATGAGAGCATACAGTCTAGACTTTAAAGCAACTTAACCGTTCCCACATTCCGACGCATAAGTCTGAATGAACCTCTATTCACAAATGTGACAGTGCTGACAAACATCTTTTTCCCCCATTGCGGGGCAAAAATTGACTAAGTGTAATTGACAAAAATAAAGGTGTTTCTCATAATAACAGCGGTAACACAGAAGTGTTCGTATCATCCACAAAGAAACCTTTTTCTTCTTTAACCTTAAGCACACCCACTGCTTTTGAATTTGCGGAAAATTCTATTATTTAGTTTATTGTCCTAGAAATTTGAAAAATATTTGTCTGAAAGCTTTTTTAATTACGGTTAATCATTTACACAGCACTTAAATTTTTATTATATCATGTATTTCTGACTGTTCTCTGTTCAAATGCAGCTAATTGCTGTAAGAAAGATTTAGAGGGTAAATACACAGTATCGAACAGTAGTTACCGCTGGTTTAGACTTGGGGGGGAGGAGCGTGGCCATTTTTTCCCGCGGTTTTTTTTTCGCGTCACGCTCGACGGTGTAAGTGAAAGAGGGACTACTCGTAGTCCACTGCTGGTTCATCAGTTGTTACCACTGAGATTACGTCTGTTCTTTTTCAGTCACTACATTACTTAATAACTGAGGAATACATGACCTAAGGGCAATCCAATGAGATTTTCTAATCATACTTGCAGAATTCTGCTGACTTTGTGAAGCAGCTGTGAAGGCAAGTCATCCACTTCACGCCTGACCATAACACTTGAGTTTTCCTAATGTATGATATCCTTCTTCATCTGGATGATTAAAGTCTGCCAGTCTGATTTGTGTCACAGGCAGAGCAGACTTGTCTGTCAACAGACCGCTGTCCTCTCTCCAAACTTTTCCACCACTGTTATGGCAATTGCATTTTTGACCATTTGAACATGAGTTTGTTAATCCGCATGCGCACATCTTGTCATGGCCTGTAGCTCCTCCCCAGTAACTCATCTTCCCGCCGTCACGTGACACCCACCAAGCATCGCCTTCCACAATAAAAGCTATCTGATAATGGCATTCAAACTTGATAAACTGTTCACAGTTCTGTGAGACTCGAGTGAGTGCTGCTAGCTGAGCGGTGCTGACTCCAGTGTATCGGACATCTTTACTGTAACATCCTGGATTTCCTGCATCACATCCGGAAATGTTACCAACATGGGTTCTACTCTCACTGTCATGACTGATGACCGTCACGCCAACTCCACCCTTGTCACTCATGTCACAGTAGACACTGAGGGGAGCCACGCCTCCGTTGCCATCAGGGTCAATTATATAATTACCAGAAGATCTTCCACTCAGTCTGCCGCAGGACGTGGGCATGAACACTTCAAGAACAGATGAAATTTTTGTTAATTTCGAGTTAAGTCTTCGTTTTCTCACAAAAATAATTTTTATTTCTATTTTCTGTGGAAAAAAATAAATTTTCAGAGAAAATGCCACTATAATGCTTGAATAATGCTTTTTGCTTCACTAAAACGCTCGAAGAAAAGCTAGCATAATGTACAAAAGCCTAGCCAAGTCCGCCGGCCCGGGTCCGTCGGCCATCCAATGCTGCGTAACAGGGGACCCTTAGCACGAGCTAATTCCATGGCATGTAATATAAATATGTGCTTTGTCACGTTAATTGAACATTCGAACTTCAATGAAGTACGTACCAGCACAGTGGACTCCTGTGAAGTCAGTCTGACAGTTGCAAAGATATCCATTAACTTGGTCAATACACGTTCCTCCGTTTAAACAGGGATTACTGGAACATTCGTTGATATCTGAAGAGAGATATTAAAAAAAAAACAAACAATTTTTTTTTTGAGATAAAGACTGCAATATTACACTTCTCCTAAGTGTTTCTAAAAAAGCATTCCTAAAAAGTACATAATAACAGTTTTGCCAAATTTAAAGTATTAGATACAAATATACAAACCTGTTTCACAGTGTCTTCCTGTGTAGCCGGGAACACAATCACATTGGTATTTGTCTACACTGTAATTGGGAACACACTTTGCACCGTTTTGACACGGTAAGCTTGAGCAAGGTGTCTGTGAAAAAAACAAATAAAAAATAATAATTAATCAAGAAGTTAAACGCTAAAAGATTTTTAAAACACATTTAAAAAAGTGAACGACGTTTCGGCGCTACGTTACGTCATTATCAAGTTAAAAAGTGAAAACGTATGAGGTGTAATAAAAAATATATAAAATATGAAACAATACATAAGATATTTGCAGGTCCTATGGGTATAATTCCCAAGGTAAGAAACACAATAAGGAAAAAAAGTGTACGAAAGTGTCACGTAAACAGTTTGGCGGGAATGGAGTCGGCTTGCGTGTTAAGAGAAGGTCTGATGTCCTTTATATCAGTATAACATCTTGTAGACTAAGCAATCAAACTTGCTGTTACGTTTCCTCAGAACTTTGAAAAGGTGTTTAGTCTGTTCTGTTTTTGCCATGCTCTGTTTGTGTTTTCCGATGGCTAAATAACGGTGTTCACTTATGCGTTGATGTAAGTGATGGGCAGTGAACCAACCATAATTTGCATCACACAAATCACATTGAAATAAGTATACAACGCATTGATTGTTGACGATCGAGGGCTTATTTTCCTTGAAGTTTGTGACACGTTTCTGCTTTTAAAGACGGATTTTACATTAACATCGTTCTTGGCTGCCAGGGAATAGATATCTTTACGTACGCGATCTGCTGATCACTGATCTTTAAAGGGCAATACTATGTAAACAGATGGGGGGGGGGGGGGGGGGGGGGAAGGATAGGGGTTATCTTTTTTTTT
>OMLO01006016.1_pt1 | contig 10197 bp, 7 predicted proteins | sample 1674811 | NCBI WGS metagenome assembly OMLO01 (sample SAMN06265003, study PRJEB25207) | coral metagenome | isolation source: Coral host | place: Mexico:La Bocana,Puerto Morelos, Mexico | collected 2008-11-13
TCCACGCAAAGTCAAAGCGATGGCCATTTGCCCTATTATTGTTCACTTTACTACTTAGCGCGCGCGCTCGATGCATGGCGTGGCGTGTGAATTTCGTGCGCAGTAAGGATGCGCAGAAACAATTAGCGCGAACGTCCTTAAATGCCACGCTTTAGAGAATTCACGGGGACTGAATTGTCCATTTGACATTTGCAGTTGTGTACGCGTTCTTATCAGTTTCTTTAAAAAAAAATGAGAAACCGTGAACGTACTTCTTTTAGTCTTCTCGGGAATCTAATTCTTCATTTGTTTCTAAATGTTCTTTGAAAAATGCACGCTACGCCCCTGTAAAGTTGTTATATTGTTGTATAAGATGATGTGCCACCGGACAGGGTATTGCCGGTTTTGCCCTACTGACCTAAACGGCGTACAAAGATTTATGTCATTCTCTCCTGAATAGAGTGCACTTTTTCACACTAGCGACACTACGACCTAATCGCCTAATGTCGGTAATGTCAGCAAAGACATAACGACATAAGTCTAGGTGAAAAATGGAGCAGGAGTCTCTTATTTGGTCCTTATATTCCTCCATAGTTTTGTCATACAATATTTGGATAGCATCGAACTGCTTCGGCAAGTACTTCTTCATCTATCCGAGCCATCCATGATTCTTGCTCGGAAACCAATTCCGGAAATTTCGGTCAGAATACAAATGGAAAGGTCCGTTTCGGTTTCTTCCGACCAGAATATTCGGGACCACCTCTGGAGACACCTTCCAACTATTACGAGAAACCCGCCCGGTTTCCCTGTTGCCCAACACTTTAACATGCCTTGGTACGGACTAGACAACATGGAGATTCGCTGCATAAAACAGTGCAGGGGGTACTAACAACGCCTGACGCCGTGACGAAATACGCCTGATTTTTCTTCTTGGCACGCTTATGTCGCATGGACTAAACGGAGATTTTAGTTTTTTATTTACTCCATTTTGAAATCACTGGTTATCCTTGCAATCTGATTGGCTCTCAGCGGTGCGATTTATTCACAAATCGCTCTATTTTTTGCTCTATATCGTATCTTTTTCTCAGCCAATGAGAATAAGACAGTAAAACAAAACAACCAATCACATGACGCAAACATGACACCGACATGTTTTAAAAATTAGATGTAAACGCATTTCTGGTTTCGCGTTTTGACAAACCGGCTACTTGCTGAATATCTAATGGTACTGACCAAAATCTTGCAGTTTGTATTTTGGCTATTTAAAAATTGTGTGATTTCAAAATCGATGTAATAAAGTGGCAACCGAACTTCGGATCGTGCAATTTTGGTCTGAAATCATACTTGTGATTTCATTTCAGACCAAATTGCACTCCACTCAGTTCAATTACCAATACCTATGCGTTAGAGTCGCGCGTACAACTGTTTATTTATTCATTGACGTGTCCCATTCAAAACTAAACTTAGCACTGAGGAAGGACTATGCCCAAAACGTTTGCTATGAAAATTGAGCTTAATTTAGCGCTGAATTATTGCAATTATTACAACTTTATATGTATAATATACATTCAAGAAACTGTGATCTATCTATACAGTACATCGAAGTATAGGGAGGTTATCGGGAGGTGAAGTGTAATCACTTCTTGAAATACGGGGCTGTGCGTTTTAGATATTTAGAAGAGTTACAAAAGGAATGAGCTGTGTCTGTGTCTACTCTTCTTCAAGATGTCAATGATAGGGACAAACTTTCATGTACCGAGATGAACTGCCATCTACATACACCCCAAAAGATTTGGACAAAATCAGTTATATGGCGCTCCCGTTGATATGATCAAGTAATACAGTGTAGAAGAAAATGTCAAAAAAGTGCGGCTTATGTCTTCTGGGATTTTCGCGAGGAAATCTTTAGATTCTAATAAAATAAATTATAACCAACGCGATGTTTATAAAATGTATTTTTAATAAGCATATTTTACGATTTCTCCCTTCTGATGCCCAACATCTCACACATTTGAATCAGAAAAAGTGAATTGTGGTCGTTTTGCTCGAAAGCCAGTTAGCCTAATCTCTTCCGCAAAATTCTTTAGAGGAGGGTTGCGTGACATCTCCCTCCCCCTAAAAAACTAAAAGGCTGCGGAGGAAAGTACAGTTGGCCCGAAATGATAGTCGGCTCGCCCGCTCCGTGGTCAATGGATAAAAGAACGAGAAATTGACATGTTTTGTGTAATTCTGTTCGTTGTCATTTCGCTCGGTGACCTTAAAGAGAAATTTTTTGAGCATCTTTCTGTCAGTCTGGGTGAACGGACCTTTAATACGGGAAATCTGACCTCGGGAGAATTGGACATCGGGCGAAACGGACTAGTTACCGAAAAAGTTGGTTGTTCTTTATACGCAAAGGTATTTAATAGATAGCAAGGCCATCTTGCGGCAGTATTTAATAGGCTTCATTGCGTCTCTTCACACTCCCTTTAGCTTGCGAGTTGGTTATCCCCCAGGGCGGCTTTCCAGGTACTTGATGAGCAGAGAGATCATATACGAGAAAGCAATAAAGTAGTTAGGAAAATCAAACAGACATCATTTACGTCCGCTTAAGCTACCTGCAAGCCAGAAACCAGAAGCTGGAACAGGCCAGAACAATGTAACTTTGGTTAAGTGAACACACAGTAATGTTGTCTGAGTCCACTACAAGAAGCAGAGACTGCTCGAGTGCTTGTTGGTTGCCTAATTCTCTGGGGTATCCAGCCCAGGGAAGTTCATTCTATGTTTACAGGTTATAAAATATTTTAAAACTTGACTAATCGTGAACTTGTCGTTACCAAGACCAGAGAATCGGCCGAGGTAGTCGAACATAATTATCCCCAACAAGTATATTCGTGGGAACACCATTTCCAAGTGTTTCTTCAGGTTGAGTTGAGCTGGAAAATAGAGAAATGAAAATAACCAATAATTAACAACTCATCAGATCAAATATGGATAACATTTCTATTGCCCAAAAAGTAGAGTCTGCAGACGAGCCAATGGACCCACAAGGCCGGAGTTTATCCCGGATTCTGTAGCACGAAGCGACTAGGAATATCGCTATTCCCCCTTGGATGGGATGCTAGTCCATCGCAGGGTTTCCCCCGGCATTAGGTTTGCCGGTACCCATTTATACACCTGGGTGAAGAGAGGCACTGGGAAAGTAAAGTGTTTTGCCCAAGAACACACCACAATGTCCCCGGCGTACGGCCCGTTTCTCGAAAGCCCCGGAAACCTTTCGGGCCCGAAAAGCAATTTCTAGTTCATCTGTATCTAAATACGGAAAGGTTTATACGCATGAAACTTCTTGTATGAAGGGAACCCCAGTTCACATTAAGAATACGTGAATAAAACAGCTCTGTAGTAATAGGGTACAGGATTTTGCTATGGTTCGAGCCGTGGGGCCTGTTTCACGAAGGCCCGAAAAGTTTTAGCATCCGGACCGCTCGATCCGAGTCGAGCGCACTAACCATGAGGCCACCGAGCCACTTTGTTAATACCCTAAAGCATCTTGTACAACGTAGAGGCTGCTGCTTCAACAGCAGTAACAAGGATATATATTATATATATATATATAAATTCACCAAATATTTCAAGCGGGTCGTCCCTTTCACGTGAAACACCGTGAATTACAAGACTTGAAGATTCCAGGGGATTTGAACTATTTCACCTAGGATGGACATTCTTTACTATCTGTAAATTAAAATGGGTGAAAGATGCCTGAACGCCCATTTTCCAAAAGCATGGGTTTCACTAAATGTTTACTTAAATCTTCAAAAAGATGCAAGGGTACCAATGCATGCATCATTCTGGTTCCCAGAGCCGCCTGTCCTTCTTAGCTGACAGGGTCTTGGCAAAAACGAGGAATCTTGAGACACATAATTGATTGGCTAAACTCTTGGACTAAATTCCTCCCTGCTTTCTTTGCTGTATGGTGTTCTCTCCAGCCCAGTTTGCTTTTCAGTTCTCCTTTCTCAAGCCAAGTGGCTAATAATTAAGCCTAGTCTCCCTGAAAATATCCACTGGTTGATCTCTACCGAAATACAGCTTGATCACAGCACCAACAGACCTTCACAAAATTTAAAAACTGGCTTACAAGAAGAATTTTCAGTGAAGTCGTCCAAAATAAAACACATGAATAGCACTTCTAGCCAGAATTTTAATTCTGTCTTTATTAGCTCTGTAAGTGCTTTAATCAAATGGTTTGTTAGAGATCAACTAGGTAAGGTAAAGTCTGCATACAAGCCAAGTGGCCCATCAGGCCAGAACTTGTCCTGGTTTCCATAGCATGAAGCCACTAGGAGTACTTCTACCCCCCCCCCCCCCCCCAGATGGGATGCTAGTCCATTGCTAGTTCCCAGGTACCATTTTATACACCTAGGTATGGGTAGAGAGAGGCACTGTGACAGTAAAGTGTCTTGCCCAAGTACACATCACAATGTCCCTGGCCAGGGCTCCAATCTGGACAGCTCGATCTGGAAACAAGCGCACTGACCATGAGACCACTGTGCCTCGCCAATCAACCACATAATCACTGATTATTTTGAGGAACAAAATGGGAATTGAATAAGTCTTATTCCACAAATCTGTCCAATCAAATCATGTGTCTCCAGAGCCACCTTTTTATGCCAAGGTTACATTGGCTAAAAGGCCCAGGCAGCTCTGGGTACAAGAATTTTCATGCATAAGTTTGTGTAAAATTTTGTACCTGGTGTTGTCCTTTTCATTAAGTGATAGTTGTCCTTCGACTGGTTTGGCATCTTCATCTGATATGTCTACAGGATGGATACCATTGCAATGGAAGCCAGAGTCTCCACTGAAAATAGAGTAACTGTAAAATGAGTTATAGGTGGTTTCAGTTCAAAGTCGACTCATTTTAAGTGTTGCTGGAGTTGTTGCTTGGTGCTGTTTCATTGGCTATCATGACTGGTTAGAATAAGTATAACACATGAAAAAGGGTGTCTCTGAGCATTAATTCAACTGGAAAGCCTTTCAAAATAACAAATTACCTCACATACCTCCCCTTTTTGTTAATGAACTTAAGCCAAAAAAGCATGAGAAAGATACACTGTAATCTCAAGCGATCTGGGAGCTGGTCACATTGTGAGTTCACAATATACCTGTAGAAGGTGAAGAATGTATACTCACAATTTGACCAGCTCCCAGATGGCTTGATAGCTCAGTTGGTAGAGCAGTGCATTGGTATAGCAGAGGTCATGGGTTTGAATCCCTTCCAGGCCTGAATTTTTTTCAGGCTTTAATTTCAAAACTGTTGTATGAATAACCGCAATGATCAATCATGAATTCAGTACACTTTATTATTAAGAACAACTTTATTCGCTTTTCACTCACAATTTTACAACACACACACATACTAAAAAAACCACCACCCCAATAAACCCTGCCTGTTAAATTCCAAAGCCAATAAATTGTTCTCAAATGTTTGAAAACATAATAATTTCAATGTTTTCAATGTAGGCTTTCTTGTTTTTCTGTTTGGTTTTCTTTGATTATTGAAGAACTGGAGGGTGTGTACTGTAAATTAAGGAAGCAAAATTCTAATAGACAGATAGCTAGAAAATATATAAAGCTTAGTACATATGTAATGTAATATTATTAACCTGCAGCTCTCCTCACTGTCTGTTGATGGAGATGTACTAGTACCATTATCATCCAGTTCCATAAATTCATCACCAACTTCTAGAGTCTTGGAACCTGAGTAATCACTATGCAACAAGATGGAAATAACATGATGAAATAATAGCATTTAGTGTAAAGACAATTAACACCACCGAACATATGTCAGTGAAGAAATAAAGAAGATCAACCAAAATAAAAACTGAAAAAAATAATAATAATAATTCCACAGGCATACCAATACCTGTTTACATAACCACAGGTCTTGAAAACACCCGCATTTGTGATCATTAATTGACCAGTATGGTTGGGTGTAAGTAAGAAATTGAAGTAAGGTAGACAAATTGGGCACTGCTTAAGACAGATTTTCTGATATTTAATAGCCAAATTCAAGCTAGAACTAAAACACATAATTTATACAAACCTGTCAGAAAACCAAGCTTGACCATCAAGATGGCTCTAGAAGAGAACAATGATGTTTAAGCAACTATTGAAACCAGTTATTACCTCTGGAGCCAAAAACCTACACAACTGGTAATGTTGTCTAATCTAATTGGAAAATATACAGCATTTCCACACAAATGATGTAAGAACACAATCATGAAAAGGCTGTCTTCTTCTGAAGATTGCTACTACAAATTAGCTACACCCAGTCTGTAGTTCAAGCTGGTTTGTACAGAATTTATAATCCAAATCAGATATATTCTTTCATGGATTGCAGTTGGTCTAAACATGATGCATGACTGAATACTTCCTGCTTAAACTAGTACAAAAATCACTAAATTGCGGAATAGGCTTTTGTGTTGCTTCCCCACCCACATTTGTTGACAAATTCCAGAAATTCCTTTGGCTCATGTGTTGTCTCTCCTAGCTGTCACTGTTGTTTACAGTCACTCATTTGAACTGCCCCGGAAAAATAATCTTGGTTAAGTAATTTTTTTTTGCAGCAAAATGTAAAATTAGCACCAAACATTTGACACCACCACTTAGAAATATAGCAAACAAAAAATCAAACTCTTATCAAATTTCTCTTCTACTGACCATTTATTTCATGTTTTGTTCAACGACAATCCTAATGTAATTGGTGAGTTGTGAATTACACGTGACAAGGCAACTGCTGGAATTTACAAATGATAGTACGTGGGATAGTAGTAACGCAAAAGTGGGTGAGGAAGGGACTGGAAAATCCAAGCCTCTCTCACAGTTCTGTGATTTTTGTAGACATATTCCGTACTTTTCAAAAATGTGCATGTGTGTGTGCAAAAAATATTTGAAAGATAATAAACACAATCGATAATCACTCAGATAATAAGATAATATCCTTGGACATTATCTGCTTCTCAAAGCTCAAAGTTTAGCTTCTCTTAGGGTTAGGCTTTTATTCAAAGGATAGTGTTATACATGTATATGAGTAAGAAGATGTAAGAACAGAGTAAAGTGTGCAAATCTAATGTACAACAAACATGAATGCATCAAATGCAGAACACGTCCTTTTTCACCACCGCTGATGACTGGAGGTGAGAATTTAAAATCATTTTCAAAAGTTAAGTGATGGTCTAACAGGTTCTTCCTTCCCTTACATTGTTCCTCCCTTAGTATCCAATCTTTCCTTGTATAGGAAAGGCATTTGTGATTTACTAAGGAGCTTTAGCAATGACGACAGCAACGCAGAAGATGATGCCTTATAAAATATGGATTTCTATTTTACCTTCAAGTGTTGCAACTGTGTAAATCTGTTCAGTACACCTATCAGTCTAAAAACTTTCTCAGGCTAAATATGCAATGACAGCATTACATTCCAAAGGTAGAAATGACAAATTAGCCATTTAACAGTTCACAAAATTTCTCCAAAATATGTAGAACTTGATCATTTCACATTGTTGCTTTGCAGGCAATGGGTAAGAAATTCATATCCAAAATGCATGTGCAGAACCATTGTTCTACTCATTAAGGTGACGTTCTTGCTAGAGTCACTGTCATGGTTTGCTAAGCTAAGGTTCCCTATTTATAGCAACCAGGTGAGCTTTAAAATCTGTCCACATTTGCAGATGATGTACAGTTTGTTTGTGTCAAAATTTCTGTCCTATCTGACTTAAGCAAGTCAGACTTGACCAGATGATAGATCTTCCTTCAAGAGCAAGAGGATCTGTGAATTTGCCAGTTAGGGCAGACAAGGGATGCATGGTTAAGGGCTGTCACTAAAGGCTTTAACCAGTGGAACTGTTACCCCTGAATCTGATTTGATGCTACAGGCGAGCTTGCCTGTTGTGGCTATCATTCATACACAAAGTAACAAGTTTGTTACCGGTGCGAAGATCAAGGAAACAGCTCACTTAAAACTGATTGACAGTCCTATCATGTTTATCATCATGGAAGTCATTATAAAGTGCTTTAAATATGCAGCTAATTGAGTATTAACAAGCATGTTTACACCTTAACTTATGAATAAGATGATTGATCCAAATTTAGATCTTAGTACATTTACCAGTATCTCAAAAGAGTTTTATTCAATATTCTATTTGATACTAAAACTAATCTGTACATGCAAATCTGTAACTATAAAGTGAGTTTTAACTTGAATTTTTAACTCCATCTTTGCAACTTTTCTTTAACTAGCAGTAAATTGTATTCTTTAGAGAACTGTATTGTGTACTTACATCTATTTGTTCTCTGCTGTTGGAAGATTTCCTTTGTTTGCAAGGCTTTCCAGGAACTATAATATCATTTGATGACGGTCTTTTTGTTGTCTTTGAGTCTGACATGATCAATTCCTGAGGCCCAGTTAGAAAGTTAAAGTTTTTAACAGGTCACACAATCCTGTATATGATTATTATCTTCTGTTATTAGTCATTTTAATATCTGCGTTGTTTTCATTATAAAAAGTGTTTGGCATTTATAAGGCTAGCTCCATGAGCAGGTAAGATAATGTGAATCCTGCAATGTTATTGGCTACCTTACCAGGTAAGATGGCACTTTATTATATGCCTAGCTCCGTGAGCGGGCAAGATGAACTGAAACTCGCACTGTCATTGGCTACCCGAGCGGGCAAGATGGAGCTATCTTGCCCGCTCGGGATACGGGCTTTGTCCCGCAAGGAAAATTTATCATGTTTTGGTGTTATCATGGTTTGGTGTTTTTTGCGTGTTTATGGACCTCGACTTCGTCTTGGTCCATAAACATGCAAAAAAAGAACTTGGCCAATATCCAGCCATCTTGACCTAGCGCTTGGTCAATAACCCATACATCTTACCCATTCGAGACTATCTGCTCTGTCCCGCTGGAAAAGTTTCCCCAATGCAAAGCCATACATGTATAATAAATCCCTTATTGACCAAGCTTGTTTGGTCAAGACGTTTATGGACCTTGACTCCATCTCAGTCCATAAACACGCAAAAAAAAGAACTTGGCCAATAACCAACGATCTTGACTAGACAGGCTTGGTCAACAACCCATAAATCTGGATCACTTAAAGTGATTGAGAACATTGGATGGCAAATTTCTCTTGAAGATGGCCCAAAGACGTTGAACAATCCAGAAAAACAATATCTACTGAGTGGAGACAACACTCTACAGATCCCATTCTTCATAGCGAATCAGCACAACTTGAAAACCTCTCTCACTCTCACACTAGACTTCCCCTACCATAGTTTGAATGAAAGACCGCTATACGCAGGCGCCTAAAGAGGGGGCGTAAGTTACTTCCCCCAAGTCTACTTAGACATCTCAGGACATATGAGGACTCTCTTCTCTTCCGAATTTAATTAAGAACTAGTTATTAGGTAAAACAAATCAATCCCGTAAAAAAACCGTTGCGATCCCGGAATTTAAATCCGGGCGAAATAACGACAACAAATGCAAACTTTAAGTCAGCTTAGGAAAGCAAATTTACAAAACCTCACCTTCAACTGGCAGAGATTTCACAAAAGAGGCGAGATTCGATCAAAAACTTTCTCTTCTGCAGAGCATGCAAACAAACGCCTCAAACATGGTGTACTTCTTTCCGCCGAAAGTCCCGCTACGACGTCCTATTGGTCAGCTTTCTCGTCACCAAGCCTCCCAAGGGACAAGTCAAACAACAGACGTCGAGCGATCTCCTCAGCAGAGGCTCTGAGGGGCTTTCTCCGCTGAGTAATTTCATCTGCACTCACTTCGCACAGCGGATTATATAACGAACCTACCACGAACGAACGTTCGAACCTCAACTGACATGGACGCATAAATTACGTCATACTCATACATGTTCCTATTTATGCATGCACATTTTATACGTGCATTCTTATACATTCTATACACTAGGAATAGTTACCACTACAGCTGCCCCCGCTGTTAATCAGTTGTTTTAATCGTATCCGTTACTACAGTCAATACTTTCGCTTGATATTTTGGCTCTTCTGTAATTGATTGAAATAATTTTTTGGGGGGTTTTACGGAGAAAACACTCAATGACCCTCAATGGCGGTGCGTGTATTCTAATTTACTCTCGTGCTATACTGACAAACTGTCCCAAGGATTTTGACCTTCTCTTCTTCAATGTGGGACGAGGAAAAGAAAAACAAAGCGAAC
>OMLO01006018.1_pt1 | contig 10197 bp, 12 predicted proteins | sample 1674811 | NCBI WGS metagenome assembly OMLO01 (sample SAMN06265003, study PRJEB25207) | coral metagenome | isolation source: Coral host | place: Mexico:La Bocana,Puerto Morelos, Mexico | collected 2008-11-13
CCCTTCGTACGGCCGGGCGAGAAAAAAAAACTCAGCAATTTCTAAGTGAAGGGCACGTGGAAAAAGGGAAAATGTTTCCATACTTTTTCTGTAGGATTCTGATATTGAAACAAGAACTCTTAGGAAGCAATGCCGGAATTTTCCCCCAAAACAAGTTTTTTTCTGCGACATTCCTAAACCCTGTAACAGTGGATAACAAATGGGAATCGAATCATCACTCCTTCAGGAATCCCGGACCTTTCTCAATCTCAATTATCCAATGTGAACCGACCTAAGGTATGGCAATATGTTGGGTAATTTTCACCGATTTACAATTTATAGGGATCCTGGCTCACCCTCTGAGAATGGTAAACCATGGAACCTAAAAAAAAACAATGCTTTTGAAGGAGGTGATGAAGTACACCCTATCAACTCATCCTCTGACAAGGTGAGTCAGGATTCTTTAGGGATATAACTTTGAGTATACTTTTTGTTGAGTCACATTACTGGGGGGTCGGCAATTTTCCTGTCATGAACCCCCCCGGAGCTTTCTGCATCGTCTCTCGACCTGAACGCCCCAAGATGACCGAGCATGTGAAGATCATTTTCGTGCTCGAAAAAAACCCGAAAGCTTACAAGCAAGCCACATGTGGTGGTTGCTGCTTCAGGCTTTGTTATGCTTGGATGTTTTTTAGGAAGTTAGGGATCAAAGGTTAGGATCAGTGGCTCGCAAGCAATCTCCAATCTCCAATCCTGGCAATTCTGCGATCGTGACCTCCAATTAGGAGATAAGCCTGGTGCCTTTAGGGGCCGAAAATGATGGTAATCCATGTGTTTTTCTTTGATGTTTTAAGGGGGGACATGCAGCAAACCATTGTTTTTGGGGATGAAATCTGTGACTCTGTTGTTGTTGTTGTTGTTGTTGTTGTTGTTGTTGTTGTTGTTGTTGTTCTTGTTGTTCTTGTTGTTCTTGTTGTTGTTGTTGTTGTTGTTGCTGCTGCTGCTGCTGTTCTTGCTGCTGTTGCTACTTCCGTCGGGGCTACTGTTGCTGCTGCTGCTGCTTTTGGTGGTGCTTCTGGCCATGCTGCTGGCAATGGAGGTTCTTCCTCTGGCGCTGGAGCTATAAAATGGTGCTGCTGTCACTGCATATCTGCTACTAATGCTGGTGGCGCTGCTGGTGTTGGGACTGATGTTCTGCTGTAAGGGTTCTTGCAGCATGAAGGAATGGTGGTCACGTGTTTTCACCACAGCTGGTCTTCGTCAATTACATTTGCTCAGTTCTACACTGGGGATAGTCTGACCGGGGATCAAAATGATACAAAGTAGGTCTCGGTTGGCATCGGTTGGGGTATCGGTGGGTCTCACATCAATGCCTCTAAGCTGTGACACTGGTCTGAAAGATGCCCTGAAGGCGAAGAAAAAAACAAAAACCTTTGATATTGCAACCAAGGGAACCCCACAAACATACCACCAGGAGCTTGTCTGAAATTGATGCTGTGTTCTTCTGAAGTTCGATTATATGATTGAGGGGTATCAGTTAGTTATGGTCCCCTATCGGTTTCACAGGTTTCGTGCGTTACCCTGGTTCACAGCAACTTCTTACTACTGTAATCATCCAATAATTTACTCGGCTGCTCATGTGATTTCTTTTAAGCTTTGCCCGTGCCATGATTCAGCCAAAGGGGCGCAACGCACCGAGCCGTGATGTGCTCAATATGGTGTAAACGATTCTCACTGTCATTGGAAAGAAAATGCCCAATGCTAACGTCTTTACGAATAACGAAAAACAACTTTTGGGTGCAAATGCAATTCGCCAACGTCATGAACTATAGTCATCTTTCAATGATTGTGAACTTGTTTGCTGCGAATCTACGTATATAACTCTTCTCACTGAGAACTCACTCCAAAAACCGTAACATTCGACTCCCCAACGTGAGACTTGAATCTGGCCAAATTCTCATAATTCACCAACCTAGCTTTCCCTTTCCGCTACTAAGCTTCCTTTGGGGGGCCCAGGTCGTGTGAGATTCCAGCACTGCCAGCCATGCATTTTGCGGCCTGAGTAGTTCCATCGACACCTGAATCGACCAAAAACTCAAAGCATTTTTCGAACACTTCCAGTCATGATTCATGAGAATCTGCCAGGAAACCGCATTGAGCTGATCATTATCATGAAATACTTCATTTCATTCTCTTGAATGAAACCATGCTGCCTTGCCATATGTATCCCGATATTACGGGGGCTGAAATTCCAGGTGTGACCTATCAAACTCCGTTGATTCAACTGAACTCATGATGCTGTGTTACAATAAATGCTCAAACCTTATCTCTTTTCTGTAGTACTGGCAGTAATGGCACCCAGTTTTCACTGACACTCTCCGTTTGTATGTGTTCTCCCCCTCGCCTCGTACCTTTCCAATGCAGCTTCAACTCCTGGTGTTCCAGTTTGGTTCCCAGAAAATCACATTATGAAACGATCCTTTTTGGGAAAGTCACATGGAATCTCAAACATTCATGACGCTTTTTGAAACTTTCTTCCCAGCGAACCCCACATTCTGTGGTGCGATCTTCTCGTAGTTGAGATCTTGGAATGGTATCATGTTGGATTTTTGAATCACAACGATTCGTCCTATTGAATAGACACGAAAGATTCATCTTCTGCTACCAAAAACCCTCCTCAATTTATAAGGAGGAAACATTGAGAAGAATGCATGCAGTCGTATCCACGGTACTCTAAAGCTGGACATAACCTGAACACTAGAGATCCGTCACATTTTTCGTATCCATTTACAACTTGTGTGTACATATCTTTATATACATGTATGGTTTATACATGGATGCTTCCAAATATAAAAGTATCCCAAAATGAAAGGTGAAAATTATGGAAAACCCTGTTAAATTATTAAAACGGATGATTTGGAGGTTTTCCCATTACCTTTCGGAACACCCATGTACATATCCTATTCTATCCATCCAAGCTATGCAACATGGAGGAGGCCTCATATCATAAACCATGCAAATAGAAGCAACTTCTGGAAAACAATGATTTCAATGCCAATCTCAACAATCAAAACATATCGAGTAGATGTCCAATGATTTCTTGATATTTCTTGCACTCTTTTCTGGCTACATCTTACCACTAGAAATGTATGAAAACTCTACCCTTCCACAAAAACGTGTGTTCCTTTCGGACCCCCAACCGACATCCGAATGCACATCGAACATGTTGCGAACCAAAGGGCGCCAAGATGCAAGGAGGAACTTCTGGAAAACAATGATCTCAATGCCAATCTCAACAATCAAAACATATCGAGTAGATGTCCAATGATTTCTTGATATTTCTTGCACTCTTTTCTGGCTACATCTTACCACTAGAAATGTATGAAAACTCTACCCTTCCACAAAAACGTGTGTTCCTTTCGGACCCCCAACCGACATCCGAATGCACATCGAACATGTTGCGAACCAAAGGGCGCCAAGATGCAAGGAGGAACTTCTGGAAAACAATGATCTCAATGCCAATCTCAACAATCAAAACATATCAAGTAGATGTCCAATGATTTCTTGATATTTCTTGCACTCTTTTCTGGCAACATCTTACCACTTGAAATGTGTGAAAATTCTGTTCTCCCGCAAAAACGTGTGTTCCTTTCGGACCCCCAACCGGCATCCAAATGCACACCGAACATGTTGCCCACCAAAGGGCGCCAAGATGCAAGGAGAATTCTGGAAAACAATGATCTCAATGCCAATCTCAACAATCAAAACATATCAAGTAAATTCTTGATATTTCTTGCGCTCTTTTCTGGTAACATCTTACCACTTGAAATGTGTGAAAACTCTATTCTTCCACAAAAACGTGCGTTCATCTCGGACCCCCAACCGGCATCGTAATACACACGGAATTTCGGGCGAAAAATGTTGCCAAACGTTGGTAAAACATGGGAGATCCCTAACATGGAAACACCACGGCTCGGTTTCTTTAGAGGCTTTTTTGCCAAACCACTTGGGATGCTTAACAATAAATGACACGAATCAATACAGTTGGGTCCTGTCGAAGCACTGTAAGAGTGGATAATGCAGGTGAATAGGGTTCCCTTCATAGCAATGAATAAACAAATATATATACTGACAGAATATATTATCTATATTATCTATATATAATACTGATATAATATCATAATATGTTCTATATTGTTTTTTTTGTGTCTTTGAAAATCAACTCCACTACAGCTTTTCCAAGGAACTCCTGCTGGTACGAAATGAGACATCTCCAGCTCATAGTCCTTGGCGGCCCAGAGGCGACCACCTTTGATCCCAAAAAAAGTACTGCTTGGTGGTTGAACCATCCGTCGAAAAAATATTACAGTACTCAAATTGAAGGTCTTCGCCAATTTTCAGAATGAAAATAAATATTTGAAACCACCACCTAGGACCTAGTGATGTTATAAACTATGAACGGAATCTGGTTTTTCAATCAAGAGGGACACAAGTCGTCAGTAGAATATCATTATTTCAAAACATTGAAAACCTTCCAAAAGGCCCCAAAACACAATTTCTCCCTGAAACTGAACAGCAAACAATGCACTCCCTGAAACTGTACAGCAAACCACCCTGCAAATCGCCAGTTGGAAGAGAATGGTGTGCTTTTGGTGATCTACTACAGCATCCGAAATGCACACGTGTCCGTCCATGCTTCCTAATGGTCCTAGGTCATATGGGCCATATCTTGGGCATGGAACCATATTGGAAGCCCCGTCCCAATTCCTCCCTGGCCTGATTGTCTGAAGTCCACACCATCGTCCTGGATGAAGGCCCCATCGGTGCAAAACTAGAAAGGTGTGCATTTAGCGGTCTGCTAAAACATTGCAAATGCACACATGCGGTCCATGCTCAGGGGGTATGTTCACCACAGAAAATCATAGACAAATCTTCTTTCATGTCACAATTCAAAATAAAACGACTTCATTCCGTACTCCCAAAGCTCCGTCCCCACACACTCGCGATTCACCCATTTGCACACTTTTCTGCTGTTGACATAGCCAAAGCATACAATGTGAGACAGTAACTGGTAGACCGCTACAGCATAATGAAACCAAAACTTTAACAAACTCCTGAGTTACCTTCCATATGCAACGTTGATTCTTTACCATCTCAGGTCACCAATGTATATGTTATACACCCGGGCACCAGCATATCTGCCTCTAACGGCCCCTGGCCTGCGGAATCTCCGCACTGTACGGGCGCTTCAAACCACCTGCTGGAACAAAAATACGAACGTGGGGATTCGGACTTCTGCCAGCACATTGCAAACTGCGCTTTCAAATTCCGTTGCTTCGTGCTGCATCCCCAGCGCCGCGGTTAACGTGCCCACAACATCTACAAACGCCGACAATTCATACAGGCGGCAGGCTATTCATGCATGCGGCAGGCCACTCTCTGTGTATGAGGTAGAATTCTGTAAACGCTATTGCATAATGCAACTCAAGTCGACACACTCTCTCTGCCATGCTAGGTCACCAAAACATATTTTTCAAGCACATACACTCTGCAACAGCGTATCTATCTCACATGGCCTCCGGAACAAGTTCGTGGCTTGATGGTCTTTATGGACCTAGCCTCCGAAACCTCCGCACTGCACAAAACATGAAACAACAAGCTGCGAGAAAAATAAATTGTTACAAATCCACCTACCTGTCCTACAGATCCAAAACAAACCCTTACAAACCATGTACCCCAGTGCGAACATCTCCCAATACATGGGCAGGCCATTCATTAGACTCGGGCTGCGATCATATAACAGCTGCCTCTAAATTTTGGCGCTATCGAAGAAGGCATCAAATGACGATGCTGGCCATGCTGACAACCATTCATCACAACAGGTTTATCATGCTTCCTTCACCACAGCTATTTTCATGAGTTAGGAGATTTGAACAATCTTGGTTCATCAACATGCACTTCATGATATAGCACTGCTCTGGATCTGCATCTCCTATTCAGGGGCACCAAAGACCATAGCTGATGCCCAGACGTCAAAGCGAGCTCCGCCATGAAACCGCTTACAGGAGACAGGCGATATTATGATGCTCTTCTGAACCTCGTACGGCATCTTCGCATGCGACTCCCACATGTATAAGGTCTGACCTCAGTTCCGCTCGCAATTGGAATCAACCCCGCAACCTATCATATCTCCCAGAACCATTCTACCCAATCCTTTTCTTATTGCCAAACACCCAAATGCCCTCTATCATATTCAACCCCCATTTGTCTCACCACCCTACCCATATCCACATCCCAGCCACCTGTCGATATCTTCACCTCCCTCTTATCCTTGTTGACGCCCTCGCCGATTTCCAACGGACCAAGTTCCGTGATAAGGCATTGGCACACGATTTGCTGTACGTCTTCCTGAACCTCACTCGGCTCTGGTAGTGCCTTCACTGATATGATGGTCTCTGGAAAATCTCCACCATCCGGACCCTGCTTCTTCAGGGCTCGCGATACAACAGGTGTTGCTCCGCCAATACTCCGACGACGCTTCTGCCCACCTGCTGCTTCATAGTATGCTTCGACTCCTTCTCCACGATAAGCTTTCTTCACCACCACATTCTCGAACAGCACCACATCATCAACACTGATGTCCTGCAACCCCTCCGACCCACTGCACACTATGTCCAATTTGCCAGTCATATCTGCTATCTGCAAACGTGCAGCAGGATAGGCCTTCGAGATGCCAGACTTGTGGCATACCCTGCCCACAACGTTCACTGGAGATGGGCCCACCACCACTTTCGATAAACATTCGACAGTTGTAGCTGGTTTCCCAATCGGCACTTCACCGGCTAGGACCGTGGCATCTCGCTTGATGCTCGGCATCTCTATCACCAATTCTCCACACTTGAGCCCGCTGATCACCCTGCCACAGGAAGAACTTTCTTGCTTCATGCCGCCACAGTGTTCCATCAGAAACTAATATCGATGTGTCTGCATTACGGCCTCCATCTATAACCCTTTTCCAAATCTTGGCTTTTACTTGACACACTCCGTTACAAAGGACTAATCTTGGAGGCTCTTCAATGCTCAGGTGTACTGAAACGTCGAGTGCCAACTTCCAGATACCACACTCACCCAACCAGAACCACCTCCTGGAAGTACATTGTAACCGCATGAGATCCAAACACCTGGGCAGGAGCTGACATTCAAATCATTTTCAACCATGTCCTCCACCGTGATCATATGAGAATCATCTGTCATACATTTGTGATACGTTTTGTCCAGTCTCTCTGGCCGTGCTTCTTACTACACATTATACAGGCACATATATCATATCTCTATTTATGTACATATACAAATGCAATAATGTACATGTCGATTCTTCACTTTTTGATTTGTGTCGTGTCTTTACTTATTCATAGAGAAAGAAAGAAACAAAAGGAGCTGCAGCCCATGATTGCTCTGGATTAGCAAATCAGAAGTCACAAACCTAAGCCTTGCTGACAAAAGTACAATTTCTCTACACCCGTGTCTCAAGTGACCGCGCCCCACGAATTCCAATGATTTTTGCCCCCTTTTTATGGCTAAGTTGCCACTGATGTGTCTACACGAACATGGCAACATAAACTCCCGAAGAAAAACATCTACAGCTCACTAACCCTGTGGGATTTTCTGCTGCCCAGAATACGCACCAAACCACAACTAAGTTGTTGTTTTCGAAGTGGATGCTGAATCCCAATTCAGGGACTGTTGCAACAAAGCACATAACTGTCACGTGAGATCCAGGCATGCCAGGAGGTGGCATGAAGTCTGCAAAGCTTCCACCTTTTCCTCCAGGCGGAAATGAAACCTCAGAGTTCCAGAAAATTTCATGGCAGCTGACACATATCATTGCCACATCTGTGCTTTCGTGTTCTCAGAAACTTTGATCTTTTTACATACTCTCTCCTTGAGTCCACACACTCAAATGTCGCTGGTCCTTATTTTGCATGACAAAAGGCTGGAACAAACCAATGTTGGGGCAATTCACCTTGATCAATTGGTGGCAGCCTGGCTAACGTATAGCTATCGAACAAACAGATGCATTTCTCAAAACCTGCAAAAACTCCTTGTTTTTCCGTTGAGGCACTTGTGCACGTTTTTTGCAACTCCGAGACATTATAGCCGTTGCCTCCATATATCAAGTGAAAATTAGGACCTGCTGCTGCAAACTGTGCAAAACAACCATCACTGCTGCCTACTTTAACTCCCTGTGCTTCTGCATTTCAAGGCAGGCCAGCTGGACCCTGGCGGTCCGAAGCCCATGTTTGCTTCACGGGAAAGAAGCTCCACAAGAAGTGCTCAGACTTGATCGCTGCAATCACAGCCTTGCCCCGAAAGAGACACAAGATGATCATAGGTTTTCTCCCGCGACATATCCAAATTGCTGGGGTCAACTTCAGTCTTATGTTGCAAGATCCTTCCAGGAATGATTGATACACATGTGAGTAAATCTTTGCTGGCATAGAAGAACGCGGTCTTTTTGCTCCAGAAAACGGTGACATGAACATAACCATATAAAGATCTGAAGACTTAACATGGAGACACGAAAAACGCATCTTGTAGCTGATCCCGATTTCTAGGCGTGGCGTTGATGTGATCTCCACAAAATGCCGTAAAACCCATACGATCCATGTGACTGGTCTTGGTATGTTTACCTACTATTGAACTGCCTCGACCATCTCGGATGAAATAGACTGCCTGAAAAGTGGCTGGGAACCTGAGCGCGCTAACAATAGCGCCTTACTGACATGACCATTATTTACTAGCATTCTTCGTAAACTAGCATTGACACCATCCATTATTTACTAATGCACGGGAGTTCCACCTGCCTGGCACATTCGTCACACTCGCAGGGACAGAGCGCCGTCCCCAGCGTGTCATTTTTTTACAGCAGCCCTTTAACCCACAAGCCTGTTATGGTCATGATCTTCACACAAAGTGATGCTTTACACCAAGGAAAACGTTGCATTCAAATCAACATCAAGTCTTGTTTCTACCACTCACCTTTTATCTTTTGCAAGGATCGAACCTCCATTGGAAATTCTCGAGTCCCATCCACTATTAAAACCCATATTCAAACTGTGTTTACAAGTTGAACCTCATCATCCCTTTATCTGCAATGTGAAATTCATATCTTCCAAATGGTCCATGTTCCACTAGGAGATTCGCAGATAGCTGTTCCTTGATCCCAAAAGACAGGGCTTAGATGCGCAGCTTCCAAAAATTCCACATTTTACTTTCGTGAAACAACCACGGATGTTAGCTTCCTTGCAACTGACCATCTTCCCAAAAAATGTAAGATTTTCTGAAAAAAACATCCGGTTTCTCTTGAATCTTGTTTCGGAGTTCCACCCAACGCCCGGACATGATTGTGAAGGACTTGCATAGACCAATTACCATAATGCTTCTGTATTTGAATCAGTTTGCATCCATCAAATTCTGCACTTTTCGGGTGCCCGCACCATGATCGCTTTGGCGTTTCCACCCAAGGCATCCTGGCTAATCATATCAGGGCTAATACCCGAAACGCTCAGGAGAGAAGACAAATGAGATAGAACCATCAGAAGGAACATGCCAAAAACAGTTTGAAAACTCCTCTTCTGATCTCTTCTGATAAAATCTGAAAAAAAAAACAACGCAACACCAAGGAAAAAATTACAGTAGATACTAAAACAAAAACAGAACGGGCAATATACAACCCACAGCCAGCCGTCTTTTTTATACAGTTTTTGAGGGAGGGGAGCGGCAGGGACTGCGCTGTACCATGTATGCATACAGATTTGTAAATATGTATAATAAAAATATTGTGTGCATGTATATCTTATATATAGAAATGAATTGTATTATATATGAATATTTGTATTCCTAGCTCAATCAGAACTCTTTCCAACAACATCCTCTCTCCAACCACAGAGTTTCCAAGAACCTTCAGCACTTTGGTCAGAAAGGAGTTCCGATAGGGCACTGCACTGCTCTTCCTATTCAGCGCATTGATGACCCCCTCCAGCCAATGCCTCAGTCGGATCCAAGTTGGTACTGGTTTAGGATATCTAAAAAAAACACATCCTCAGTCGATGCCTTTCATTTGGGAGTTGGATTCTGAAAAATTCTCCCCAAATACTAAGCTTTGCCGTTCTTGGCCTTTGCCATCTCACTTCATTTGGGGAGGAAGCTTCAGAACTT
>OMLO01006019.1_pt1 | contig 10196 bp, 8 predicted proteins | sample 1674811 | NCBI WGS metagenome assembly OMLO01 (sample SAMN06265003, study PRJEB25207) | coral metagenome | isolation source: Coral host | place: Mexico:La Bocana,Puerto Morelos, Mexico | collected 2008-11-13
ATGTTTCCTTCTGTACGTAAAGCCCTATGCAAATGAGCAAAAATGTAAACAATGACGTCAGCAAGGATCCCCCTATATGGTATATAGCACGAAGCAATTCGTCCACGGAAACTCGTCAGTCGGGTGACCTGCGAAGCGCTCCGAAGAGCTCCGAAGAGCTGCACAAAACAGATGTCAGACCCAGTCTCTCCCATACATTATTATCATAGAATATGGCGGACGCTGAAATGGGTGAGTCGTCGGAAAGAGAGAATATTGACCAAGGTTTGTCTCAAAATGTCACATCGAAAGACAAAACGTCTGAAAATATGTCAACTGTTCCCTCTATCAATCAACAAAATGCGCTTTATTCGGGCTCACAAGAGCCGTGGAACGTGCTTATGTACTGGATGTCAGCTCAGTATTATCAACAATATTATTATCAGTATATGTACTACTGGCAAACGATGGCATCAAATTCCATTTACCAGGGAGCATTTCAACCTCAAAGCAACTTTCCACAGTCGAGTCTACATCAACATGGATCACAGAGCGCTCTTCGAGGACAACAACCTCAAAACAACGCAGGCTTGTTGCCAGGTCGAGTGACTCCGTGGGCTTTCCATGGACAGCGGGCAGTTAGAACAGGTTAGTACTTATATCCGTGTTTATTTCAGTGAGATCTGTATACAGTACGATAGAACAACCTTTATAGAACGGTTGGACAAGTGGCCATTTTCCCAGTGTAGCCTCCCTCATTTAGTATTATATTGCCATACATGTACTTCTGTAGTCAATAATTAAATAGAAACAGAGTTTGGGAAAATTCAAAAGTTAGTATAAGCTGGAGCTTCAGAATTAAGAACAAAATTTTGAAAATTCATTACAAAGTTAAAGACTAAACAAAGTCGTCATGGTTTTATGAAATGTTTGGTTTTTATTTTTATATTTTTGAATTTTTATTCTGTTATAATTGTAGTTAGAAAGATCAGAGTTAGTGGCTAGTTGACATGTAAATAGAATGATGTAAACACAGTGTATAAAATAATTTCTTTGTATCATATCATATTCAGCATAGCTTAGGACAAAGAGAGATTCTGAGTCCCATGAAACTGATCTCACAACCTACCAGATACCAGCCAGGTGCTCAAGGCTTGTAGAGGCTGGTGGTAGTGATTTATTTGGTGGAATGCATTATCCACCCATTGCCGTGATAAGAGTGTGTAATAATATTGTCAATCTTCATCCTAAAGTGACTCCGTTGTGAGACAGATGACAATACACTTTATTATTATATGTGCAGGCAAGATGAACCAAATCTCGCACTGTGATTGGCTACCAGAGTGGGCAAGATGGAGCTATCTTGCCCACTTGGGATACAGGCTTCGTCCTGCAAGGAAAATTTGTTGTTTTATCCCATATAATAAATCCTTCATTGACCAAGCTTGTTCGGTCAAGATAGCTGGATATTGGCCTCATTCTTTTTTTGCATGTTTATGGACCTCGACTTCGTCTTGGTCCATAAACACGCAAAAAAAGAACTTGGCCAATATCCAGCTATCTTGACTTAACAAGCTTGGTCAATAACCCATATTTATTGTATCTACCATGATAAATAGCAACAACCTTTTCCTCAACAATGTTTTAATGTTTTGTTTGACTACAGTTTGTGAAGTACAGATTGCACCCATCTCAAAGAGAATCTATGCAGAAATTCTGGACTTTGTCTTCCTTTACTTTACCAAGGTCCTTGTGTTCTCAATAGTGTAGTAAGTATAAGCTATTTTTACTGGTAAAATAATAACTGCCTTGTCTCTGTGTGGGAGGCGTGGTGACCTCATGGTTAGTGAGCTTGACTATGGATCGAGTGGTCCAGGTTTGAGCCCTGGCCGGGGACATTGTGTTGTGTTCTTGGGCAAGACACTTGACTCCCACAGTGCCACTCTCCACCCAGGTGTATAAATCAGGCCTTCTGATAGGGTGCGATGAAAAAATTCAAATTATGCGAAATTTTCAGGGAAGATTATGCTATCAGAAAGGCCAATTAAGCAATAAATAATGTAAATTACACTATTTTTTCTCTGAGTAATGTTAAGCTGGTTTTATGAGGTTTCAGGATAAGGAAAACACTTTTTTTCTACTGGACAAGTTGATTACAGGAAATTTTGTCATGAACAAAACTTTCTTTGCCATGTTTCAAACATCTCACATGGGCTAATGCTTGAAACGTCAGCTTTTCAACTCATTACAGTGCCTAATTTACATTTTCAACTTAGTTGATATAAACAAATTACTTAGTTTCTGACATATTTTGAAAAATATACAGCCAGGCTATGTCTTAAGTAGACTTAGCATGGAATCATCTTACCCTTTTACAAGATCCCCAAAAGAAAAGAAATATTTAGCCTCGCCATTTCCATATTACCTAAAGCCTCTTTCTCACAGTGAGTCTTGGTGGCCATCCTTTCATATGAGAATAAATTTCATTCATATGGAAATTGAACTCATTTCAAATAAATGGTGGTTGTGCACCAAGATTTGCTTTGATAGAGAAGCTTAGGTTAACTTGGAAATAGGCTATTGAATTTTCTAGATGCCAACATGTACGGCAAATACTGAACTCTAGGACGAATATACCCTGTGATCAGGCATTTTTTTGCGAACGGGAGAACGGGAAAAAAAGAACTATTTCCCCTGCCTAATCCCAGATTAGTACAAATACAGTAATTCACTTTGAAAATTTAACAGGAAGGAACAATGTGCAGTATGAACCACAAAATGTATACCCATGCTGTGGAAGGGGTGAAAAGGGGGGGATGTCTCAAAGCCAATGTTTTCATGAAAACTGTCAGCGAAGCTAAACTGGGATTTCCACAAAATTATGAAAAACATCTATGTTAAGGGTACTGGTAGTGAAATTTTCTAAAGCAATGCATCTGGATTTTCAGTTTGCTTTTTCAGTTTGTGCTTGTGTTTTTTAGTGATGATTTGGAACGCTACAACCAGTTGCAGTACACCTTGGTAACAGATGAAAATGTAAGTTTAAAGGATATCGAGGAGCTGCTCATGCAAGCTTTGGTGTACAGGCTGATAGTTTTTGCATATGAGGTAAATATTTATAATTTTAAATTAAATAATAAGATATTGTATGTTAATGAAATAGTGTTCCGTGAGATTCAATGAAATTAATTTTGTTACAAAGGATCGTCACACGGTTTTAAAGTAGATTGCTTTATTCATGCTTTATTCATTTATTTTTGAACGCATTGTTGTGAGTATATACATCAGGAAGTGTCTGCCTCTTTCAGACAACTAAATTCCTGTCCAGCACTGTCATTTTGAGCTACCAGTTGGTTAAGTGCTTTACCCATTTCTCTAAGAGACTACAGTGACTACAGTGAAACCTATAATAACATAATTTTTACAGAGACTTCCTATAGCAAGTCAACAGCAACCTCAGTAAGCCCCAAATTTGACTTCCCCGGCCAGGGATACTTTCAGTAACAGGCCAACTGGTTTTCACAGTGGGAAAAACGTTTTGAACTGACCTTTACAAGAAAAACTCTTCTTTAGACGGTAAAACCAAGTGGGCAAAATCATCCTAAAAACTGGTCAATTTGCCCTGTGCCTGGCCCTTTATGAAACTCCTGTTGTCCATATTTATGTAAAAGGCACTTGTATTGAGAAGACACATGTTCTAGCAAGGGTCGTTTGGGTGTCTGTTTAACATAGGCTTCACTGTGTTTCCTGCTTTTTGGTAGCAATTGGCTTCTGTTGACCTAAAATGCTCTGCGGACTATTTGAGATATCACTTTTTTGCTATTACAAGGTTTTCTTCCTTATGGGTGGTCTTCATGGCAGTGTAGGCGGTGCCACACCTGGCAAGTATCTCCTGGGTTTGTCAATAGTTGCTACAGATCACATTAGTTTGGTGGCACATACACCAGCTGGTGACAGAGTCAGGATTGAACCAGGAGGAAACTTGGGATTCTGGAGGTAAATTGCATTTCTTACTCAGTGTTTTTTATTTGAAAAAGAAAAACATGTAAAAGAATGTATTAGCCAAGTGGATTGTAGACTCGAGTTTCCCTTCCATCCCCTGGATGGAAGGCTGGTCCATTTCAGGCCACCATCAGTAGCTTTTTTCTTTCCTTTTACCAATTTTAGAACTATGCTCTAGAAGTGTTCGGGTGTCTGGGACCCACAGGCAACTAGCTTGACTGTGGGTGATTGGAAAAACTCACTTTTTTGTATATTAAGCTAAAGGGCTGGGTACTCCCAGGACTTTATGGTTAGGAACATTCGGGCTTGTCAAGATTTTTCCTAGACCAGAACAGTCTTGCCATTTGTATTCACATTTATGTACTTCTGGGCCGGGTTATTCAAAGTGCGACTAAGATAACCTAGGTTTAGTAAGAATTTTGATTTCACTTTTGTAACTTTTCGGTGGGGTTTTCTGTTTACATGTCTATTGTTTGTCGTTCAGTTTGGAATTTGAATGTTAATAATTGCAAACTAGACAAAGCATAAACAGTGAAAGGCATTTCTATACAAGAAAATTTAATACTTTGGCTGACTCACTGCAACGTTTGAATCTCTTGTCCAGCTTTATGACACATGATGGCCATCCTTTTTATTCAGACGTTTGGACACTAATGATTTGTTATTTTCAATATTTTGCTTATTTTCCAGATCATTTGTAAGAGCCCTGGTGAAAAACTTCTCCATGACTTTCCTTTTCCCAGTGTTTATAACAATCCTGTTTTTTCAACACAATCGCACAATTTATGATGTCATTTCTAACTCAACTGTAGTTGTCACTGCTCCTACACGACCAAGACAACAGAATCTTCGTCGTCAATAATTTTAATGTGATTACAAGTTGAATGTGTAGCATGCACTCATAATTGTGTATAAATTATATTGTTGTACATAATTTTACTTAGAAGCTACAGTAGTTATTGTTACCCTCATTCACTTGACTTTCTTATTATAAGTTTTGTTATATAGCTTACCCATTCATGGTTGGTTTACTTAATTAAATATCAGGGCAAGAAAAAACATTTGTTCTCTGATTTCTATACTGGCCATCACCTCAGCAGATAATATTCAAGCGGGCACAAGCAAAAACGTAAGTTTACTGGCCTGCTGGGCAAGTGGATTTAATTTTAATTTTTTCCTGCCCTGTATTAAACCTAGACTGCTTACAATCATCTTGTTAATACAATTTTTTATTTTCATGTGAAAGAAAGCTCAGTCAGTGAAGACCTACTTAATGGGTGGCCACTGTAACACAGTCTCCTAAATCAGAAATTTGGCTATAAAAAATGGTCCCACATTTAACAATGGTTGTGTACAAAATGCAAAGTTTTTACATTTTGCAGTCATGGCAAGTTGTGAAGCCTAGCGAACATGCCTCAAAAATGTCACAAAATCCAAATAAACCATTTAATTTACCAAAATGATATAACTTCCTAATTAAGTGTTGTCACAGAATATTCTTGGCCAAAAAAAATGAACAATTCTTGTTATTATAAGATCTGTAACTTTGAAATAAAAATACATACTTTGGGTTGTTTGTCATTTTTTTTTTATGATTTACTGAGCAGCATGAAAATGTCCAGGCCTGGTGCCTTTTTATGCTAGAACTTATTTAAATTCTGTTATTAAATGGATTTGGGTTGAACTTGTATACAACAGCCCTGTTGTAATAAGTCACCCTCTAAGTTTAGTGGCTGTTTTTCAGAGGCCAGATGTCTCACTCATACAAACGCTGTTAGTATTTGTTCCCTGTATTAGGTGCCCATCTCTATTAAGCGGCCACAGCCACCGTGTAGCAGTCCTATGTTTGTCTTTCTTTGTTATTTTTGCTTGTAGTAAGAAACCACCCTTGAACGGAAACTAAGCCACATAATAAGTATGGAACACAATCAAAATACATCAAAAATACAGACTCCTTTCTGAAACAAAGACCAATGATGTTCAGTATGGATTCAGTTTTGTTGTTACGATTATTAGTTGAGCAAGGCAAAACAGAACTTTGGTGAAGAAGTTTTGGACTTAAAATTACAGCATTGCCACAGGCAATTTCCCTTGTTTCCAATAACAATATTGTTGCCTGTAATTTCATATGGAGCCAGTTGTCAGTTGCCTGTGACACCAACACAATTGAAAACCTGGTCACCAAATTTTCGTGGTGTCTTACTCAACTGATAATTGCAATACCTTTTAGGTAAAAAAATATGGGGATATATATGCACTGTTAGTCAGTCACTGATTAACTGGCCATTTTCAAGATCTTAGTTTGGCGTTTGGGATACCCCCACAAAATTTGTTTCAGTTATGGAGAGCTGGCCGTTGTAGAGAGGTTAACATAACAGTGAATGTATGAGCTGTCTGTGGGGACACATTTTGCATTGTAGGGAGGTGGATTAGAGAAGTTCTACAGTAACCTGTTTCTCCATAATACAGCCACCTCTATAACAAGGACACTCAGATCTGAAGGCTGCCGTCTTTGTATTAAAGAGGTTTAACTGTAACTGGAAATTCTTTGACATCAAAAGACAGATTAAATTTGAAGTTGGACACACAAAGAACTAAAAGCAAAACAAGCAACTTCTTAACTTTATTAACAAATTTTAAATATCTTACGTTGTATAATGTACCATATATGCTCTGAATAAACATATTTAAGACACCTGTTAGTCCCTTTAACCTTAAATTTAAGTGCTGAGAATTACACTGTGCATTAAGTAATAACTCCCAGTTGTCAAAATATTTGCTTACTACTATGGAATCATCCATTTTTTTTTTTGAATAACTAAAACCTAACCTAACTGCATCCTCCTCTTTAACAGTACCTTTTGGTTCAACAGATAATCCTCAGCCAACTGACGGGTGGGCAAGATCACATGTTAAGCAAAAACCAAAATCGGCTGAACTTTCATTTAGACAATCAATGTTGGTATTTTAAAATGTCAACAAACAAACACATGTACCGGGTAACTTTAACTTTTATACGTCATATTTGTCTGCATTTGTCTGCATGATGCTGCCAGAATACAATGCCAGAACACAGAATCTGTGTCACTAACTTAACAATGTTAAATAATATTTATCTGTACAGGGATCTGGAGAGACATTTTGGGTGCCTTCCATTAGCCAAAAACTCCAGAAATTTCTGTTGTAAGACAAATAAAACAGTAGTTTTTGCAGAAAATCTCCAGGGGTAACCCTTCATTTTTGTTTGGAGTGGAATGGCAGAAATTTCCTTCCCATCAGCTGAAAAAATTATAACAAAAATATTAAATGGGGAACAGAATGGAAATTAAAGTGCTATCCCATTTGTTTGGTTTGCTGATTCTGGAAAACACTTAACATTAGAGAACAGTCGTCCTAACCAATTATTCCGACAAATGGCAAGCACCCTTAACTCTTAGGACACTTTTTGTTTTTGGCCGAAGAGCCCACCTCAATTTGAAAACACAACCTGGATGGCACTCTGCATGGCGTTTAAATAATATATACTGTATAAATTTTTGAATGCTTGTGAAATGCATATGGTGCAAATAACTCTTTGCATTTGATCTTTCGTTTGGTAAGTCTCCTTTGAAGGCTGCCAGTGTTATTATTTTCGTCACCCTATTAAGGACGACCCTTATAATAACTGTGAAGGAGACTACCCTTAAGTTTCACGCCACATCTTTTAGCAGTTGCCTCAGCCATGAGTAAGAAACACTGAATTTACATGTATTTACTTTTTCTTTTTGATGTTTGCCCGCAAATGCTTCAATCTTTGCTTCCTGACAAGTATGTAAGATGCGTAGAATGGAGCAGCAACTATACCCACGCCAAGCACAGCACAACCTGCAGTGACAGCTAACCCGGCTATAATAGGCACAGCCATCACTTGTCCACTAAACAGTGCGCCACGCACTGCAATACGCTGCACAGGGTGATCCGGCTTATAATTATATCTACAGCCCAGGATGCTGAAACGATCGTAATGGTTTCCTACAAATTTTAAGTGATGATATTTTCCTCCACATCTGTAGCAGAATTCTGTGTGACACCTGTGGAAGGAAAATAAATAAGTCTTGAAGAATGGCCACAAAATGTTCAATCTTATTTCCATACAGTTTGGCGGTTACAAATATATATTAAATAAGTGAACCAGATCATTAATACTGGCTTTGTTAGACAAAAAAGCCACAATCCTTTGTACTCGGTATTCATTATTTTGATTGCTTAAATTTGCTCCATGTGGCTCAGCTCATGCAAAGGCACTGTACATTTGGCGTTCTATTAAGGTACATGTACATGTATGAAAAAATATGATTGGATAGAACTCAAAAATATATTTGGAGCGAGAAGGGAAGGGGTGGCACAACCACTTGCCTTTTTCTGTCAGATTGAACTTTGGTAAAACATCCTGACCTCTTGACCAGCATTGTGGGTAGCAACACCACCCCCTCCCCCAACCACATGTTAGGTCAAGGTAGCTTCTATTGTTGTGATAAAAAAAATTTTAGGCTAGGGAATACAACATCTCTTATATTGCCGTTTATAAGGTTTTCTAATACCAAGTGTGTTACAAACAATTATTTTTTTTTTCCATTTACTCTATAGGGATAAGTACAAAGATGTATAAACAAGGCAATGATCTGATCTGTACAGTTGTTCTCCATTCAAATTTCTCCGTTCGATAAACAATAGGCTTAATCTTATATTATTTCAAGATACTAGACTGCGTGTTCTCAGCTGTTAAAATAATGGACTTTTTTTTAATTTCGGATTCCTGAAAGTGTTAAACTCCAAATACAACATGGATATTTTTTCGCATTTTTTAAAAATACAGGTTAAGTTTTTGTGTTTCAGTTCGTGTTGAGCCTCACCTGCTACAAGACATGTGGTCACATCCACTAGACTTCTGAATAAAAACTTGACATTTCGGACAACGACAAGCGTTCCTGACTGGCTGACCGCGGTTTCTGGCCCATATCTTCAACGATTTATCGCCTTTACAGAACTCTTTACACGTCAAAGCATGATGCCAGGGAGCTTGGCAAGAGAAACACCACACTAATCGACATTTTGAGCACGTTACCTTCATAACTTCCGAACCTAAGCTTAAATCTCTTTCCTGTTCAGTCTTCGCTAATTCGGGATGGTGATAGATTCGCGAACAGCCAGGGCAAGTCTTGATATATGGATTCTGCTCAATTTCCACTTTGAAACGCTGGTATTTTTCAAAAACTTCATCTGACACGAGTTCTTTAATCTCGTCCTCGCTAATTAAACTGTCACAGTTGCCGAGAGGACACACGATCTTCACCACAGCTTCTTCTATTTTCGACGAGACGTGAGCTTCCAAACAAGACAAGCAAATAATTCCAGAACAACACCATGAACGAATGCTTATTTCGGACGTTTCCATGAAGCAAACCATGCAGGGGATAGTCATCTTGTCCAGTTCTGAAGGGTGATGTCTTCTCACTGCTCTCAAGGAAATTCCGCTAAGTCGACGTTTTTTGTAGGCCTCTTTATATAGAGGTTCCCTTTTGTATTTACACGTGATTTCCGAGATATTTTTAGCCACCACGTAAAACGATCCGCGTCAAATTGAACACGATCCCTGATTTCTGACCAAATGAAATCCGCAGTCAGCAAGGAAATTAGTATAAGACAAGACTACAATTACCGAAAATGGTCGTACATGAAAGAAATCAAGTCCTGCTCTCACTTATAAACAAAACCCTTTTCAAAACAAGTTGTTTTGATGGTGATACCGCTGCAAAACCGTGGGCACGTGACAAAGCGCACGTCATCAGCAAGGGATACTGTTGATTCCTTCACTGTCATTTACTTCCTTATCGAGACTACCCAGGTTTGTAAGTAGAAAATGGTGTGAATCTTATGGCAATTGAATTTTCGATTTTATGAGATTAACCGTACATGGAGAGGTGAAACTTTCTACCTGACACTGAATGGGGCAGTGTGCTTCATATTGCTAATTTTGATTGGCTGGAATCAACATTGACCGTGTTATGGATTTTCCTATCTTGCTTATCCAAGAACTTAAGCTGGCTCTTAATGTAAACATCAGCAGTGAGAAGCTGATACTTTACTAATTAGCTTAGTCTTTTATTGTTTTACTGTTAAGAAACAGATGTTTCTTAATCTCGTTTCCAGACCCCTTATTTACATTTCATATATAG
>OMLO01006021.1_pt1 | contig 10193 bp, 2 predicted proteins | sample 1674811 | NCBI WGS metagenome assembly OMLO01 (sample SAMN06265003, study PRJEB25207) | coral metagenome | isolation source: Coral host | place: Mexico:La Bocana,Puerto Morelos, Mexico | collected 2008-11-13
TATGCATAGGCCAGTTACATTATTTTCTAACCTATATTATTTGCATTGTACGATATCGTTCTAAAGCAAAGTTTAGATAAGCTACATCAGATCTATGGACAGAACGCAGACAGAGTGGACAGTGCTTTAGTGTTCCACTCTGTCAGTAATATAATTTTTCTTTCAATCTTCCTTTCCATCTTTCATGTTCTATTGATAATACACATTCTAGCCGTTTAGGTATCGTTCTACTATTGATTATTCATGCCAATCAGCACTGGTAGCTGTTTTGGAAGCCTTATTGACTTTTAATATTTCAAACTAAATTTACTTTTATATTTTGCTTTCGTTAAGTTTTGTCACGACTCTTTTTACTTTGCTTGAATATTTTGTCTCAACACATAGCAGAAATAAAGTATTATTTTCACAGCGCTTTATGATCTACCTATTTAAAAACTAGCAAATAGTGGTTTTAAGTATGCCTAGAGGTAACTTTTTTTTAAAAAAAATATAGTCATTATCTACCTATTATCTACCTAGGTTACATTTCTTTAGTTCCTTATCAGTTAAAGAACCACATTGGAAGAATGCAACGAGAGAAACTACCGTATTCGTTAAAGACAATATATTCTGTGTGGTTCAGTTTGTGCACCCACTTTCTGAATTGTAATAGTATAACGAAGAACAGTGCAACGAGAAATCTAAGGCTGTTTGCCAAAACTGTCAACACCAAACTCCGTATATAGCTATGAAGTTAATCGAAATTAAAATTCTTGATACAGGCAGAAACATACGGGCGATTTTCAGAGTGCCCTATGATTGTGTCTCATTTTAAATATTTTTTGTTTTGAAAAGATGGTTACTTCAGTGAACGATACTGGGTCTAAGGAGTAGTTACCAAGAGCGTATCTAACTCATAGATTACCAGTTTATTATTTCGTCTTCGGAAATTGATATAGCAATATCAGTTCAAGTGCAAGGGCCTTCCCGTACCTGAACGTTTTTCAAAAGATTTGTATGCCTTTTCTTTAAATTACTTAAGATAACATCAGGCTCATGGGAACAACACGAGGACTCGCAACGCCTCTTGCATAGAAAACAATGGCGGTACACTCAACGTGCCCTTTCTGATTTTCTCATTAACGCTGAAGGGAAGAAACTACAAGTCGCGATAAGACGGAGACGGTTTAAAATGACTAAAACGAATCACGGGCATTTTTTCCCTCATGTGTCACCGGGCACTTTTAGTTTGGCAATAAACTTAGCCTAACCCTAACCCTAACGTGGATGCCTGCTTGTTTGGAAAGCTAAGAGATGTTTTTAAACTGAAAATCTCGTTTGTGTCTTGCCGAATAAGATTTGTAACTAGAACTATTGAAACCCCTGATTCATTAGACTTCGAAGACGTTACGAAAACTACTTTATTAGTTTAAGAACTGATTTCACTTCATTGCAAAACCGCCAAACCAAACCGGCCGGAAAAACGCATTCTCCTAGTTTTGAAATAAGGAAGCCCTTAGGTTATTCGAAGGTTATCTGCTGCTGTACAGTGAATACGACTTGTGAGTAGATCTTTCAGCGTTTTTTATTATTGAAAGCGCAGAATACCGTTTGTTAAGTCGTTTCCTATAGTTTGCCTCGTAATGTTAATCCCTTTAGTTAAGAAATATTCTTTCGTTTTCTGCGGGTAGTTAGCGGAGATTATTAGACTGGGAAACAATACTGGTTGCGGAAACAAAGGAGGTCGTCTTTCAATACAACCGTCAAAATTATCACAATCTCTTGTAACAGTTATTGACTTAGCGTAAAGACACGGGCCAACAAAACGTCTGAAAACATGGAAGTTTAACTTTGTTACCTGACATAGTAAGTCATCTTATGGCATAAACGTGCTTGTTTTGGTTCACGCCATAATCATAAGCGTAAAAGCATACACTTTTTTCTGTTCAAACGTAAATAATTTCGCAACCAATATATGCGTTTGAAAGGGAAGTTCAGTGAAAAAATAACAACTCGGACAGATTTTATTCCGCTTACTAAGTCAATTTTATCTAACTTGAGCAAACAGACTCAACTTTATTTTTATCTTCTAAGCATTCCAGGTGACGTGTTCCCAGAGCCCGTCATGTCATCGTATGTAATTCAATGTTTTGGTACTTTTCTCATTATGTATGGCATTTGAGTAGCTTTTTTCTCAATCAACGCCCGTTTTTTAACTACAGTTTTAGTTCACATCGACTGTTCAGTTTTACCTTTACCTTGTAACAATTTTTTTCAATGTAAATAAAACTGTGTAGGTCTTTAGACTTATTCCTATTTCCTATTCTATACCCGCTGTAAACGATCAGCACCTAAGTTAAGAAATCAGTGATAATCAGTGATATTCCTTGCTGTAAGAAAGACCGCCGTTTGCTCTGAACAGTTTTTTCCAAACCTTTTGTATATTCCTATTGAAATGTTTTGCTTCCAGCAGCACAAAAGTTGTCCCGGTGGCCGCGATACTTTCATTTAACTTTAAATCTCTTTTTGCAACCCGAAGAGAATAGCTAAGCCTTTAACAAAGATGTGAAGTCTTTTATTTTTTTTTTGGTACATTCAGTTCGTACCACGGACTTTGACAATTACCTGTCATTTGTCCCAAATTGTACGTCGCTTCATCATGTATTCCTAAAAGGGTTTTTACGTCGATTGATTCAGAAGATGTTGCTCAGTGTTTTCATCATCCAGACTGGGCAAGGGGTAACTCACGTTCAAAACATTGCATGTACGTATGTACGTACTTTTTTTAATTTCGAATACACGCACCTTGCTCATTGAGTTTTATGTGGAGAGTTTTGCTTTGCGTCGTGGGGCAAGTCCTGAAAACATTTAAATTATAGATCAAATTTAAATGTAATATTTAACGTTGCCATCCAGCTATCTTCTGAACGTCATTCTCGAAAGTGGTCCTTTAATCGAAATTAGGACGAATAACTTGAACTTAGTAGGAAAATCATACAGATCGATTCAACTTACATGTGCGAAAATATTGACGTGAAATCCCTTGTCGTATTCTAGCTAGAAAACATCGTTTATCGTACATTAATTTTTGAGTCTTACAGAGCTTTTGCGATACATTACTGATTTCATCGTCATTTACATTTCAGAGGCAACAAAGAAATAAAATGGCGTGTTAAGTTCTGTATATTTCAATTCACTTTTGTAATTTCCAGGTTTTTTTTGTTCAAATAACATAAGGTTATCATGAGGGTCATTTCTTTATATAAAAGAATCTTTTTTGTTGTAAATGATACATTTTCCTTCCTGAAATTATTTCATTTTCTACTTACTACGAACACTACCCACTCAATTTGAAATGCTACAATTTCTGCAGGTGTCACTTGGTTGAAATTTTACCAACTGCAAAAAAAATAGCACGGTGGTGTTAATTTCCCACTCGATTGCCCGGCTGTGTGCTGCATCCTTGCGACTGGTATTTTTCTGTTTCTCTTCTTTCTACAATGCTAAGTTCCTAAAAATTAAAGAACGGATATTATAGTAGCATTTAATAGCATTTACCAGCCGCGTTTTGTGAGCTTTTTCATGTCCACATTAATGGATGATCCGTGATCGTTTTTGACCCCGAGAACCTGGAGTAGGAACCTGAAACCCAGTGCGCAGTTGTCTTTAAAAGCTCAAAAGAGTTTCTAGCCAAGCACTTATAAGATCCTAAACATCTACAACAGTGGTCTTCGCCAGTGAATAATCTTGTTTTTTTTTCCAAGTAACTGGCTAACGTTCACAGCGTTTTCCCAGGTTAGTTTAGTTGTCGGTTTTGTCTGCTCTATCATCAAAGATACTTCGAGCTTCTTTCTAAGAAATTTTTTGAAATAATTTCTTAGAAAGATATTTTATGCATAATAGAAAAACGTCAGTACTGTGAAGAATAGGGCTTGAGGAGTGCTCGATTTGTGACCTCGGAGACTCGTGTAGCTAGCCGCCGGCGTTTGGAATCTCAGAATGACCCGGGTGTAACGATTTACTGTGGAAAACTTTTGTTTGTATGTGAAGTCAAATTTCTCAACCATGAACTCCAAAAAAAAAAAACTCGAGCTTACATTTTAGTCAGAGCTTTTAGAAAGAAATTTACATGACAAACAGTGTTTGTATACTTTGTGGCTCTAAATCGAGATAAAACGGCTCTTTTCTGACACCAGTGCACTCTACGGATAATATCTTTAAGATAGCTGCCTATTGTTTTCCTTGTCCGCACGTTGCAGGACAATAGGAACTTGTTTTAACTAAATAGCCCAATAACAATTAGAAAGTGATTAATGCTGGGTAAATTGAATATCACTTTTGAAGACTTTTAAAGTCTTTCGAACCCAGACATGGAATAAATATCGGTTTTCATTGAACAAAGTAATTAAAAACATAACCAGGTGATGCCAACATTAAAAGTCGCACGGACGTTGTTTGGAAAACTCAAGAAAAACGAGACTCAATCCATCATTCAGCAAAGGTTTAAGCCGACATTGGACGGAAGCCTTAGAATAATTAACAATTTATGGATGTTTCAATAAAACGCCATTTATGTGTGACACTTTTTGGCTTACAGAAATTGAAAATGAGTAAAACATGTCACCTATGATGGAGAGCAATTTCCGTCATTTCACTCGGTCACGTTTATTGACTTTTTTTTGGTAATTTCCATTCTTTTTTAAACTACAGTGTATGTGTTGATCTGGTGTGCTATTAAGGGACCATTTTTTTGTCGTGTGTGATCGAACGTGGAAGAAGCGAGTGCATGCGGTAAAAGTTTTGAACACTTTTTCCTGCATAGCAGCAAGGTCGATGTTTAGACTTAATGCATGCAGTAAATACAAAGCATGTTATCTCGAATTTTTATCAAAGAGAACCTGCTACTTGTTATTACACTCTTGAAATATCTTTTAAAATATCGCCTATTTGCATATAATTCGTGTTTTGATAATTATCAACGTTGATACTATTTTCTTTGTTACAAGACATTTTACAGCCGATGGCAATTGCACGCAGACATCCATATAGTTCGTCGATGCCACCCGCCGGCAAGAGCTCTGCCCTGTACCATAAATGTTCTCTTTCTCTGCATGATGTGAACTAATGTTGGAGTGGAGAAAATCTACCAGTTACTGCCGCGCAAACTTCTAACAAAGTTTTATTGGGCTGTTACTTAAAATAGTCCATTTTAAAATGCTTTTCAGACTTGCCCCGAAGCGATCTTTGACGCTTAATCCAGTTTTTAAATTAGAATGAAATAAAAAGAATGTTAGAAAGGACTCCCACTATTCTATATTTTCGTTGGTACGTCTTGAGATTATGCTTTATTTTCCTGTTACGTACAAGAAGTAAAGTTAAACTCCGTTGGATGACATATATATATACGTAATAAAAATCACACTTTTAGGGAAATTATAATGAACTGGTAATTATAAATTTTCGTTTCAAATATTCTCGCTAATTCTTGTTTATTTGCATGGTTTAATTGATACATATGAAACTTTTCTTGCTATGTTTTCGTTCGCTTTGAAATATATTTTACTTTCCCCTTTCTGAGAGCATACCAAGGAAATGAAGCGTGTGGATCTTTCTCCGTAGATACGATAACATGGCAGTGAATAAAATCTGTCACGGTCAATTCAAAAATCTCAAATGTCAACATTGTCGCTAATTCTCGTGTATTGTGCCTTTCTGCCAAGATTTCATTTACTTGAAAATATAGATATTAATTCCCTCTCCAGTACACGAATTTCACTGAGGTACATTCGAGTTTTCTATGGGCGAATGATAAAATCGGATTGAAGAAAATCTGCTGGGTTCGTACAGTCATTGTTATGGCAAAATTCTAATGGGTTCTTCGCTAGTATTATTATGTATGTTACATGTTTTAATTAATAAATGTTTAAATCAGTACCACTGCCTTTTATAGCCATATTTTCATTCGCTTTTAAAGTATAAAGCATACCTCGAAAACCAAGTGAGGCGAACCTCCATTGCTATCGAGAGAAGTTTCATTTCACTTTTCAAGAGCGGATCCATACACTAATACAATCTGTGGCTTTACTGAAAGAAGTACGAATAAAGCGGAAACATTTTCAAGACGATAGGTATGGTTGGATAACGTTTTATGACGGTCGTGCTAACTTCATCAGTCCCATTGTTATTTCTTGTTAGAGGGAACTTTCAAAGCAACCGATAATTACACAGGCAACGAACTAATTCTACTCTTAGAGGCTTTTTCTGCCAGTTTTAGAGAGTATAATTATAGTGACTATTTTTAGTGGCTATTCAATTAAGCGAATTAGCAATTTGATTTAAGAAACCGCAAATTCAAGTGATCATAAATTCACTGACTTGGCTTAATTTTCTCTAGTAGGTTTAATTTTAACAAATCTTTAAGAAGAGCAAAACAAAACAAAAGCGTTGCCAGAGAGTTTCATTTACGTATGAAACGTCCTTAAACGAAGGAACAGTGTTCAAAACATGCAGTTCTAGTTCAGATCTAAGTTAGGAATAAAGTAAATTAACTCTAACAAGAATTGTTCACAAAAAAATCGGAGAAATACGCTAACTGGATTGTCACGCAAGCCCGGTTTAGAATGAAAAGGTTTTCATCGTTAAACGAAAAAGTGTCAGGTAAGTTTGGTCGGGAATCAACGTTCAACGTTCGGGAAGAACGTGTTCAATTTGAAGTTAACCTGTTGTTGTTGTGAAGTCGTCGAAATCGAAAGGCTTCGAACTGCTGCAGATTTGAACGGTCAAAAAAAGGTAAAGAATCCCAGGGAAATCGTAGGATAAAACGTCATTGATTTCAACATTCTAGGCAAAAATTCAATGTCCCAATTCGAAACTAATAAAGTTAAAAGAACTATTTAGAGGGCTAAATGCGGATTGAAAAAACTTTTCATTTTCGACCTTAAGAACAGAGCGTTAAGAGATTGCGCGCGTTCTACAAAGGAGGGTGGTACTGTGGTATTAGTTATACTGGGGAAACTGTAAGAAATAAGCTTCCAAACTCATGAACTGAAATCGCTATTGCGTAAAGATTGCATGGCGCGAAGTCTAAATCGTCCTGACCAAGTCCCTGTTTACAAGAGAAGCGCGAGGGAAACTGGTACACAACGAAAGGGACGATGGGAGTGAGCAGGGGCCCGGCCCATCACCAGAGTCGTTGTTTACCATTTATTATACCATAATTAAATTAATGCGCGCGCTCTGATTGGTCAATCAGCTATGGTTTATTGTGCCGTTAAACCCATGGAAATTTTTCGTGTCTTCTGAATTATTATTTAAAAGCAATAGACCACAATTTTTTATGGTTTATAGGCTGATAAACCACTTGTGATGATGGAAGAACACTCGAAGAATTCGTAAATCACTTGCCTGCGGCTCGTGATTTACAAATTCTTCTCGTGTTTTTAACATCCCGCGTGGCTTATCAGGATATAAACCATAGAAACCTGTGGTCTATTGCTTAATTAAGAGACATAAGAGACAACTGGAGACGTGTCAGGAATCAAACTTGATATCGAGTCCTGCAGGCACAAACAAGGCAGATGAATAAACTTGTCCATTTAATTTCCTTTGTTTGTGTCGTCTAGGCCTTGCCACCAAGCTGAATTTTGGTATATCGAAAGCAGTCTATCTGTCCGCCATTTTGTTGTTGCTAGAGATATCATATAGTCGTTCGAAGTCAGCGTTTGGAAAAGTCCGTGTTTTGGTCGCTGGAAAATGTTGGGACGGGAAAGGTAGAGGTGGTCAGTTGACCGACCGAGAAAATTTCATTCTCGGAAAGCCAGGGGAGATTTTTGGATCAGAAGAAAGTGAAACGGAAGAAAGCTGTGCGAACGAAAGTTTCACCAGAACGGACGAGAAAACCCTTAGGAAGTTGTTCATATACATTTGCATTTATATAATAAGTCAAATTATTCTCAAATTTTGATTAGTTCTTACTTACGATCTAGGACAGAAAAAGTCAGATACATAATGAAATTATTAAGATTCTTGTTTCTTTATTACAGTATAAAGTAGGTATATTCCATGTTGATGTGCGTCTGTTTAGTAACAGATCACAGAAGACGTCAAAATGTGGCAAGAACATCAGTGACACACTCGCCAAACGGTTGGTGTTACACTTCTTTGTTCTTACCACATTTTGACGTCATTTCTGATGTATTAGTGAACAGACGCAAGGCAACGTGAAATCTATTTTCAAAATTGCATAATCTAATTTTTGTTCAGGCAACCCTTCCACATTCCTCCCTCTTCTCGTTTGAATATCGGTCTTCCTACCCCGTGGTAGAATACACTTGTAAACGAACGTACAAATGATGATTCACACGGTGAAACAATAACTAAAGAACGTATATAAATAATTAATGAAATGGGCGAAGTTATTGATCACGACTGTCCCGTAAGCTAAGTCATCACTACACATTTTCACACTAGGTGTGGCTGTCAAACGTTTGATTTTCAGACCAGTAGTGGGTTGTGAATTTAGGTATCTCGCAGGATCCTTTCCCTTTTCCAATTATACACATTTTCGATTAAGTTTGATTTGTATCCAATCGTGACAAAACGCCGTCTACGTCACAAGAGTAGGTTTGCGTTGTAGACTTCACACCGAGTCTCCAACACCGAATAACTTAACAGGGGCAAGATTGGAAGGTGTGTAAGAATGAAGCCAAAATCTTCAACCTCTTAACGGAACAATGGTTTAGCAAGTGGTGGTCTTTTGTAAATTGTAAGGTTAAGATTCATGGCACCATACCGAAGCTAACTACTTGAGAATTAACTTAATCATCACTTCTATCTGGCGGTTTTGTTAACAATGAATAGACAGATGCTGTTCCGTGATCCCCTACTTTTATCACGATACTGCAAAAGGGAAGTTATTATAGTGTGATTGCAACAATAAAATTCACCTTTTTCATTGAATACGGGAACTTATATCGTTAAGAAATAAAACGCGTCTGACTGGAATTCACTTTCTTTATCCCTACCTTGAATACTGGCAGATGTTATCGATGGCTTAGAAGGAAAAAAAGAAATCCGTCATCTCATCTTCAAGTTTGCATCGTGTCCTCATTAAAGAATGACCATGATTGCTTAACCAGAAAAAGACTTTATTGAGCAAGTTAATTGTTTATCGTGAACTATGATCGTCATGTGTTCTTGTTCAGATCGTTATTGGGAAAAACAAAATTAATTAAGATCTTCAAAGGATTGTTTTCGACCAGCAAAAGGTAGCCGATTTATCAAATGATAAGATAAATCCACAAAGATGTCGAAAAGAAAGGACGAGAGTTTACATTTATCAATATACTAGTTTAAATGGTAAACATGACTTTGATAAAGTAAACTATTAGCAGTAACCTATTTAGGAAAAAGGCTAGGTAAAATCTGTACTTTTAATAACTGACTCACTATGCGAAATATTTACTTCCCTCCTACGGTTAATAAATATTCTATGTATCTGACTTTAAAAGACTCCCACTGGGTCAAAACACGTTCTTCTTTCAGCTTGCCTTGCTATGAATGAAAATTCTCAGCAAGTATCCTGTTTGAAAGCTTCCAAGTTGACAGCCTCTTGATTTTATATAACGCGTTAATCAATTACAGCAACACAACTGCCGATCTATGAGAGGACTGAGCTCGCACAGAAAAAAAAACACTCTGTTAACCTTCTTGCACACTTTCGAGGAAGCTCGGTTTACTGATACGAGATTTATTAAACAACTATATGTGATTTTAGCAGCTTTAGCTGGTCAATTACTTAAATTATTGGACCAACCATTCCGATTGGTTGAATTTAGTTATTGGCCCCTCAGTTTTCAGGTAAAATCAAATTATGACTCGAACCGGCCCCTCAGGGCTTGCGTCAGTGTTTACGGCCTCCGTTCCAATTAACTTAACCAAAACAAAACCTCGGGTGGTTTCTATTCTTTGCGTGTGTATAACTAAATTAAATTATTATTACAGCACCTGCCGCTTGTGTAATTGACACCAAAACTAATAAAATAAACGAACTTAATAAAACTTTGCTGAGGCTGGCTGTGTGCCCTAAGATATAACATCGACAAAGTAAAAAAATGACAATTAAAGTTTGTTGTATTGCTCTGTTCTAGCAGGCGGGTAAAAGAGCTTGCCGAAAATTAGATTTGGGATGTCACCTGATCTATTAAGCTGAATTA
>OMLO01006022.1_pt1 | contig 10193 bp, 5 predicted proteins | sample 1674811 | NCBI WGS metagenome assembly OMLO01 (sample SAMN06265003, study PRJEB25207) | coral metagenome | isolation source: Coral host | place: Mexico:La Bocana,Puerto Morelos, Mexico | collected 2008-11-13
AATCCTGTATCTGTCCTTTAATAGATCTTTGGCAAGAACCAATCAAAATGCGAGAATAACTTGGGCTATTGTATAAATTCTTATAGATATATTCTTACAGGAAGAAAGAGTGTAATGATACAGGCCGCCTTGCCCGTCTTTTAACAACACAAATTAATTCGTGTGTTTATGCACAATTTGAGTAATGTGCACCGCGTATAGCCGGGGGCTTCAAAACTTGCATTAGTGCTGACACAAAGGCAACTCGCTATTGGAGGTATATATCAGGCGAGCATAATGGGGTACCATTTGTTTCTTAACTTATGCCTCTGAGCGATAATTTGCTTCATGCCTCTAAAATATCTGCCATAACCATGCCAGCAATATTCACGACCACTGGAATTGTCAAAAATTAGAGTAATCAGGGACTCACATGGATTTTTGACGTCCTGTAAATGCACATTCGTAGAAACGTAATTTATTTACAGCAGATAAGGTCAGTGCAACTAGATTTTCATCGCTGCGATCTGGAAACAATGTTTATATGTCTTTTAAAACCGGTGCATTCAGTTTACTCTTTGCGAGCGCAAAAATACATTAAATACAGGTAAATCACATCGCCAAGTAAATAAAAGGTTCTTATCGATGTCATATTCCGACTACACAATAGGGAAGAAGTGTGTGAAAAAATAAGTATATAGATGGAAATGTTAAATTAGTTAAGATAATCGTCAATGCCCGCAAGTCTTCAAGCCTGTCTTGATCTCGATGTACTCTTTTTTTATCAGTTTTAAGCACTTTTTACAGGGATAATTGACAGCAAGATCTTTCTGTTTAAATAAGAAAACATTGTCGGAATAATGGATGTGACTATACACTAATTTTGTGTCGGCTATTAAGACAGTATTCTATTATTGAATTTATATTGCTGTACGATAAAGGGTTTTAATATATTTACATGAAATATATGCTTAAAAAAATTGAGTATTAGGTTTTTAAGGTGGAAAGATTTTTCAATGATGACCTACATCTTTCATTGTTCATGAATTGTTGACATTTTCCACCAGCAAATATATTCGGAGGTATCACGTTATGTGACTGCGTTTTTGTATGTATAATCACTTACAGATATTGTGTTAAAAAGCGAATGAAATGATGGTATATATATTTTGAATTTGACAGAAATGAACATGTTTTGGTTTGTATATAGATGCTGACGACAAACTGACGTAAACTACAAAGAAGAAAATTGGTCAATGATTCCAATAAACAGCGAAATAGAAATGGTGTGCGCCTTGGAACTAAAATAGCAATTAGGTCACAAGTAAAATAAGGTGAATTTACACACAACGCGTGGTTAGGAGGAAAATATTGAATTTTAGTTTCCTGCCTATTTTGCTTTCAGGTTGTACCCAGAAGCCCAAGCTTTAATCGTCCTCTTAGGAATAACACCCTTCCTCAAATGTTTACTCAAGCTGGCGTATTGTTAAAAGACTAATCAGCATAAATTTGTGGGAGAAAACAACCTTTCGTGACTCAAGTCCGGCAATTCAACTCGTCAAAAAAGGTCTTTGAGTCTTGTGACTTATGTCAACTTTACAACGTTAAAATGGTCTCTGTGAACGACGTGGTACTGTCGGTGACCTTTTTACTGCTATCCCTAACCGATTTTGTTGGAAACATATTGGTTTGCCAAATAATTCTTCAGCGAAAGCGTTTCAAGTTTCGTCGCTCGACTCTCGACTTTCTCTTTTTAAACCTGGCATTGGCGGACATTACGGTGGCATTGTTTGCAATTCCGCGGTATGTGCTGAACCACGCTTTCGTACATCCTCGTGGCTCTGTTGGCGATTTCTTGTGCCGTTTTGTCACGGGGGGAAATCTTATGTGGACCGGAGGGGCAGCATCTGTCTTTACACTTGTCTCAATTGCCTTCGAACGACGCCATGCTTCCCGACCTTATCAGGTCCGTCAAAAGCTGTCCAAGTCGAAACTGAGAGGTTTGGTGTTATCTTCGTGGATTTTCGCTTGCTTGCTCAATCTTCCTCTGTTTTTTATCATGTCTTATGACGGCCAAAGCAACTTTTGTATAGAAAACTGGCCACATCCTCTGCTTCCTAAAGTGTACGGAATAATTTGGTTTTCTGTAGTCGGAGCAATACCAATTTCCATCATGGCAGTTTTATACTCTAAAGTAGTTTATCATCTGTGGGTAAAGAGGTCAACAGCATCGAGGCTTCATCGTAGAGCCCTTTTAATTCCAAGAAAAGCCACTAAAATGGCTATTACGCTAACAGTTATTTATTCCATCTGTTGGTTGCCGAATCTGATTCTCTACATCCTGGCATTTAACATTTCCGATGCTGTGTACGGCTCGCCGCTGTATAGATGGACTGTCGTGCTGACCTGTTTGAACTCCACAGTCAATCCTTTTGTGTACGCTCTTCAAAGTCGACGATTCAGAGCCTCTGTTAAACGAGCCCTGTTATGCAAGTAAAGTATAAGAGTTTGGTTTTGCCTTTATGGAGACACTGGCACCAACTGGGTACAATTACCTTAACATTGAAACCGAGTTTGATGAAACCCTATAAAAGAACAAAACAAAAAGATGGCAGGATACGATAAGCTTAAAAAAAGAACTTAATTCCCGTTCTGAAACCATTCTAGATTGGGAATTGCCAGGCAGCTGAAATGATCTAAATATGAAAATGAAAGATAAATAATTTGAAGCGGTGTTCACAGTGATCAAACGCCTTAAACGAATGAAGAAGCTCATGCCAAAAGTGAGATGTTTAGCAACGGAGTTTTTGGTAGAGCTGCCGGTTTGACGGCTGTGGAACGTACGGCGGCGTTTCGAGTTTTCTATCCGGAAACTGCCCCAGGCAAAGTCTTTGCATGAGGACGAACTTTTTATTATTCAGACTCGCCACAGTTTAATCATGGGATCGGAAGTCACCGGCTGTCTGTTCAACAGGAAAGCGAGCGAATAAACACCCAGAACCGACTACTTGACTCGCTTCGAAAGCCGACAGTAAGCAAACATCTTTTGAAAACAATATTCCCACCTGTAAGTGGAACGGTTACTGCGGAGTTAGTTATATAACTAAATACAAACTTTACTGTTAAAAATGATTACATATCAATGTTTTCAGCTTGAAGTTCGTGTACAAACTACATAAAAGGTAGCATTAAAGCTTAATAAATGTTTTAAACTATAGTAAAAAGGCAAGATCTACATTAGAAACTAGAAAGTTATACTCCTGATCATGTTTCGAAATCCTCTAAGAGCGTTACTTTGCACTGGATGTAAACGAAAGTACTCACAGAAGAATCGAGGACGTAATTTTAATGGCTTTGATAGTATACCCTAACTCGTTATATTCCTTGAAAACTCTACAACTGCAGTAAAAGTATTTATCATTGATAAAGTTCAATAGAACTGACTATTGAGGAACATACTAAGTTAGTGAAATTCATATCGTGGTCCTTTAATTAGCATCCAGAAAGACTAAAGTACTTTCCTTGGAAATTTGTTGTTTATACTTTGGTGTCTGCCACTTTGGCGGTCCAGCGACGAAAATCAGTAAACTTGCGTTTTGTTCTATTTTCTCGCGTTTTCCTTTCTAAGCTGCTTCCTGCGAGTTGACCAAGATGGGCTATATTGTACCCTACTTCACGAGATTTGAGCAAGTCCCGAAATCCTCTTCGAAAGCGTTCATTTTGAAAGCTGTAGACGAACGGATTGACAGAGGAATTGAGACAGACAAACACCACGGAAGTGTTGTATGCAGCTGAGCTGTAACTGATATTGGGAATTCCATAGTACGAAATGAAATATAACACCACAACTGGAGTCCAGAATAAAGCATAAAGCATAGTTAAAATCAGAATCATTTTGGTGATCTTCTTTCTCGCTCGCAGCAGTGCAAATCCCGAAAGCTCTCGCACAGGAGGTGCACCAGAGAACCACAAACAGTGGACAATTCTTCCGTATAGATAACTCATCAAGGACAGCGGAATCAGCGAGTCTAGTACGAAAGTGACGGCCGTAAAAGCACGCGCGGACGTGATGTGGGACCATGTTTCCATACAAAAGTCAATAACTGGGTCGTAATTCATTACAAAGAAAGGCGTTCCATCCTTTAAAGCTGCAAAAGCCCAACTTGTTATGACCAGTATTTTCAGTTTCCTTGCGGTTATTTTCCCAAGCGCTGTGTAAGGATGGATGATGGCGAAATACCGCTCGAATGCGATTGCTATGAGAGTAAATAACGACGCAGCCCCTCCTACCCAAATAAAATTTCCACCAGTGAGGAACTTACACAACCAGTCGCCAGCAACACCTTCAGGGTGGCGAAATGCATAACGTAGCACGTACTGCGGGAGAATTGCCAATCCGATTAAAATGTCAGCCACGGCTAAGTTCAAGAGGAGATAGTTCACTGGAGTGTGCATATAACGGTTGCTTACTACCACAAGAATGACCAGCGTGTTGCCGATTAAATCAATCAGCACGAGAACGCCAAAAGAGATGGACAGAATCAAAGCACCAAGAGTCACTCTCATGGCTTTGTTAACCGTATTGAGCGATGGACTATATCGCTGTAAAGAGTACTATATGATAAGTCACTAAAAGAAGGACAATAATCAGGCACAGTTGATACTTGTAGCTAACGAAGTTTTACGACGGCTTCGGCTTTCTAGTGACATGTACTGACCTTATTCTTAATGTATGTGAGCTCCATTGTAAGGCCGAAGTAGATTTTATCTCAGTTCAATATCTAAAAGCTTTTATATAACAATCATTGAATTTCAGCTTGACAGTTGCTTCGCTTTATCTTATATGTATGGAGACTGATGGAAGATGTTTCGAGATTATTGCTCAAGTCGTGGCAATGTGATTTAAATCAGATCATTTGTAAGGAAGGCCGCGAATAGTAGACGAGTGAAACGAAAAATATTTAGTTTCTTAAGACAGGCATCACCCCCTTTAAAAATCATTTTGCCCACAAATAAGGGCGGTTAACTTTAGATTTCATTTACGAGTCAAGAGTTTAATTTTAACCGCGCTACAAAGAGGCCGCAGCAGTAAAAAGTTATCCACAAGAGATTTCTTTCACATATAAAGTAAAGATGAATAAAATACCAAAAAACGAAAAAAAAGTCATTTTGAAAAATATATATTTACTATTATTTGGGGATTTTAAGTGGAGTCCTTCTATTGTCTAAGAGACGGCAGAAACAGAGCTAATTAATATTAATATACTGATCAAGAAGAGCAATGGATGTTGCTACTGAAAAGTTAAAAACGTCAGCGACTGGAACTAATCCAGTTGATTGCAATTTAATAGAGTACGTGAATAAAATAAATTATTTTTTTTCTAGAAACAAGTCGACATGTGCATGAAAATGTTATCACACCTTTCATCTCAGACAGACATATTTACTAGCACATCCGTTAGGAGGTGACGTAGGCGAGATCTTCTTGTTTTCGTCAGGTTTTAAGAAATAAGAGGTTTTTTTGGTAATTAGTTACGATGAGAAATTTTTTCATTTGAAATGTCATAACAGCAGCCCATCGCCCTGTCAATATCGGTTTTCTTAATCTGTGCTCTAGGGCCGTAGCCGGGGAGAGTCAAACTGAGGCATTTGGCGGCGTTTGAGGCGTAGTTTTGTTGTTTTTAGTCGTCATAAACAATGTTAATGCCTAGGAAAGGAATAAACTATGGACATTGTCATAATGTTTTTTTGACTACGGCCCTTCGCTTAAACGTCTTTTCATGTGCCGGTAAAATTAATTCCGGACTTCTTATTTCGAATGGCAACTTACGATGGCAACAGGAAAAAGCCTGCATCGATTAATAGTGATGTATAATGAAAGTCTTGTCTACAGGTAATATCTGAATGCTAGCTAAGTGACGATGTCTGTCTACAGTAGCACCCTAAAGTCGCCAACATCATGGTTGAAAATTAGGAATTTAATGTCAGTCCTGAAAATTGGATGTGTTAAGAAGATAAGAACCGGAGGAACACATCTATCACTTCAAAAGCCTGCTACTTTTTCGAAACGATTCTGAGGCACACTACAATATATTGCTGCTTTCTGCAAAAATCGAACTAAAACTTGGTTTGGCTACAAATGAAAATTAAAAAACTGCACCCAACAACGGGAGCCACATTTTATATAGTTTTATATGCACTATTACGTGTGTCAAAAACAACGTTATTTGCATGGCTCTATAGTAAACGTGTCATGATTACAATGTCTACCTGGCTTAGCAACGTTTTTAAAATTGAAAGCCACGGAAGTAGTGATCTTATCACAAGGCTTATTCTTTTACATCCTTCTTTCATTTTCAGGAAAAAAAAATTGATAAAATGAGCGACATATTGCTCCTTCAGATTTTGGCCAAAATCTCTGTAAAGTCGTTTGTCGAATTCCACGTCAAATTTGTTTCCGAACATTTAAAGGGCTTTTAAAAAATAATAATGCCTGATCAATAGGACTTTCGATACGTTAAAGTTTAGCTTGGCAGCGAGGCCCAGAGTGCATAAATTAGATGACCATGTTTATTTATTTCTTTTGTATGTGGCCTCTAGGCCTGACTATCAAGCTCAATTTTAATATATCAAAAGTGGCCTATTACAAATGGTTCAAGGCTCAAACATCATCAACAGTTGATTTGCTTGTTACTTCTTGGAAATTCAGACCCACCTAGTTAGTAAGCTGTCCGTAGCCAAAACACAAATTTGCCATCACAGTTAAATAGTTATGAATGTATTAATAAACGTGATGGGCCTGAGTTTCCTCTCTACAAATGAAATATTTACTCTATTTAAGCGCACATGCAAAGCTACTTCCCAGATTCCAGTACTTTAACCCTCTTTAACAGGTTCTGACGCGCTATCGAGTACATGAATGAGCGTGGACTGTCTGGGTTCAACAGGAACAACTCAGTCGCAAGCTCCATCTCGAAGAGTAGACCAACCATTGTGATATCTCAGGGGCTATCAAGTCTGATACTCTTTGTGCAATACACGAACGAAAACCAAAGCCACGAGAAGATCGGCAAACTCAAAAACGGTCATGAGACTACATCCAAGAAACAGACCCAAATTGCCTCCAATCTCACCTGCAAAACAATCAGAAACTACAATTTATCACCTTGATAAATGAATTCATGCTGTTTGGCTCCCAGTTCCCAGCCGAGCAGTAATGCCCGTAGCAGCCTATTCAAAGAACATTTCGACCTAGAACACGTGCGTGGTCAAGCTGCTCGGGGACGGCGGCCGTACCGTTAAAACACTTGTGCGCTTTGATCTTCCCACTATAAAAACTCTGCGTATAGATATTCTCGTACATCAAAAATATATCCAGGCTTACGAATCAAAGAGCATAAATAATAATAATTAAAATCAAATAACAATAAAAGGTAGTATTATTTTACATGTTGACAGAATGCCAAAATATGGACAGGACTTCCTTGTGCCATCCATGCAATATCCTGCGATGTTTGTAGTCTAAACTGTGAAGATTCGTGACACATCTTAGGCAGACCATACTTTGCATCAGTTTCATTAGAAACTTACAGTGTTAACCAGGGTTAATCTAGCTGTAAAATATTTCATTAGTCGGAAAAGGGGTCGGATAATAATATAATGACTATCATTATCCTTTTGTAGAAATTTGTCTTGCGCAAAAGTCAATTTAAGTCAGCTCGATTTAATTGGAACTCATTGCAAAATCGTTTTTCCTTGTATATCACCAAAGATGGGCCATTCAAATGCCAAGACAAAACACTGTTCAGTACTCAGGCAGGACGACGTCCTTAGAAAATTGTGGTTGCTTTCGTGGATGGAACCCTTTGGAATCCTAAGGATATTGCACCTGATCAGTACATCTAAGATTGAGAAATCCACTCTGTAGTAGATATGTTAAGAAACGAGATACCGAAGCAGACTCGATGTTTTTAGCGATCACGAGCTGTCGAAGTTGCCACAGCGTCTTTTTTACAAAGTAAATAATTATGCTGGGAGAGAATCTATCTGTCAACTTTCGTCCTAATGCGGGGATGTTTTGGCATGTGACTTTGTCCACCGAGGCTGAGGCTCACCTGAAAGCGCCGAAAGCGTGTGATCGCTAAAACCCTGCCTCTGCTTCAGCCTCTCGTTTTTTGTCATTGAAAAATCGTTTTGTAGCCGTTTGTGTGTAGAGTGAAGTTACAAGAGTCGTCCCTCGTCACTCCTCACATGCTTCCGTTTATATATATTAACCTAATTTATTTAAAATTTATCTACTCGTTGCTGTGAACGCTCCAAGGTACTCAAAGAAGTGGAAATTTTATAAAGGACGGCGATCTTAATAACATTTTATTCCAAATATTTTACTTGATACTAGATGAAAGGGGCGTAGTCACAGTAATTTAAAGAGATAATAATAAACCATAAATGAACAAGGATGGTTAAGAATGTGGAAGATTAATACGGATTGCAAACGACGAACTTGAGAAATTTCGGCTGAACTTTTCAAGATGCGTAAAACCTAGTCTCCTCCGCAGCCGTTATTTGGGTCGTCACGCAACGCTTCTCCCCCACTAAGTGGGGGAGAAGCGTTGCGTGACGACCCAAATAACGGCTGCGGAGGAGACTACGTAAAACCGTGACGTGGCAAATTTAATGGAAAACAGAACTGATGCTATGATGCTTGCGTGTTACTTCCGCGTTATTAAACACAAGACCTAGGCTGATAGGGTGTAAATAAAATCTGCCAAAATCTCGTCCCTGTGTTTTTCTTTCTCAGACATTATATATCATTAGCCAAGCAAGAAAATTATGAAACAAAAATTACCAAACAGCGCTTCAACACCAAACGCCACATGCTGTTCTTGTAACTCGTAGCTAAGTGTTTTGTAACCAATCTGAATAAACACAAAGTTTTTCCTGAAAAAATAAAACATGGTAGGATTATTACATTGTTAATCTATAACGTTATTTCTAATCTAGTGTTATTGATGCTGCAATGGTGTACGTATTAGAAGTCGGATTGATTGCTACGAGGTCAAATAATTATGGCAAAACATTCGTTTAATGTAAGGCTGATTTGCTGTGCCAAGTGTTGCTAGTTTACGAAGTGTAGTTCATTTGCCGAATATTTCTTTCCACAAGTTAATCACATTAACTGTTCTAAGAATATCTAATTGCTACAAGTTCACGGTCGTCAATGATCGGCTCTATATTGTTTTATGGATGTAAAGCTCGCAATTACCTTAAGTATTCGAAGGAGTGATTGGTAACACCGTCAGCGCGTAACATGGCTGCGGAACCCACATCCGGGAACTTGGAATAATACACTTCAGTTGTGTATCTGATCTCGTTGCAAGGGACGGGACAGTCACAAACTGAAACGTCAAGGTTGCCTGGAAACGTTAAACGTATTTGTGTTTGTATTTTTGCCTTTTAACTCTCTAAGATATTGTTTGGTAGCCCTGGGAAGATCCCGGAGCAAAATTGACATAGTGAATGAAAGGTTCTGGGCTTCAATCAAAGACAGGTCTCTGTATTAATTTGCAGAATCGAACTAAAAGCTGACAGACTTGCTAAGCCCTCAAAAAGAGGGATAAATGACCTGAAAAGACAGAAAAATAGCCCATGACTAATGGAAATATTCAGTCGAAATAAAGTAGATTAATAAGAAGTGTGGTTCGCCAATTGACATTTTTCAAGACAGTCAACCAATCCATTTACTGTCAGTCTGTCCAATAGTGATCAGTATATACTTTAATCGACTAAATAAACAGCAAATCCGTAAACGAAGATACGGCTTGATTGAACGTTGGATCTCACAGCAGAAACGTAAAGCGATGAGAAGTCAAAGAGTACTGCACTGACAGACACAACATCGTATATTTAGAACAATATTTGCGTCAGCTTTGCAGAAGTCTGAATTCTCATCCTATACCTTGTTGGGCTAAAATTGAAGACATTTAAATCCACACCAGGAACCGAAACCATGCCATACCATGTTTTACCGCCAAATGAGGAAAAACGAAACTAAACGCAACAGAAAATTAATGTGAAAACGAAGTAATAAGAAAACACAACAATTTGGCTCGCTGCTCGAAATGAAGATAGCCAGTGCTCCAGAGTATTAAGGTTTTTAGAAAGGTTTTCGCTCGCTATAGAGCAGGAGTTAGCATGTTTTCTTACCGGTAACG
>OMLO01006023.1_pt1 | contig 10193 bp, 4 predicted proteins | sample 1674811 | NCBI WGS metagenome assembly OMLO01 (sample SAMN06265003, study PRJEB25207) | coral metagenome | isolation source: Coral host | place: Mexico:La Bocana,Puerto Morelos, Mexico | collected 2008-11-13
ACAACAACAACAACAACAACAACAACAAACTTAAGAACAACAACAGAAACAACAGCAATAAATAAAAGTAAACGGAAGTGAGGCCGGTCTGTGTGAACTCGGCAGGGTTGCAATCGTAATTGCTAAGTATTATCAGTTCAGTTCCGAACGCTTAAATTGGGTCTTGTATACCTCCATATACACTGTATACAGATAATCAATATTCAGATAATCAAAATAATATTTTATATACGGTCCATTTTATCTTGTTTGCACGTAATATTTTGTATAATTCATCTCCTAGTTCCACTCGCTTCTATTCCTGAGCTTCCCGCGGAATCGTGTAAGGAAATCAAGGCGAGTGAAGGAAGACAAGCAGTCAGCGGCAAATATTGGTTTGATTCTATTATACCTGGGAAAGCAGTTCTTGCTCACTGCGACATGGAAAAGGAAGGTAAAGCACACGTTCTTTTTCAGTGAGTTTAGTAATCTTTTCGCAGCAATATGAAATTGTGGAAAAAAAACTGTTGTTGCTGATCTAACTGTTGCTGTTGTTGTAATTTTGTTGTTTTGTTTTTGTTGTTGTGAGTGGCAAACTGACTGGTTAAATTATCCTTTCTACCTGGGAAAGTGATTCTCATGGCTCACTGCGGCATGATGGAAAAATGTAAAAGAGATTAATTCGCTGAATGAAGAGACCTTTAGTATACATAGTTTTCTTTCGTCCATCCTACCCGTTCATCACAAATCATTAATTATTTGCCTCAACCTTTCTGCCCCACGCCTTCAACTTCGTTAGCAAATTGTTTTGCTCGTCGCTGTCAAATTACGATCGTTTGCGCAGCCCTGTCCAGTGGCTTTTTATTGTTTGATATGTAGCGTCTGGGATTAAGTGTTCACATTTTAGTCATCACAGATTTCGACGAATGTGCCACCGACGTTCACGACTGTCTCACGGATTTAGCCGACTGCTCAAATACGTTGGGATCTTACACTTGTGCCTGTAAACATGGGTACTACGGAGACGGAAAGACAAGCTGCCTTCCTCTGCCAGCGGGTGGGTTAAATGTTTAGACCTAGTCAATAAAATCACAGCTACTGAATGAGAGATCGGAGGCGGTTGTACGATAGTTGAAAAAGCACGCAAGAAAACGTATTTTTATTATTTGAGTCCAACATCCCTAACATAGTGTGGACACCTTTTTATTGTGACATACCAAACATGAAAAACAGGGTTTGACCAAATTTCCAAATACCTAGAAGAGAATTGAAATTACGACGTGTACATGAGAATTTTTGACGTACTTCGTGGTGTTTGGAATTGAGACCAAATACTGTCCTGATAATGTCTCCTCTATCGAAACTAAAATAAGGAGAAAATGGAGAATCGAATGGTCTCTCAAAATTTTGTAGTGCTCGCAAAATTTGACCTTTGCTCGATTTGTTCGCAAAATTTAGACGACTGCTCGCTTACTCGTGCTCGCAAAATTGTCGCAGTTGCTCGCATGCTCGAATTCCGTTAAAATTACTAAAATTTGCTCAATTGCTCGCAATTTCGTAAATCCTTTTTTCAAACTTATGCTTCTTAAGATCAGATATCCAAACGCCGTCGCGGTCACGGTTTCCTTTGCTAAAAATTGAGGAATTGTTCCGAGAATAGAATGGCATAGCTTTATCATGAATTATAGGGTGAGGACCCGAAAGGTATCCCGACCCCCTTTCCGGGCCTAGAAAACTGTAAAACGCCCCGTCTGAATACGGTTTAATAAGACCTTCCTCATTAATAGCACAACTTATTAACGATTTACCATCTCTAGAATGCCTAAGCTACTCAGAACTGACCAGAGCAGAACGAAAGGTCACAGCTGCCATAAATGTCAAGTTGTGTGATGGTCATTTACTAGCTCCTGGATGGTTTCGTTTCCAAGGAGACGCGGGTACCAAGATGCCAACTACTTGTCCACCAAAGCACAGCTGTGGTACTCATGCCCCAGGCTGGTTGAATGGCGCTCATCCTGCAATGGCTGAGGGTCAGGTCACCAGACAGGTGTGCTTTCACTGGGATTCCGGCTGTTGCCATTGGGCTATTAACATTCAAGTCAGAAATTGTCATTCCTATTATGTGTACTACTTAAGTCGGCCACCAACCTGTAGTTTACTCTATTGTGGCACCGACTAAAAAACTTCTCTGTACAAATCCTGTTCCCGGTTTCCTTCTTTTCGGCGAGAAGAAGAGCGACCCTGTAAACGAGATGGACCTTTCTACTCTTTCAGACAAATAAGACGAAAAAAAAAGATATTACCGATGGCTACGGTTAATTATATAGGCTTCCCATGTAAGCCATAAGCTTAGGATATTCATCAAGTAATAATTAATAATGCAAACGGAAAGTTCCGAAAGTCACGTTCTTCGTTACGTTTTACATCCACTTCTTTCGTTTAGATAAAACATACACCACACGGTCTCTTATAACAAAGTAAGGATGAAAGAATCTTGTGGATAAGAAGTTATACCACATCATGAAAGCAATATATTGCGACTTTTTTTTTTTAATAAAGGTGACATCCTATAGAAATAGGAGGTCATTTCGGTACTACATGTTCTCTCAGTTATTTTTAAGTTTCTAAACAGCAATTCAAATAACGTTTAAGGTCGCTACTTCTAAGGGAGCGGAAGCGAGGTAATGACGTAAGTATAGCGTATAAAGTCTTTACCTGAGTACAAAAGCCAAACCGCCTTGAATCTAGAACATTTAATGGGAAATTATGATTAATTAATAGCAGCTTTCTTTCAATATGTTTGAAATTAACTAAAGGAGGCTAGCATGCACCCACACAATATCTATAGCAAAATGGAACTGGAATATAGGGTAAAAGCAAACTAAACTTAAAGTGCAGAAACTGTTAACACAGCTAAACGTCTTTTTTGCTATTTTCTCTCTTACTAAACAACACTACTAACATTACTTTTTCTAATCAGTTGAAAAATTGTTGAGACAAAGGAATGAGGTAAGAGCTACAATCGGCGACAAAATTGTTGACACATTCACCTTTGAGGTGAATCCCCTATTTCGTCACTGTGATCCCTTTTAGTCCCCCTAGCTTCTCCTTTCAGCTCCCCTTCCCCCCAGACAATGTTGTGCCGCAATTGCTGTGAACCTGAGGAACAAACAAGCAACATTGAATGGGGGAGCGGGGTGTTTTCCACAGTTTATTGCGCGAGAAAAAGAGTGGTGTCATTTGGTGCACTAAAAGGACTATAGAAAGACAATGTGTCAACTAAATATGTCGCTGATTGTAGCAACGACGACAATAATAAGCGTTATTAGCATGACTATGGATCATTGCAGCATTGTTCAGGACAATCAGTGGTTGAGAGACATTCCAGGCCCTCAAGCTGATTCTTCCTAATTTGATTGCAATTCTTTTGGATAATATTGCACGCACAGAAAGAATTCGCAGTGTAAGAGTTATGGGTCACAGTGTAATGATATTTTCTGGAAGAATTTCATTTTCACGACTATGTTATTTTTACTTGACGCTATTATTTATCATTAACTTAACCAAGATTTCTTGTAGCTGGGATATTACTTCAATAGGGTAACTTGTCTACAAATATTATATTACAGCGTTGTTTATCTACCATCTAAATAAAGTCCCTTTTCTATCTCCGTTAAGCTATCATTTATCTCTGTTTATACACGAACAAAACAAACAAAAATTTGCGTTGGAAACACTCTACTGACGCCATCCAGACACTAAATACATTCGAAAACCGAAATGCTACAGTCTATATTGAGAATATTCATAGAAATATTTACAGCCTTATTAAATCGGCAGAAAAATAAGAATATTTAGCCTCAGCCGAAAAAAAGACAATATTCTTTAAAACAAAAAGGGTGTACATTCATTGGACATTCCAGTCAGACGCAAGCGTTGTACTCATTAGTCAGACTGACTAAGGTTGGTGGCCATCCAAGGGCCCGCAAGCGTTTTTCTCTCTGTCAGTTGCGCATTAACTTGTTCATGCGCCGAAGCGGGCAAAACAAAGATGGCGGCAAAAATACGCACTCTTCAGTTTCTTTCGAGAAATACACTAAACCTCGTCTACACCAGGAGAAGTTTTCAGAGTGTTAAAAATGGCCTCAGAAAGTACTCAAGCCGAGCTGTCTCTCGGAGTTATAGTGGAGTAATGGCAGCCCTTAATTGCTCCCGAAACACTCCATATCCACAGCAGAATCCTTGTTTTCCAGCTGGAGGTAAACTCTACAATCACTATTTTGTTCATCAACAGTCCTTTAGTGTAAGGCAGGATTGTAAGCTGAGTATTAGATTCCTGTTGTAGTCTTAAACTGTTGGCTTCAGAACGTTCGATTCTTCGTGATCGTAATACCCAGACGCAAGATTACTGTACGTTGCATCATTTAACAAGGAAGTAATTTTACGTGTGCCTTTAAGGTTACTCCAATCCTTCGCGAGCCTACGTCGATCGATTTTTTTTTTCAAGAGAATTAACATTCGTCATTCCCATTCGCCATCCGTCATTCGTATCATTCCCCCAAAAAATGTAAGTAAAATATAAAAATCTAATCTACGGAAAGTCACACAAATGATTAGGATGAAGATTGCTAATGAATATATGAATGGCATACATTTGAACTGCTGAGAAAGATATGAAGACATAGTTGATCACTGCAGTTATGTACACAACATAAGCGGCTGTGAAATCAAAAGCTGAAATAAATTCAGGCCTGAACGGGATTCAAACCCATGACCTCTGCAATGCCAGCACACTGTACTCTACCAACTGAGCTATCACACGTACCTCTAGGTACTTAAGTTAATAAACATTTTAAGGGTTACTCCTTCATAACATTTATTGTGTAAATTAACTGCTGTTGCAGCCATTGTGAGGACAATGTTCATTCAAGTACAGGAGACACCAAATCCAAACAGTCTAAAGTTTGTTCCAGGAGTTCAAGTTTTAGATTCTGGTACAGTCAACTTCCCTAACTCACAGGCTGCAGTTTGCTCTCCACTAGCAAGGTAACAGCTGGGTCATTGACAGAATGAATCATGATGGCGTAAGCAAAGAGAATTTACATTTTGTTAATCAAAGTAAAAAAGGTGGTTTTTTTTGCATTGCAGCATTTTCTGAAAGAAGTAGCAAACTTGTTCTTGGTGTTTCTATCGCATTATAAATACACTCATGAAATTTTGGGAGAAATTTTGGGCCGTGGAAACACTTGCCTGCTGCATGTGTTCCCACAGCATTTCTCGTTCTCCCAAACTTTCACTCGCTTTCACTTGTTTTCTTAAATGTAATTACTGTACAGAAGGATAAGAAAGAGAACAATACACCACACTTGCAGAATTGATACTTAACTACACAGGTACTAGAGATCAGTTTATGACTTCCTCAATAGTGAGATGATTGATGAGGTCATTCCCTGCTTTTTCTTAGTGATTTGTGAAAACATTCAGTTGTATAGATGTCGTAAGAAGAAACTTGGTAGTTTAAATAATTTATGAATGCTATTTTCTTGTGTTGAATTAAACTTTTTCATAGTCTTACAAATTGAACTACATTATTTTGTGTTTGCAGAAGTTTATTCCGAATTCAAGGTGTAACAGGAGTAATGTTTGGACCAGACTTCATCACAGTCACAAAGGTAAGATGAACAAACCCTTGTCCATAAAGAGAGACCTTGCATGCAACTCAAATGGCATTTAAATCATAGCGGAGCAGCACAACTATAAGAACAGAACCACATGCATTCCTAGAAAAAGTACCATCCAACTCTTTCTTCATGGTCAACGGTCGACATGGCTAGCAGGCTGGATAGCGGCATGTGTGCCCTACTAAGAGGACAAGGAATGATGATAACAATGTCGTGCAGCATGACGGCCATACTCCAGCTAGGCAATACTTGGTCATGCAGCCTGCATTTTAAGCATGTATACCTTTGATATTGGATATCCATGTTTTGGTTAATTTTGCAGTGACCTTTTGCAGTGACCTAATTATTATTTTTGTCACTATTTTTTGGGTTTCATTTCATTGTTGACATCATTTTTTGGCACTTTGGTAGTCTTTTTTTAGGACTGACAAACTCACATAACAGGTAGGCTAATAATATTTGCTTGCATTTGATTTTCTGTGTTTCTAGACTGATGATGAAGTTGACTGGCCTGTGTTAAAACCTGACATATTTGCCTCCATAATGGATTTTTTTGCCAGCAATGTTCCTATTCTCACTGAAGATCAACCAGCAAGTGACACAGGTGAGACTGAGAATGTATCAATAATATTATTTAATATAAAATTATGTACTAGTGCTTTTTCAAAAATGTTGTTCTCTTATTGGCTACCCTTCCTTACTCACTGTCTGTTCTGTTGTTTTGGAGAATTGTGTGGTATTGTGAGCAAATTGTGTGGTCCCTGCACCACCACACCCTGTCAGAAGGCCTGATTGTGGAGAGCGCATAGCCTAGTAGTGTCTGGTTGTAAACAAAATATTTAATGGCGGATTCTCTGTGTCATTGAAGTAACTGTAAAGAGCATTTAGATGTAAACAGCATCTCGAACAATTAGAAGCGATTATTGCATTATTAGTTTGATAGTTGACAAGGGCTGCACCCATCAAGTATCACATGATAGAATTTTGCATTAATAATCCAATTCAGTAATTATATAATCAGTGACATATGGTTAGTCCACTTTTGCCTGGTTGTAGCAATCCAGTTTCTAATCTAGGCTGGGGTCACTGTGTTGATTGTTTTTTGGATGACATACATTTCTCTCAATGCCAGTGGCTATTTACCAAACAAGTATTACTAGACATAAGTATTTTTTTCTGTACTTGAATCTACATGGTCAGTGCAACATCGACTATTTTTAAGAACCTTGATAATAAAATCCAGCCTGATGGGCCACTACTGGACTCAAAATTAATGGAGACCATTAAAAAGGTACTCAAAAGTTGACAAAAAGACTGTCAACTGCAGGTTTCTGGCAACTACTATTTGCCTATGAGTTCGAAATTTTGATATTAAAACAAACAATTAGTTGTTCAAATAATTAATATATGTACAGATGTTATATCCTAGATGTAGTGTTTTCATTATTTTTCAGCAATTTCTGATGATGATGATGAAACTGTTGCAATGATCAAAGAGTTGTTGGAAACGAGAATAAGGTAGTTTCTTACTTGAAAATTTTTATTAATATTATAAGAATGTAATGCATGAGAGAAACTGAGGTTAATTTCCAGTCTGTTCTTGCCTTCTTGCTATATCAACATATGAAAGGAGTGTCTGCCATTATAAAGATGTACATGAATGTACTAGCACCTTTCATGACTATTTCGAAAATTTAAAGAAAACTGTGACATTCTGTATGGAGACTGAAGAGTTTGTGTCTTGATAACTGGACTGTGTAATTGAAAATTAATTAATATAATATCGCTGAGGAGATGGCACATACAATCTGTAAAATTCACCGAATTGTTCAATTGTTTCACACAACTAATCAAGCTATGTATTAACAAGTTGGAACGTTGCTGTCCAACAGACCCACTGTTCAAGAAGACGGAGGGGACATCATTTTCAAGGTTTGTAGAAATTTGTGTTTTATGTTCAAATTGGGCATATGGTCTACTAATCTTGGCTATATAGTTGAAGGTTAATTAAACTTTAATTAATTATTGATGGTTCAAGTGCAGGAACCACCAACATTGGGTTTGCTCAAGTTGGCCTCAGTGTGAAAGGACTTGAAGGAAACATCATTGTTGTCTTAACTGATGTGTTACTCGGGAAGGTATTTCAGATATACAAAACTTAGAGACATGAAAGCTCCTGTTAGTATATCATTTCGATCACCCTGGGTAGGGAACCCAGGGAACCCAGGTTGGGTGTGCCTGTTTCGCTTAGGGGTATGAATCAACAATTCTGGTCTGACTATTTTTAACGGTCAAAGTACATTTTATGGTTAAGAAGAAATTATAAGTGGTCTCCTTTGATGGGGGTGTAAGTCAAATTTTGCGGGAGTCCCCCTCCCAGGATTCCGACATGGCAAAGTGTACAACAAAGTTCTAAGACACTGAAGTCAATTAGTTTATTTTGTCAAAGAAATTATTTTGTATCAACAAGGCATGTAATTTACAAGTGCAAATAGCTAGTTTAATCTCTCTCGTGAAATAAATATTCGTTATTCAAAAAAACTTCAATAACAAAACTAGACGTAAAAGTTTACTAAAACATGGCATTTAAAAATATTCTCATCAAAATTTCTTTCCTTTCATAAATATACACCAATACACCTAAGGAAACAAAAATCTAATACCGTTTCCGGTCTGTCGGTATCTGCTTTAGGACATTTAAGTAACCCTAAAATGACTGATAGGAACACGTGCCTGTGTTGCCTCCCTTAATTTTCTCGCTGAAAACCGCAAGCCAAGGTTACAGCGGCCAAATAGTCATCGGCAGAGTGGCGGCTCTCTCCACTGTCCGAATCATAGGATGCTTGGTTCTGTGTCACGAGGTTATTGACGGGCGAATTGTTTGGGCTGAGCGCAGTATCTGTCGATTCACGTGGGTGGACATTCACGCTGACTGATTGTGAAGCAGCAAACGGAAAATTGGTATGCCTGTTGTAAACGTCTGATCCAAGCGTTCCCCAGGGTGGAATCGTACACGTGCCGACTGGGAATGGAGCGTACGCTGAACTCCATGACTTGAGAGGCGTTTGATGAATTGGCGGGAAAACAGCGGAAAATGGTTGGGGCATGGCCGGCAGAATGACGTCACTGTCGTCTGGCCTCATTTTGGAACCAGGGAGGGGTAGGGCTGGTTTATTCTTAATTTCATGCTTTCTCCATCTCGCGCGGCGGTTTTGGAACCAGACCTGAAGATCACAACAGTAAAAAAGGTAGTAGCGTCAAGAAATGCGTACGTCACTACTGTGTGCCAATCACATAAAATAGTTCATCATATGTCTCACGCATTTCCCAGCAGACAGTCGTCATCGACTACGTCAGACTTAATAATCGAGCTGTTCGGTAATCGAACTTCATTGAGCTTAATTGAACGAGTGTTTTCGATTTGTTCGATAATCGAACTCAATCAAAAAAAATCTAGAATTCACCAGACATTCGAACAGTCTGTCTAAGTTACTGGTACGAATAAATAACCTTTGGACATGGAAAGGCCAGTGATTCTACAATTGAACGAATAAACTGACTGCCAATTCGAAACACCCTGAAAAATACGTTTCAAAGACAAATGAAAGTCAGTCTTACTTAACTGTAGTTCGTGTTGCCGTGGGTTTTTGTCGACCGTTGTTTTTTTATCATCATGCTACCTAACCTCAAATTGAACGCGATCGAACTTTATGAGTTGATTTCTACGAATTCAATCGAGCCCGATCGAACAAAATCGAGCTTGTAACTCCAAATTGTCAGGAATATTGTTATTGAAAGTGTAATAGTCTAGTTTGGTCTGTAACGAAATGTATTGCTTCGAATTCAGTCAGCAGAAGACTGTGAAATGGCTCTGCTTGCTAACAACCTTCAAACTTCATAACAGTTGTAAGATCGACAAAACATGCCAACTGACTCTAAAACCTACAAACAATTGGAATTTGATAGAAACCGCGAATTTCGATCATTTCACCCAATAGTGAGATGATCAGTTCTCCCGGACTGTCATCTCCACGGTCAGTTGATTAAAGATCGAGAAGTAGTTAATTGTGCTTTATTTTGTTTCACTATGTCCAGAATGTTGTCTATTTCGCTCGTTTAGTTAACACATCCTTTAGTCAACACATTCTTCTTTAAACTTTCAGTTCGATGAAAGGACTTTCTCAGTCCGGGCGAACTGGCTATCGGGCGAATCGACCAGTTATCGAAACGGCGCAACAGATAACTTAACTAAAAGTTGCCCTAATAAAGATGTTTGCGTGTGAGGTCTAGGAAATTACGAAAGAAAATGTAACAGCCACGGACGTGAGCGGTAATTCCCTTACGTTTGGTAAGTAAACTCTTCTTTCAAGACGGATCGCATGCACACCGATCATACAGTCGTCTTACCTGAATCCTGTCCTCTCCGATGTTAAGCTCACGTGCAAGGTCCTCGCGGATTTGAATACCCGGGAACTTCTCGCTTTCGAATGATTCCTCCAGTCGATCGAGTTGCTCGTTACTAAACGCTGTTCT
>OMLO01006024.1_pt1 | contig 10193 bp, 7 predicted proteins | sample 1674811 | NCBI WGS metagenome assembly OMLO01 (sample SAMN06265003, study PRJEB25207) | coral metagenome | isolation source: Coral host | place: Mexico:La Bocana,Puerto Morelos, Mexico | collected 2008-11-13
CCCTTATTCTCCACCATGCCCACCTCCTCCTCAATCAAAGGAAGGGGGAAGATATCCCTCTGACGTCCATCATCAGGGGAAGGCTCATGGAAAACAGGACTTCTGCGAGCAGCTGCCATAGATGAAAATTCGCACAAAGCTAGGTGGAAGAAAACCTCCAGCCGCGAGCCCCCACCCAAGACCAGCAGCACGGACCCACTACTTCTTGTCAGCTGTGGGCCCACTACCACGCCCACCGTCACCTCGCCCACGACCACGTCCAGCTCCCCTCTCTTCACGAAGCTTTCTCCTCTCCTTCAACATCTGTCCCTCTTGATGGAGCTTTTCGGAAACATGTTTCGTGAGGCTGGGAACAACTATGGCTGATAGCCCGTCTGCATGAAATGGTCTGCTGCCTCATATGTTGGTGCCGAGGGTGAATATGCATGAGCCTCTGCAATCAATTGTCTTCGTCTGCAGATAAGTTCAAAACTAGCCAAATTTGTAATATTCAAACCGTCATACTTGATGGCATAGTCAATGACTCGGCTCAAGCAATCATCCTCATAGATAGCACGGTCCCCTGAAGGTATACCGGATTGGGTCACCCACATGGTATGTTGTGAAAGACAGGACTCAGCAACCGTAGTGATGGCCTTGAGATACCCATGACAGGTGCGAGGAGTGAAAGGGTAATCACTGAACTCTTCTACCTTCATCTCTTGGACTGAATCACGGAAACTCCTTGATCGCTCTCCATTCACCCCATATTGGATGGATAATGTTCGGGCATCATCTCCTGCAATCAGGTCATCTCCATGTGAGGCAACTGAGTCTCTGCATAGTTGAATGCGCTCTTCGCAGAAAGTTCCTAGGTCTTCTGTCTTGACCCTAGCAACCAGCACAACTCTAGACTTTCCGCCTTCGTCTTGCATCCTATGCAGCCCCCAATCACCGTCACTAACGGCACCTGGAGCCCTCACAATCTCATCACCAATCTTGAAGCCACTAACCATTTCAGCTAACACCCATTTATAGTCGTCACCCCCCGGATCAGCATCTGCCACAATAGCCCCCAAACCGCGACGCCCACGTTCAGCTGCTGCCTCTGCTCTCCCGTCACGGAGTAACTGTCGATAGTCACCCGCAGCAACCCCACCAAAACCATAGAGAGGAACTCCAGCAATTGCAGCAGGAAGGGCCCCCCGGCAGGAGGTACATGGAACCCCACATAATCAGGATTGCTAACATCAAGAGTCTCGCAGTAGATATCTCTGTCCGGGCTGGCTATGATGAAATCTAGGCCATCAACATGTGAAAGGACGAGTCGCTCATGGATCAATTGAGGATGTTCTCCATAGTCAACATAGACTAAATCACCAGGCGAGAATCTAGCCATCTAAGATCTGCAAACCCTTACGTGCTCCAAAAATGCCTTTTCCAGATTTTCCTTTTGTTGAAAAAGCAAAAGATGGAAATTCAACTGCCTCTGTCCTAAACACACTCTTGACCACCAATGCCAATCCCAAAACCAAAGCAGCAAAAATCACCGCCAAAGCACCAATGAGCTCCCAGTTAGTAGCCGGGGTATGATCAGGATTAGCGCAAGTGCACTGACAGTTGCAAGGACGATCTTGTTGAATATGCGTTTTCTCCGATTTGAAACACCACGCCAGAACAAAACCAATTGCTCCAGTAACCACAAGGGATAGATCCATTAGAGGAAGAAAGAACGACAGTGTTGCTTCTCTTGAGAGCAACGGCCACACAATTAGTGCTACTTTCTTCAAGTTCCTACAAAAGTAGAAGGCATGACTCCAATTCGCACTTTTTCCAAGTGGCCAGGCCATGCTTGATACGAAGTTTTTGGTGCTACAAGCTGTTTCAGCATGCACCGGGAGACCGAAAGGATTCATCCTTTCGAGAGAAAATATGAATTGAATCCCTTATCCGCTAGCGATCTTGTGGAATCAAAATTTGCTCAAAAATCAACTGACCCAATTTGCGAACCAGTATCCAAGGATAAGGCTGAGCAATGAGTGTCCAAAATTCACCAGAGGGGCTGATACCTTTTAGGATAAGGTGATTTTTGCCTGTACGCGAGCAAAGTTTTCCGCCAGTGCAACGTTGACCAACGCTGGAAAAATCGATTCCATGATATAAAATAGAGGTCGGTTTCTTCCAGGGTTCATGAAACTGACAAAAATCAAGATGAACAAATGTACCATGCTTGGCCAGCTTTTTGAACACGGGGGTCAACCAACACCGGCTTGACGCAGGATTTTCAATCGCCCAAGGCACTCCATAGCGCATGCAGCACAACGCCAACTCATAGGTAAAAAGGAGCAGTGCGTTACCTTCTTTAAGTTTCTTTTTGTCATGAGGTCTGAGAAAATCCAGTCCCATGGGTTGTGCATCACTTCTTAAAGGTGGTGGGCCTACCCCATCATGGCGTCGTGCAACACTAAAAGTAGTGCAAGGCATTCCAATCCAAACAAACAAAATACTACCACGCTTGACCAAATCAAAAATCTTGAACTTCACTTTGGGAGAGAGAACATCATCCAAAGGATCTGTAAGAATATCAAGGGCGTGTGCATTTATCCCCAACTCTTTCAAAGTAGAGGTCAAGCGCCCGCTACCTGCAAACACTTCTAGAACAAAAGGCTCACGGCAATCTCTCCAAGAGCCGCTCATGGAATTCTTGCAGGAGTTTTTCCGGTCACCATGTTCTCCATGTTGCGTGCCGCCCATTTGCAGAAATCCAACTTGTCCTTCTGAAGATCTTGCAGCAGCTTTTGAATCTTCCCGGACTTGGCGTAGCGACGTACGCTGGCATCCGTTCGCCATCTCCCTCTTTCGCGGACCGCATGATGGTCCCTCAGCTTCGAGTTCAAGTCGTCGCTGGCCCCTCCATGGCGGAGCTGATAGGTGTGGAGGCTGTTCAAACCCAGGGTCTCGCCCGCTTTTTGGAATTCCACCCGAAATTGGTCGGGCTTGAAGTCGAAAATCGGACTGGTCTTCCCGATGTCTGAGCAAGCTTCGCCAATGCTGGCCCCAACCAGTTCTTCGTCAGAGGGTTGTCTAAAAGAAGAGTGTTGTCGAAAGTGCCTGTCTTGTCTGGTACACCTTCTTCCTGATCTCTGATCACTAGGGAGTACCGTTGAAATTGTCGGCCTGCATTTCTCAACGGCTTCACGACATGCTTTCCGAGTATGTCCATCCCTTCTCCTGGTCGAAGATAGCAATCGAAGTCTGTCATCACCTTCAAGGCCATCTTCCGCTGTCCTTTGGCTAAAAGGATTGCTGCTATCCCACATGCTACCACTCGAGGAAGGGGAAGCCTGCTGCGAGGTGGGTCGATCTTCCTCCACCCCTTTAGAGATCTCCGTGCCCTCATCAACTTGCCCTTGTGCTGCAGGAACATGAACTCGACCGCTGCCAGTGTCTTCTCTCCGGTAGCTGAACTCTTTCCTGCCAGGAACAAGTCGTCGAAGAAGTCCGAGAGTGTCACGTCGATCTCCCATTCCCCCTCCACTGGCCATCCCAGGTTTTGATCCTTGCAGAATAGCTTGAAGGCTTCGAGGTAACTCTTGTATTGTCGCCTCTGCTCCGCACTGATGCTTGCTAACTCCAGTGCCCCCATAGTGTTCCCGAACTCCAAGTCTGAGTCCTCTGTCACCACCTCCTTCTTCCTCCGCATCAGCAATGTTCTCTGTACGAAAGATTTCTCGCCCGAGGTGGCTGACTTCAGACTCCTTGAAGCTTTGGGCTTTTTCTCCACACGGGGATTCTTCATCCCTCGCTGGATCACTTTTGAGGTGTGCAGGGTTCTCCGTGATGTTGACCTCAAACCCTGAGGGTCTACCATTGGCCTCCTTGTTGAGCTTGAACCCACTCCACGAAGAGTCCGGCTCGAGCGAGCCCCTGGAAGGCCCATCTGCAGGATTGAGCTCTGAAGGCACCCAACGAATGCGGGGGGCCACACCACTTGCCAAACAGATTGCTGCAGATTGTTGACAAACTCTTAGAAGCTGATAGTTATAGGCTCTACCTTTGCTCAAAGCTAATGCAAGACCAAGATTATCAACTAACATAACAACTTTCCTACCACGAGTTTGTGAACTTCTCGACAATCTCCGAAGTGCCAGTATAAAAGCACGACCTTCTTTAAGGGTAATGTGTTCAGAAGAATCTCTCCACAAACCACACTTTACTGTATGCCATGTTGAAGGATCTAATGTATCGAAATCAACATCAGGAAAATCTTCAGCTTCAACAAACTAATGAGCATTCTCATCCTCAGGGGTTGGCCTGCAAGCCGTCTCGATATCGTTGAAGACATCCAGCCCCAATGCTCGATCTCTGTGCCATCTTTCATTCCATTGCCCTAACTGCGCTGCTTGATTTTCGTCTACATCTTTCTCAGCAATACCAAAGCCCTGTGGAGAAGCATCTGTGCATACCAGTCTTGTTGCCCAAGGTTTACGAAGATCCCCGATCAATAAAGGGATGATTCCAGCTAAAATCCTACATTCTCTTGCAGCCGACTTCCAAAGTTTTTGTTTTGGGAGATCTCTGCTACTGAAATCATATAACGACCGGAAAACACTCATCCCTGGACGACAAAGGACACAAATGCACATAGCATGCCCCAACAGTCTGCGAATAAAATCAGAAGAGACATCATGTTCTGCAGCATAGTTAAAACAATAAACTAAACCCCAAAGCCTCTTGGGATTTGGTCTAACTTGTCCAGCTTTTCCATCAATGATACCCCCCAACGTTGGGAAAATATTTGAAGCTTCAACCTCCTCATGCACAGTGAATCCAATATTTTCAAGGTCTTCAATGATCATGTTTCTACCACCTTCACAAACTTTGGGACATCCACTGAGAACATGTATGTTGTCGCAATAAGGCATCCCAACGCACCTCTCCTTGCTGAAAGATGGCACAGGCCTGCCGTCCACGACAAGCTGATCTTCAGATACCCCCAAAGCTCTGAGGGTCATTGACTCATGCAACTTCTGGACCAAATAGAAAGACCACGAAAACCCCATAGGAAGTACACAAAGAGTGGGACATAGCTTAGCTGAGGGAGGATAATGCATGAGCTCTTCAGGAAGAACACCACCAGTGATATCCAAGGCATCTGCAACACTGATGTCATACTTCATGCAGAAGAAGCGTTGCATCTCAACCGGAATGTGACAAGCGTAAAAACAATCCTGTATGTCACCCCCACCCACAAAAAGGTCCATGTCTTGTTGAAGATGCCCCTCACAAAGAGCACTCAATGATCCTAAATGGGTAACAGGGGGAACACGGAAAAGCATATTCGTTTGCCTGCAATCTAAAATCAATCTCTGTCTCTCCACCATCTTTCCTCCAATCTCCTTCGGCTTTTTGCTGACACAAAACACACCAACTCGTCCTCTGGGTCTATCACAGAAAGAGAGGACTCCGCTACTGTGCAAGTGACGAAGGAAATCCTTGTAGAAACAGATGCTCACTCATCTGAACCCCTTTTCCAGCCATTGATGGTAACGAAAGTGCAGAAAGCTTCATGCTCACTGTGTCACCCACGCCAGCAGTTGGATCTTCATGATATGCACTGCTGGCTACCCGAAGCGCCCTAAGGGCTTCCGGGCCACATGCATCCAGTGGGGGAGTACCAGCTTCAACCACACGTCGGGTGATCAAATTGATTGCATCCCTCTGGACCAGCGGTAATGAAGAAAGACCGCCACTAGGGACCTTGACATCCTTCCCATCACCACCAAAATACAAGGAATTCAGGGCAGAAATACATCTGTTGACACGTCGATGTCAGATCTTTACTCCGCTATGCAGACGTTATGTTCCCAACCTTGGTGTGGTCTAAATCATGATTTCATGCAATTACATGTTTCTCACCCAGCTGCCCTTTGTGCGTTGGCGGTACAGCAGGCTTCACAGGACAAGTATCCGATTCTGCATATTTACAGTGATGGGTCCTGCAAAGACAATACTGCAGCTTGGGCCTTTGTTGTGGTTGCTCAAATCCCTTCAGCATCTGGTCCTACCTTTTGGAAATATGGTTTTGCGGCTGATGTCCTGGACGACACCTTGGGACCCTTTCAATACACGGCCATGGATGCAGAAGCAACTGCTTTGATTGCTGCCGCTGAATTCCTGTTGCCTTTGGCAACTTTAGAGCAAAGCATACATTTTCACTTTGATGCGCAATCTGTAGGTTTTGGTGCTTTTGGAGTTCAAGCCACGCCTACGTACCATGGAGAAACCTCCTCACGCCAACATGGGGCCCGAGTCATGCTGTCGTTTCTGCAACAACAGACACGAACTTGTCCAATCCATGTACACGCTCATGAAGGAAATCCTTTCAACGAATTGGTGGACAGCATTGCAACCTCAGTCCGATGTGGATGGCGACCAGCAATTCTGCCGCAACTACGTAGTGGGCAAGTTCTACAGCATCGTGGACGTGATTGGGCATGGTTGTTTTTCATGCCTCCCGACGTGGTGCCCCCACTAACAGACATTTTGTCCAATCCACCAGGGAATGCACGGCAATATGCGGGTGATCCCCAGCTTCAAGCACCACAGTCTGATGACCAAGCGGTAACCAGGCATGGCACCATTAACTTGCTGTCAGCCAATGTAGCTACTATGGAGTATGGGCAAGATGGCATTCCTTTCAGCCACAAATGTCGGCATTTGATGGACATATGTCAACAGGGCTCCTTCGACGTCGTGGCCATTCAGGAATCTCGTGCTCGAGCCTCTCAGGTTCGGGTGGATGGACACTACATCCGCCTTATTGCGGCTGGACATCAAGGCCATGCAGGCATTGAACTCTGGTTCTTGAAGACTGGCTTCTGGGCATCTCACGGCCTTATGATTACATCAGATGATCTCCTTGTGTGGTTCTCCAATGATCGGATGCTCATGGCTGATCTTCATTGGGGTGAGAACATCTTCACTTTCTGTGTGGTATATGCCCCACAATCGGGCCAGAGTGATGATAGCATTCGGCAATGGTGGCATACTCTTTCAGACAAGTTTGCGCAATTGCCTTCAGATCGTCCTGTATTTCTTCTGGGAGACCTAAACAGTCATGTGGGTAGCGTGAACACCGACGCCATTGGACCGTTGGCTCCAGATGTGGAAAATCTAGCTGGCACGTTGCTACGGAAGTTTTGCGACGAGTTCCAGATGATTCTGCCTTCAACGTATCCGCAATGGCATGATGGTACATCACATACCTTCATTCACCCCAAAGGTTCCCGACACAGACTCGATTACATAGCCACCAGACAATTTCAGCAACACTCTATTTGCAGTTCGTGGGTGGAAAATGACATTGAGCTGGCAAATGGACAATGCGATCATTTACCTGTTGCACTTCGACTACAAGTACAGTTTACCTCTGCACGACAGTCAGGTTTTCAACGCCGTGCGCTGTACAATCGTACTAAAGCACGGGAAAGTGGATCTCTGGCACTTTCGCCATTGACAGTGCCAAGAATCTCATGGGCATGCGATGTCAATGATCATTGGCACATAGCCCGACAGAGTCTCCAGGAGCAAGCGCATCAGGCATATCCATTTGAGAAAAGGGTACCACGTCAGCAATACTTTGATCAGATGGCGTGGGATGCTATGTGTCATCGGAAAGCTCTACGGCAAGAACATCGAGCAGCACAACGTGAAGCGGAGCAGTGTTCGCTCGCTTTTTTCTTCAAGGCTTGGAAATCCTCGCAAGTGGCAGCAGATCAAGTCCAAGACTGGCAGTTCCAACTGCATGTGCATCGGCTACCAGATGCCTTATTTGTTCATCAACGCAACACTTGTGATCACAGATTTAGGATTCGCAAGAAGCAGGCGTGGAAGCAATGGGCATTAACAAAGGCAGCGCAGTTACAACATGACCTGCAACATGGAGATGTCTTCACAGTGCTCAAACCGAAACGGGCTCTTGCAAAGGCGACCAAGCGATCGCTGCCGGGGCTGCGCACACAACATGGTACCTGGTGTCAAGGCAAAAAGGACATAGCGCTAGCTTGGGAACGACAATTTGGTGCGCTTGAAAATGCGCACATGGTGACACTTTCCCATCTCCTTGAGAAATCTCAACCTCGCTATCAATCTCTGCAGTTGGATGATTTACTCAGTGTTCCCACGGTCTATGACTTAGAGCATGCAATTCGTGGAGCAGATACAAGCAAGGCACCTGGAGTTGATGGACTTGGCGCGGAAATTTACAGAAGTGATCCAGCTCTCATGGCGAGACATCTGTATCCCCTACTGTTAAAATCTGCTCTTCGTCAGCAATGGGTGGTGGAAATGTCAGGAGGTTGGTTACTCCCCTTGTGGAAGCGCAAGGGTGATCAACAGCAAATGCAACACTACAGAGGAATCCTTCTCGAGCCGGTCTTGGGTCGTATCATTTCCAGGGCATGGAGGAAGAAGATCAGCCCCACCATGTCCCAGTGGTCAGCCCCAATGCAATATGGAGGGCGTTCAGGGCTTTCTATTGAGGCGCTACACCTTCAAGCTCGTATGTGGCAGGCACATGCGAAGGTACAGCGTCACAATTTAGCGATCATCTTCGTTGACATCAAGGCGGCATTCTACACCATTGCCAAACCATTGCTATGCAACCCAGATCTTACCAATGTGGAATTGGAAGCATTTGTGGCGACGCTTGGTTTCCCTGACACGGTCACTGGTCCTTTCTTGCAGCATCTACAGCAGGCACAACTTGCGTTTCATTGCACGAAAGCTAAGCTGGCCACAGGTAGCATTGCAGCCACGCTTTCACATTCGTGGTTTGTGATTCCACATGGTACATCGGTTATGGCTCCGCAAACAGGGAGTCGCCCAGGTGATCCACTTGCGGATTTGCTGTTTAGCATGGTCATGGCGCATGTGCTACATGAAATCAATACCAGATTGGCCGCCATTGCGCATGCTACAGATCAACATCCTTCCATGCTACCTGTGGACAACGTCACGTGGGTTGATGATACCGCGCTTGCTGTTCAAGGCTCATCGGAGGATTTCATCAGTAATGTTATTTTGGTTTTGCAGACGGTCATTGATGTCATGGCTGAGCATGGGCTGCGATTATCCTTTGGGCAGGGTAAGACAGCGGTAATGCTGAGCTACAATGGGCGACGTGCCGCCAAAGCCAAGCAGTTATGTGATGAGCAATATCATGGTGAATTGACGTTTCTCACGGAGCATTTCGGACTTACAAAAGTACCGATCGTTCAGCACTATCGACATCTTGGTGGTTTCCTGGTCCGACATGGTGCGGTACTACCCGAAATCAAAATCCGAGCATCTCAGGCCGTCACCAACCTACAACCAGTCAAGGGCATCTTGAGGGATGAGCAGGTTGATCTTGACAAGCGTCGACAGTTGTTGCATGGTTTGGGAATGTCCGTGGTTACGCTCCATGCTGGTACATGGTTTCATCTTGACAAGGGTGAGCAACAGGCATGGCATGCAGCGATTCACCGGTTGTATTCCTTTCTCACTCCTAGGGAGGCGGATGGGAGTTATCCTCATGTCAACAAATTCGACGCGGCCATCAAGCTTGGGTATGTGGAAGCGGACGAGGTTCTTCATGTTCAGAAAATCCGTCTTTTTATTCAGATTCTCAAGATTGGTGACACAAACATGATTCAGGCCGTCCTCAACAACTATCACATCATGGCGAATGAGGCCTGGCTTGCAGAAGTACGGATTGCTTGGGATTGGATGATCCATTCTCGTGGTGATGAGGGCATCAGCACAATTGATTTCGACAGTCTTTTCACAGTGGATGGTTGGATTGCGGCGCAAGCCCGATGGAGACAAATCAAGATGTGGTTGAAGCAAGCTATCAGGGCTCATTGTTTGCATATGCAAAGTTATGCAGCCTTGCGCAAGGCTGATAGTGAACAGCGACAACTACTTGTGCAACATGGTTGGATTGCAACCAAACAGGTTGACGAACCACCGCGGGAAGCCGACCTCGAGCACGCCTGTGGACAATGCAACTTCATAGCTGCAACTGCTGCAGGACTTGCAGTTCACCAACATCGGATGCACGGGGCACGCATAGCCATGCGAAGGTATGCTATGCCCTGGAGCTCCAATATGCCTTATTTAGTACATGTACTATTTAAGCAATATTATTTAAGCAATGTTGATGCCCAAAA
>OMLO01006025.1_pt1 | contig 10192 bp, 6 predicted proteins | sample 1674811 | NCBI WGS metagenome assembly OMLO01 (sample SAMN06265003, study PRJEB25207) | coral metagenome | isolation source: Coral host | place: Mexico:La Bocana,Puerto Morelos, Mexico | collected 2008-11-13
ACGTTCCATAGCAGCATCCTAGGCAACCCGCCAGCCGTTCGGCGATACGGGAAAGCCTTTGGAGGAGGCGGTGCCACCGGTGGTGCCTTCACCACAGGCTGAGACTTCACCGCTCCCCTTTCCTTGGGAACCTCACCTGCCTTAGCAGGAGCCTCACCTGACTTCGCCGATTTCCGCTCCTGTTGCGGTGAATCTTCTCGACGTCGCTTCTTCTCCTTTTCTTTCCTTTCCTTCCTTTCTTTCTTCTCCCTGTGAGAAGATTCTTGGCCTTCTGGCCTATCCCTCCGTCGCTTCCTCCTTTTCTGCCTGTGTTCACCCTCTGGTGAAGCTCTGGCGGTTTCAGGAAGGACTGAGGGAGACCTCTCTGCGTCTCGTTCCTCTGGGCGGTCCCTTTTGACCACTGGAACTGGAACCTCGTTTGCTGGCTCCGTAGGCGACACAGACCTAGCCACCTCTCTCACAGATGGACGTCCTTGGGCATCAGGACTGTAATGCCTCGGACTGAAGCACGCCTCGTCCCATCCTGTGGGCACTTCCACGCGGAAGGAAACCGATGGTGGTATTGCCACCAGCACATCCTGGAGAAGTTGCGGATGCCTCTCTATTAAGGCATGGAACGCCACCATCAAGTTGCGGCAGAGCTTCAAGCACTGCAACATACTGATGAGGCACCTAGCAAACAAGTCAGAGAGCTCATCAGGTCCAACCTGACTCAACTCACTGCCTGCCCTTGAAGCCATGGCCTGAACTCCGCACTTGCGGCGGTCTACCGCCCCAACCCGTTGTTCAGCCACTAGTGGTGTCGACGAACACTTCCTGTGACCTGTTAAGTTAAAAACCCTCTTAAGCCTTCTTCAACTGCAGTCGCTGCCAACCCTAGACACTCCTTCTCTTTTTCCCTGAAAGTCGGGCTGGAGTCATCTCGACAGCCATCGCGTCCGAAAAGGCTGGAGTCGCCACTCAACAGCCGTCACTTCCTAAGAACAAAGCCTCAGGCTGAGTTGCCATTGAAACTTCTAGCCCTGGTCACCTTTATATGCAGCTGTCCAACATTCTACACATTGGCACACATTGACCGACATAATGCGTTTTGCGCATAGCAACTTACCGCAATTCTTGGTGACATGGAACACCTCGCTTGGAACTGAGGTGTACCATATCTGGTCGGCCTGTGACTGTAGACGTTGTCCAGCCGCAAATCCACATTCGCAGCAAGGCCTCCTCTTGGTGCATGGGTCTTGTTTGACCCACCTGCGGCATGTCACTGCTGCACTGGCCCACCCATCCTGGATTGCCAGGTGACCCTTATCCAAGATCGTCTTCTTGGACTTTGGTTCCTCCTTGGCCCGGACATCCTTGGATCCCTCAGTCGATGGAACCTCCGGTGGTTCCATTGAGGCCTTTGGAAGACCTTGTGGTCGTTCCACCACCTGAATCCTCGCCTGATCCAAGGCATAGGATTGGCTTGTTTGTGAGCCCTTGCTCACCGTGTCAGTCTCTTCACTGACGGGATGATCCACCTCTGGATCTCTGATGGTCTTACCTGCCATCAAAAACAGGGTGCTACATGTTCCAACCAGCAACCCCACAAGGAAACCCAGTGCACCGGTGATGCAAAGAGCTCCAAGAAACACCTCCATGGCCTTCAGCAACTTCGGAAAACAGCGCTGGGGGCCTTGAGCTGAAAGATGGCTAACAAAGCCACCAAAACTTCGTGGTGCTTCTAAAGAGTTTCCCCAGAAACCCTCAAGCACAAAGACTCAAACTGAAAAAAAACTAGTCAAGTAGTTTGACTTGCAAAACCTTGACATCCTAGTTGATGTCTCCACCTGTTGGAAAACTTGACACCCTAGCTGGTGTCGTCAAAGTTGACAAAACCTTAGGCCAAAATGGCCTTAGAGGGCCCTACGCCCCCTCATGCTGTGGAAGTCTCCTCAGTCCCTCTGCAGGACTGCAGAGATCCAACCCTGGATGATTTCCAGTGTCATCCTGATGGGGTATGCTCCGAGTCGTTCCAAGTTCTGCTCTGAAAACGGCAAATGTGAACAACACGAGCACGACAAAGACGCCTCAATGTACCAGCTGGTTGACAGCCGGTACGAGTGTCTCGCATGAACATCACCCTCTGGCATGTATGCACATCTGTCCCACTTGCCTTGAAAGGACAGACCCTGTCGATGCTGATGGTTGATCAAAAACGCCTGCCTCCAGTATGAGCAAGGATCACTCAGCTCGAGAGCTTTCCACCTGCACACGGATGCGACCTTCTCACATCCTTTCAGGATCTTCTTGAAGAGAGCTAAATGAGATCCAACCAGCTCGGACCTTCGAGGCTCCGGGGTCAAGAACAGAGCTGGAGATCCACCTGTACACGGTGGGGACTCCCAAGCAAGAATCTCAGTCTTGAACTGCTCCTGGATGGTCTCACAGAACAATGCAATGACGCCTGCCGTCTTGCAAATGTCCAGATCCTTCGTCACCTGGATCAACATGACCTCCTTCAGGCCAGTCAAATCCGGGTGCTGGATCGTCTCAAAGAATCCTGACTGTTCCTTGGTGCACATCTCAATCACCAGATACCTTATGCCCTTGTGACATCCTGCCATCACACGGTTGAGCTCTCCCTGAAGAGCTGTCTCTCTCATCTGGTTGATTGTCAGTGCCCCACAGATACCTTGAACCTCTGGTTCATAGGTCCATGAGTTGACCTCTTCAAACCTCCTGAATCCAAGCACCCCTTGACGGCGCTGGAACAGGTTCTTTGGTAAGATCTTGGTCAAAAGGTCTGCGACACACATCTGTGAACTGAGCCATGAGATCTCCAACTGCCCTCGTGCAGTCAAGAGTTGCAAAAACTCGACACCGATGCTCATGTGTCGCACCCTTCGACCCAAACCTGAGTTGACCAAAACGGCTCTGCCTGAAGTACTGTCTGTGTACAGTCGGATGGGCTGATACTTCCCTTGTTCAGACTCTTCCACCAACTCACCCCCTGGATGGTCAAAGGCCAATCGCTGGAAATCAATCCCTGATCCACCTGCCTTCTTGGTCTCAGCAAACTTCGCTGTGAACTCGCAAAGATGCCTCAAGCCAATGGCCTCTTGAGTGGATTGGGCTGTTGCTATGATCTCCGCCTCGCAACTGGACAATGCCACGCAGCTTTGCAACCTGGAGCAAGCTTTCACGCAGCTTCCATGGGTGTATAGGCAGAAGCCTGTCACAGACCTCCGGTCTTTACCTGGTGCCCATGATGCGTCACTGACCACAGTCGCTCCATCATATGGATGAAGGAATGGTAGATCCTCCGCACATTCCACAGGAAAAGTCTGGTACTTGTCCTCCTCATGCCTCAGGAACCGGATGAACTTTCTCAATGCCCCCTCATGGGCCTGAGTCGGTTCCTTTTGTCCCTGGGCAAGAATCGAGACAAACCTGCTCATGTCAAACCTTGTTTGGCAAAACCAAGCAATCTTGCCAAGAGCTGACCTGTACCTGGTTGCAGCTGACAAGATTGGGGACTCACCCTCACATTCCTTCAAAATGTCGGGGGGAACTTCCGAGCTCTTGGTGATGGAAAACATCTGGTAGACGTCGTCAAGATAACCTGGTGGAATCCGCATTTTGAGAATCCTTTCGACCCTCACGATCTCCCTTCCAAGGAATACAAGCTTCCCTCCTTGGCTGTCAATGACCCCTGTGGTCTTGACTTTCAAGGTCCTGGTGAGTCGATCTCGAATCCTTTGGGTGTCCTGCATGGTTGTCCCTCCTATCAGGACATCATCCACATAGACAATGATGCAGACTCCATTGCCTGCAAAGACGCATGGTTCAGTCTGGCTCTGAAACACCTGCTCCTGAAGCAAGAGGTCCGCCAGATGCTCATTCCAAGCCTTTGCAGCAATCCTGAGCCCATTCATCGCCTTTGTGAGTATAGCAAATGCCGGAGAGTAAGTTGTCTTCGTCAGACTTACGTCACTCGGCAACCTGATGATGGCCTTTCGACCTTTGAGTGGCGTATGCAGGAATGCTGTGCTGATGTCTAAGCCCAACATGCTGAGCTGTTCCTGAGAACACAAAGCTAGCATGATCCGGACTGCTTCCCCACTAGGGGTACACGAGCTCATCCCTAAGGATGCTGCAGTCCCAGCACCTGCGTGAGCCACCTCCTGGACTACCATACGGGCCCTGACCTCTGGTTGATCCTCGATGATCTTCTCTCCTAAGACCCATCGAGATGGAATGATCTTCAGTCCATGGGTTTCGGCAAATTCCCTCGCTTCTTGACCTGACACAACTTTGCCAAAATCCAGACCGTTCATAGCATCAAGCTCACGCTTTCTACCACGAATAGTCTTCTCCAAATCCAGGCTCACATGCTCTTCAGTCGTAGCTTTGGAAGGTGGCAGAAGGTAGACCTGTCTGCCTCCCAGCTGATAGCTTTCGACCTCTTTGGCATGGAACTCCTTCTGGACATAGAGTGGAGCTAAGATTCCCTCAGACATGCCTTGGTTCTCCTGGGTACCAAGCTCCCTGGGCAACGCCCCGAGGATATCCTCCTGAGGTGAAGAAGTAAACACCTCCACGTACTGATCGGTCTGCATGGGCTCTTCTTCAGATGGGTCGCCGGGATGGAAGAGAACAGGATCCTCATCATCCATGAAGTCAGAGGGCCTGCCGACACTCAGATCATCGCCTGGCATCGCTTCGCCTGGTTCCTCATCAACATCCATGGGTAGTCTCCCAATCTCCTCTCCCTGAGGTGCACCCTCTTCCAAAGATCTCCGTTGAGCCTGCACCCAATCTCGGTACCTAGCCTTGCACTTGGCCGAGTGGACACGTCCTTTCGTACCCACACCCTTCTTCAGACCTTCACATGCATAGCACCCATCTGTCGGGCCGTGGTCCTTGTACCACTGGACAGGTGGGTTGTGAAAACTTGGCTTCATTGGCTGTGCTGGCACCTCCACAGCATCCCTCTCTTCAGGAAGTTCGACCTGGCCCGGTGCCTGGTCACCCCTCCATGAGATAATCTCCGGACAGAACTCTGGCTGGTAGAGTGTCTCTCTCAGAAATTTCAGACTGGATGCCGTGAAAACAATGACTTCATCAGCCAATGGGAAGTATGTGGACACTCGGTGCCCAAAACCGTTCTCGCAAGGGTACAAGTATGCACTCGGCAAAAACCTGTTTTCCCCTGCTTTCTCCCTGAGAGCTTCTGGGATCTCCGCAAAGCAAACTGACGAAAACACAGCTGTCCGAGGGACTAATGCTTTCTCCCCCAAGATCAACTGAATTGGACTGGCTGACCCACGGCCATGGATGTTGTAACACATCGCAACATGCCGAAGAGCAGTCCTGACCGCCTTCTCTGCCTCGGTTCGGAGCTGGACACTCCTACCCAGATCAGCAGCCAACGTCAGATAGCCTTCCTTCAAAATCCGAACAGCCCTCTCACCTCCACCAACAGCCTCGTGAGCTTGTGGTGGTGCCTGCAACACCTTGAAGTTCCTAGCTGCTGGCACCTGCTTCAGAAGAGCTCCTACAGCTGTCTCAGCATCCGTCACGATGCACAAGGGGCGATCGGCTGCACCTGGAACCCCATCCAAACCAAGAAAACCAAGAAAAGCCTTGATCTCCCTGATGGCTGTTTCCCCTGATGCTGCCGTCACTCCAACAGCTCCAGAATCGCTCTCCTTCAGAGCAAGAAACTTGTGGCCATGCAAAAAGAAGAAATCAGCCTGGATCTCCTGACCCTGCTTCAACGTCTTCCTGGGATGACGTGTGACTGACTTGTTCATCCTGCAAGACTCACACCTGGCATCAAACGGAAAGTGGCCTCGTCGACGATGAGCTTCAAGTTCCTTCTCAATCGTCCGCCGTCTTCTCTCGTAAGACACATCAGAAGCCTCTCCTGCTCCTTCAGATACCAACCTCTCGGACTCCTCAAGTCCCGGCAACGGACCGTCAGCTAGCTCTTCGTCGGTTCCCTGTGAACCAGCTACTGAGTCCGGCCAAACCTCACGTCGAGGTGCAACATCTGGCCTCAGTCCCACCCACGCAACCAATTTGCTGGTGTACTCCAGGAACCCTGTTACCTCCTGTAACCTACTGCCCCAACCCTTGTGTTCTGGGACGGGTGGTGGCGGCATCCAACGCTCGCTTCGTTGAAACACCTCCGCATCCTTGGATTCCTGACTTCGACCACCTCCTTGAGCCGAACCATGGCCAGCATCCTGGGGACGTCGCCAGTTGGACCGAGCCTCGTCTTGCCAACCGCTGTACCAATTTCCAAAATTGGCTCCCTCCGCTGCACCAAATGGCCCCTCCTGAGGAGCAAAACCTGGTGGTGGATCGGGACCTTCCGCTGGTCCGAAAACTCCGTTTGGTCCTTGACCAGTTGGTGCACCGCTCGTAGTGCCACCAACTCCTGAGTATGGTCCTCTCTGACCATCTGGTCCACTGTACGTCGTGGAACCAGCACCTTGCAAGCGAGCAGCTTCCCAAGCAGCTCCCCACGGGTCTGGTAGGTTAGACGAACCCCAAGCTGGAGTACCAGAGCCTGCTCCCTGAGCACTGGGCCTCTGTGGACTTGCTCCCTGAGCAACACCTTGTCCTCCTACACCTTCACCACTGTTCACCTGTCGCTCCAAACCTCTGAAGCCCGTCAACAGGTCGTCCAACTGCTTCTGCAAGGAAAAGGCACTGAACAACGAAGGTTCAACTGACCCGCACAGCCTTTTCAAGTGCAGCACCGTGACAATGTGCATTGGAGTGTAAATCCCACCAGCATGAGCATGGACTGGCCGAATGCGTTGTAGGGCAGCATGAAAAGGCACCAAGTGCGGGTCCCCCCATCGGTTCCTGTTTGTTCCCGGCAGCTGGTTTACTTCAGCTAGAGTCCCCTGGTCATTCTGCTGACAGCTAGATCGCTGGAAGATTCTTAAGCCATTGACATATGATTCAAAGCACGCCTGGACCTGTGGCATAGGGATCCCATTTGATTGCCATTCATTGAAAGTTGTGGACATCCTTTCCAGAATGATCCGTTTCCGTTCTGCAGTCTGTTGGTATGCTGGATTTGCGAGCCATCCCCAAAGTACTTCCAGTAGCATCATGCAGTACCCCATGCCATCCATGTATGGTATATTTACCTACATTTGGTTGATTTGTATGGTACCATACATTCGCACATGAGTTCAAAAAAGACGAGTACTTGACAAAAATAGGAAGGGCAGAGACAATTACTGCAACAGTCTCATCGAGCATCAGGCGAAGTACCTTCAGAAAGAGCATACGACCTGTTTTTCAAGGCTTGAAGAGAAAATCAGAATTCCACTCTCCTGGCAAAGCTTTGACTTTCAACAGTGGGTGAAACTCATCCTTGCACAGGATGAGATGAGGTCACTCGTTCGATCTTTGAAGACAAAGGTGGGTGAAGAACACTTCCTATCCACAAAACAAACCTCAAAATATCTGTAGATACCAGACTTTCCTGGACCCCTTCTTTCATAAAGATCATTGCATCTACATGCATTTACCCTATTCTCTAAACGGGCTATAACAAAAATCGCGCACCAAAAACAAAATGGTACCTGGCAATTCTTCATGGCCTTCTTGTTGGGGATGGTGAGTTCACGTGACGTTTTTTCAAAAGGTTGAAGACTTTCCTGACCTCCAAATCTTCGGGGTGCCCAAAAACGGTCACGAAACTTGAAGTCACCGAAAAAAACTTCATAAGTTTAGAGCCCCTTGGAGCTGGCGTTTGGCCCAAGTTTTACTCTTAAGAAATAAAGCTCAAAAAACATCAACGAAACTTCCCTAATATCATCCATGGGACAGGTATATTTACCCCAAATGAATGGCTGATTTTTTATGGGATCAAAGGAGGTACATCATATACTAGTCTCATGGATTGTTTGGGCTTTTTCAGGGGTCATGATATATGACACTGAGAACAATGCACCCTTTTTTCGGCACCAACCCTCAAAATGTACCATAGATTTTAACATTAAGTTTGATCCCTCCAATGTGGGTCCCATTTATTTCGACCCCTCCCAGCTCACTTAACCCTTGAAAAGGTCACTTAAACCCTCCCAAAGGTTGTTTTAATAAGGCTCCCTACCATTGGCCACATCCGCCAAAGCGCCAAACCAGCCAGATTCTGTGGCGATTGCACCTGGATCGAATTAAAAAGAAACACAAAGAAACAAGATAAACGACAATGAGCAAACAACGCCAAAAACAATGCGATGTTTTGATGACAAGCAAATAGCAAGAGAGGGGGATAGGCAGAAAGGTAGACAAGTAAATACATACGTAGGAATATACATAACACTTATCTACATTGCAAATCATCGTGCAACGTTGCCTGCGGTACGTCACCACCTCAATATATGGTGCAATTATACATCATGAAATACGTGAAGCAGGAGGATCAACTCGTTGAAACCAACAAATCAGTCGCAGGGAAAAAGTCACCCAAAAACTCCATGGATGATCAACTTTTTTCGGTACAACTGATCTTAAACAATTAATATCTTAAGTATATCTTTACTGCACAAACACGTGGCTAACCATTGTTGAGTTGATGATCATTCTACGATTTTTTTTCACCAAGCCCATGGTGGACCTAGTTGGACACAGATTCAGCATCACACAAAAGACACTGTGCCACCCTGAAATGGTCCTGCTTCTTGGCCAACTGTTGCTTGAGCTGATGGTGATGAATAGCATGCTGCAGGGTACAGGGAGGGAGCAGCCATGATCAATGATCCCAAATGCTCAACTTGCAACATGCTGAAGCTAGGATGATGTAAAGCATCTGGGCTTCTTTTACATAGTCATACCTTTGAAGGACAACCAACGTATAAAGAACTTGATGTAGGATGATATGGCTGGCTTGAACCACTTCCTTTGTATGGTCTTTATCAAACCTCGTCATCCTCCAAAACTGGGAAAAAAAACGGGTGGGCTTCTTCCACCAAGAGAACAAATCACGGACTTAACATCCGAATAGCAGAAACTACCCCATCTCTCAAACTTGGGGGCCCCCAATCACCTGGAGTGTGACACCTCCCAGTCCCATGATGGTGAAGAAAAAGGTGAAGATTCATAAGGGACCCTCAACCATGTGGGGATTTTCTGGATACGCGTGGATACTCATCAGCTGCTACTCGTTTGGTGTTGGTTTGAGTTGCCAAAACGGGATTCTGAACCTCACTCTTTGGGGCGAACATTTATTGTTAAAAACATGTGAAATTACCACCTCTTGCTAGAAGACATCCGCCGAATCACCTGGGATGTCTTGGATACATGTTTGAAAACTGGTGCAAAATACTGGAAGGTTCTAAAAAAAAATTACATAAACTACCAACTTCAACAGGTTGGACTTCTACCCAAAACCAAACCTCAAACCTATTCCGTTTTTTCTCCACCAAAAAAAATCCTTCGTTACAAAAAACCTGGGGATTTTTCCGTTCCAAAATTTGGAAATTTTGTGGCTTAACAAAAAAAGTCCTGTTCCTCCCCCATTTGGATGTTTCCGAAAATAATGGAACCCCCAAATCATCCATTTTAATAGGGTTTTCCATTATTTTCACCATCCATTTTGGAGGCCCACCCCTATTTTTGGAACCACCCATTTTTTTGTTTCAGAAAAAAAACAACCAACCAACCTCCAGCTCGGCCATGCAATCCAAACCTTCGAGATTCCGAGCCCGGTGGACCCGTGGCTTGAGTTCCGTAATGAACGGGATCCCCTGGGACGATTGGACGTATGTTATATATTTACCCCGATCCTACATGAAAATGGTGGATTTTTGTATGGTATGTTTTTTTAGAGTAGGTAATATCAGTCCCATTGGATCTTATGGGATATAGAAATAGATGTTTTTTTTTCAAACATGTTTGGAGCATATCTATATAATACCCCAAAATTTGAAAAAAAAGGTGCCAACTCATACATTTATTCACAAACTGGCGAAGGCGCAACATCAAAATACTACAAAGTGATCCCAAACATCCAAGCTCATTTGGGTTTGGCACAGAAACATATGGGATGGGAAATGGGAATTTCCTCTCAAAAAAATTGGAATCATTAGGGTGCAGGATTGGATTGCACAGGATCAATCCCAACAATTCCCATGGCTTAGGCAAAATGATGCGACAGAACCTTTCTGTTCGTTCTTTAAAT
>OMLO01006026.1_pt1 | contig 10190 bp, 8 predicted proteins | sample 1674811 | NCBI WGS metagenome assembly OMLO01 (sample SAMN06265003, study PRJEB25207) | coral metagenome | isolation source: Coral host | place: Mexico:La Bocana,Puerto Morelos, Mexico | collected 2008-11-13
TATGGCAACGCTTCCGTAACCCAGGATTGTGAGCGTAATTTGTCACCCATGATATTAAAAGGTAACCAAATGGTATATTCGTGAAATTAGGAAATAATTTCACTTGCGTTTTGTCAAAATTCTAATAGACAAAACGCAAGTGAAATTATTTCCTAATTTCACTCGTCACCATTTGATTACCCATACTAATTATCAGGCTTGTTTGCTGATATCAAGTTATCGTTTCCATGTCAACCACTTGAAAACAGTCTATAACAGACTTGCGACAATATTTGAAGAACAACTCTTCTGCGCTCATCAGGATGATATTTAAATCCATTTTCATGGACAGACTGTAAAAAAAGACCAAAACAAATATTAATTTTAGTACGGGGAGTACACAAGGGATAATACACAAGTACCTTGTTACTAAGAATCAGGTACATGTATCGTAAATCGTTTATCAAATATCACCCCTCCTCCCTTCTCACGTTAGCCCTTTGCCGATCGAAACTCAGGTTTTCTGCCCCAAATTACAGATTTCCTGAAATTCCTTTGCTAGTAATTCCAATATTAGAAAGAAGACCAAATGTAAACGTGAGGCAGTAAGCCTTGGTGCAATAACGTGAGCTATGAGCCCCTCTCTTTGGCAACAAGAGGTTTATCAAGCTCCTCGACCGTTTCTAGTAGCTATCAACTGATAGAAAACCCAAGCTGGTAGAAAACCCAATCGGAAAACGTATTTGAGTTGGGAGCTGGTATACAAAAAAGATGACTAAATAATATAGTGACTTCACTTGATTGACGGGCAATTTTACTGCTGGAGATTTGCTGTCAGTCATGGTACTTACCTGTGAATAGCATTGTACACCGTTGAAACTTCCAAACAATTCAATAACTTCTTTCTGTATTCCTTTAAAACAGCCAGGCACACAAACACCTCGAATGAATAGTTTGTGTTCATATTAACTACTTGAACATGAAATTCGCCTCCTGTGATTAGCAAAAAAAAAAAGTTCAAGTCGATAAATGTGAGTGGAAAAGAAGGACTTGACTTAAGACACATGGAAATTCTCATTCTGTTCTTAGTTCCATATATGTCCCCAGTTCTACAGACTGTATCTCTGGGTTAAACCTTTTTATGTACATAACAATAAGAGGCACTTCAACCGGATCACTATAAGCAAAGTCAGAATGTATTATTCCTGAAGCGTACACTTTGTCTTTGCCTTCCATTGGCTCAACACTGATTGTAGCACACATTTTGTCTTTGCTTTTGACTTTATCAGTAAAGCGTCCCTTTTTCTGCCAAAGCTTACATTCATGAACGCAAAGCGGATAAAATTTAACTCCACACGTGTAAAGATTGAAACCTTTTGTCGAACAATAAAAAACATCTCTTTCTTATCGTTTAGCTACAGTGTAGTTTACGTGTATATTATAAAATTTTGATACATTACGTGCGTTCTGATTGGCTGTTGGATCGTAATCCACGAGGCTACGACACCGCACAACTGCATTTTGGCAAGTTTGTATTTTAAGAGAAACAGAAAATTGTTGTTTCTTCTTTACATGGTCAGGGGAATTAACGAACTCAAAAACGAACTCAAAAGTTTAATTTTGGCATGCTACAAAAGTTGTCATGTTTTCAAGAGATTACGGGAGAAGTCTTTCCCATTTTCCAAGCACTCCTGTGCAGTGCATAATCTTGACATCGGATACACCTAGCAACGTCTATCACAAATGCCGTGGCTTCAGGTGTACCAACTTACTTATTTCAATCCTAGTACTGGTAGTCTCTGAACATGTGGTACTAGACTCGTGAGATAATTTATCTATCAATTCCTCCACTTTAGCCGCCTGAATACATAACTTAATGATAGTGACGAGAAATTACCACATGGCAAGAACTTCTCAAATGGGGATTAAAAAAACAAAAACAAAAAAATTCAAAGCTTCCCTGTCAACTATTCTCTTACCATCTCTCTCTAATTCTCTAGCTCTCTGCCGCTCTCGCTCTCTTTCCGCCTCCATTGAGGACAACTCGAGATGCTGGCTACTGATAATTTCAAACATTGTCAGCGCGTCTTGAAATGAAAACTCTCTCTTGAAAGTTAAAACAAGCCACCTATCAAAGAGAAACACAACAACAAAAACAGGAATGATCAGTCAGAGGAACAAGAGTTTTTAAACCCTGATTTAAGCAGATCCGGAGGAAAAATGCTATACCAGCTGCATGTACAATACACAGTAGAAACTCAACGCGGACCGGGCTACCTGTGTAGAACGACCAGGATTCCTTTTTGTCCAAACGGCCCTGACAAATCTTTGCTATTAAAGAACGAGGAATATATAGCCAAAATTGTTTTTCCCCCGCGGAAAGTTATTCGAATTTTTTATTATTTTCTGCATATTGTCGTGGGAGCGATTAGTCTGTACCGTTTTTTAGAGGGGCGCGTTTTGTCCGGCCGCACCTTGTTTCACCTCTGTACAGCTACTACTGTAGTTAATTTTGCTCAAACCGGAAGCAATAAGACAGGTTTCACTGCATGTTCAATGGTTTCTCCCGAGAAAAATGTTTTCCTGTTGAAGCTTGCTTCCCTTTGGAGGATTTCTGCAAAGATATTTTATTCACATCAACAAAAGCTTTGTTCTTCCTGAGAAGTTGATTTTGCAGTACAAGTGATATGATTTCCGTATTTGCCCACGTTTTGTTTCCTTTCATGATAGCTGACCTGAAAGACCTACCTGTGAACAAACAGCATATCTCCCATCCCATGAGCTTCAAAATGATTGTACAACTGCTCGTCCATTTTTTTAAGCAGCATTCTGACATGTTCTGAGGGAAAAACAATAACTAATTAATTTTACTGAATAATAATTTGTTAAAATGCTCAGTTGCCTTTTGGAAACTACTGTTATGGACAAAAAACAACTTACACCGCAGACTTTTAGTCAGAGAGATCATCAGTCTTTCTGGTGTAGCTGAATGGTCTGATCAGAACCAAATCATACATGATTTTCATATGATTTGGTAGATCACAGATGTAATTATTTCATCAGAACAACTTCATACAGCAGACATTGTCTTGCTGGTGTAGCTGACAAGTGCTGAACGAGAATGAAATCATATACATGTAAGATGTACAGATACGTGCACTGTGTAATTTAGAATTCTCACGAAAGACAAATTCATGAGATAATTATAAAGAAAGCCTTCAAAAAAACTTAGGCTTAAAGGGGACTGAACCAACTACCCTGCAAATAAAAAAAAACTATAAAATTACAGTAATTTTAATAGCACATTGCTTGTACTGTGTTGATTTCATTGGGGGCTACAATGTAATTGCAGCTTTTTACATCAAACTCAGTGTTAATTGATTGGTTGTTAATTGAGAGATGTGTACTATCTATGTAGGTAAGGTATGTAATACTCATCCAGCAATAAGTATTTACGATGATATCATACCATGAACAGAGACTGTGAATGTGAATAAATATATCTTATTAGACGTTTTAGTGTGTAGTATCGCTGTATATTTTTACGAGTCAAAATACAAAGGTGATTCTGACTTGCCAAGGTTTTAAATCTTTCGCGCGGTCAGGGGATTGAGACGAGTACAAATATCGTGTGATATTTGCACTTGTTTTGCGCGTTAATTGTACTCTACGAAGCAGTGTTGGATAATAAAATCACTTACTGATTTTGGTAAGCATCCCATCATCTAAAAAGTCACTCTTGACAGTTTCCATATAATTAGCAAAACACCAATAAGCTTGACTTTCAGACCCTAGCACTATTAAAAATCTGCTCAAGACGTCGTTCATACCTTGAACATATCCTACATCTAGAAATATCAAGAGAAAAGCTGAATCAATACATGTACAATGTAAACCTGTTCCATTCCCATTCATACATGTATATGGACAAGGATGAAGTGTTACTTAAATGAGTTGCTCCAAAATTAAACTACTACTGAATCTACAGGCTAGCCACTGTCATTGTGATAAATAATTATGTACTGTAGATGGATGACAAATTAACACAATTCAGACTGTAGGGTATTGTATTAAATTCCATTGTACTTTTTTCATTATTTATCATACGTTTGTAGTTTATTCCAACTGCAGATAAAAAATTTTCTTGCAACAATTGGATACGACTTGTCATTGTACTTAAAACCTTCACTGTTTCAAGGCAGCTGTATTCTGACAGGAATGTATATCCAAAGTTCATTCACAGAAATAATTTAATTTCCAGGGAGTAATTAAGTACATGTACTATATACATGTACTCTATGAGTTTTATTATCAGTGCTCTAATATTCTTCAAGATACAGTTGTAGGAGATGGAAAAAGTCTGAAAAGGGTTGATAATGGTCAGTAATTAGTGTCATTTACACAATACCTTGATGATAAGCACTGTATGTAATTAATATATCCCGCAAAACAAGTAGATTTTGATTTCCCTTTCCCCTGAAAATAAAATCAGACATCACAATGTACATGTTGTAGTTAAAAATTAAATTGAGGTAAAAATTTAATTCTTTTGTCTCTTAACCCTATTTATTCATTGATTATGAATAATTAGTGTTAGAAGACAAAGGAAATTGAGAATCAAACTAGGTTAAAATTATTTTTACCTGAATTTCATTTTTAACTACAACATAAACATTAAATTTTCATTTGTTGTACAAATTGTATATACTTAGAAAAAATTGTACCCAGCCCCTTGCCCACCCCCCTCCCTTTCCAAAAAAAAATAATAAAGAAAACAAATACAGCTCTCTATTAAACAATAAAGCATGAAGACTGTGCATTACTTAGCCTTCTGGGACCCCAGCAAATGAATGTGAAGAGGTTGATTTAATCTATCAAACACAGTGACCACTTTCTCAAACACCAAGGAGAGAAAGTTGAGAATACCATGTTAATGTTACATGTAAGTGGTTATCTTTAACTTTGAGGTGTTCCTCCACATACTTTTCACAATGAGATAATGAAAGATGGCTTCACTGTGCCATTTTTTTTTTAATAATAAGCACTTCAAACTGAAATTAAGGGTGTTTTAACAGACTGTCTCATTGCTCTGGCAGTTGACCTGTTGTAATATAAGATGAATACAATTTGACCTCCACTGATTGGGCATATACATGTATGTATGTATGTGATTCTTATAACTTGGGTAAAGCTTAAAAAGTAACTGCTGAAAAGTGCTGGAAACTGTTACATGTACCAGCCACCCTAAGTACCTTTTAATGAGAGGAAAGGTATGGGTTGAGCCGAGAAATGGCACCGAAGAGACTACGAAGTCACTTGCTTTGAACAATACGCTGTAGATAAATGTACATGTATATTTAATAAATAATATGACAGTGCATGAAATCTGCATGTTAACCTACTGAAAGAAAACTTGACCTCTGTCTGTTCTTGGTACATCTTTATCTATTACTCGGATAGATGAATGCAATTTCTTGATGTCCACAGGTTGCCTTTCCGCATGAAGCTAAACAAAGATAAACAAACGTGTGTGAACAAGTAGATTAACATCAACATGTATACATGCATGTACATGCAAATTGAACATTAGCAGTAAGTTGAAGATGCACAATAGCCTTCATATGCAGATGCTCTTTGGGATTGTCCAAAGAACATCTGTGTACACTTAAAAAGCTACAGGTACATGTCGTTGTATCATGAATCAGGATTCAGTTACAATGTTCTTGACAACCCCCTTCTGAACAGATCTGGTAACACAAGCCCTGAGTAGCCATTGATTTACAGTTAATATTGTACATGTACATGTATATTTGCGCATTTCAACAAGGTCTCTTATGCAAACAAACCTTTGCTGTTAAATTAAGAAACACAAGCTGCTCATCTCCCATGTGTGATGATTCATCCACTTCTTCTACTGCTGCACCAGACAGCCTGTTCTCTACATCAGCAATTGGGTCATTATTGATGGGGAAACTCTGACACTCTCTCAGATATAAGGGTACTGATTCAGGCACATCTGGTTCAAGGGGAGGCTGGTATGTTCTCATAAGTTCTTTCCATTTGATTTTCAGAGCCTGATATCGAGCAGTATTTTCTGCAGCTAGAGCTTCTCTTTCCCTACAAATATCAATACCAAAAAAGTACTGTCTGTAACATTCACAATGATAAATATCAAGGGATCAAGCCTTGGCATTACTATGCTACCATAATTATTATGTTCCTGTACATTGTTATTATTACCATGTTACAAATTATACCAATTTGCATGATTTATCATCCTAACTATCCGTTTGTACCCTGAGAAAATTATTAGGGAATTATGCAAAATAATTATAATATTTGAGGTCTATTACTGGTCTATTACTGTTTACATGTTTGTGCAACATATGCAATTTATTTTTGGCTAATTCAATTTAACCTTGTTTCATTACATGTAGGTCTCAGAGGAGCGCAGCCTGCTTTGTACTGTCCAAGACCATAGAGCATAAAAGAATGATAAAAGCATCTGAAATAAATCATCTGTTACCTTATTTTAATTTAAGAATGAATATTTAAATATGGAACTTGTCTGTGGCTGACAGTCTCAACATGCACATGCACATGCACAACACAAACAGACATGCTCTAACTAATAACTAAGACATGATAAAAATAAAACTTAGAATAACAAAACCTGAGCTACATTGTGAAGCTGGGGAAGCTGTGTTAAGTGTATATTAAAGGAATGCCAGTAAGCCTCTTCATGCTGACTATTACAACTGTAGTTCTCAGGGGTTTAATTCAAAATGTTATAAATGAGAAGTTAAAAGAAATTTCCTGCTGATTGCATCTTCATTAACTTGCTCTACTATAGATTGAAATGTATTTTTAATTTAATTTTTAACATTCTTTGTTTATTTTTTATTCTAAAGAAGGATCAAAATAAAATAAACTTCATACAGATGTATAATACTGCCTAAGGATATGACACAACTAAGACCCCATGTATATGGGATTACCGGGTAAATGACAACCACATTCAAATCTCATACAATGTAATTCATCGTCACTTACTAAACATGTACAGTCATGCAAATAAAATAAAAAAAAATCCACTTAGACTAACAATTTCCAGTTAGTACTAGCTACTTAGGAGGCTGACTGGTTAGCTACATCTTCATAGAGCACAAGGACTGGGTAATGATTTGGGATCCGGAATTTTGAAACCACCAAATAGAAATTTATTCTAAATGTACTGTATCTTGAATTCTTGAAGACTGGCCTCCAGGTAATTCCACCAATAAATTTATAAACTTATTTACAATGTAAATTTGCCATCAGCAATAAATATTACTTTACCTTCTGGTTGATGAGAATGGATACAATCCAAAGAGGAAGCTCCAAACGTCCTTCCTTATCTTGCAATCAATGCCACCTGATTTATTTAATTATAAAAATAAAGTAATATTTAATTCAGAGAGAAGGAAAAATTCTAAATCACATACATGTACATGTAGACTGTAATTACTTGTTATGTTGCCTTTATTGTGTGGTTTTTTGACTGAGCAGAGAAGATTCCATTACATGGGAACAAATTTCTCAAGCGAAAAAGGCGCACAGTCATGCGCAAGGACATCAGTGTGTGAGTTGTAAACAATCATGGCCACCTCCAGCAATTTTAAAATAGCGTATCCATCTTCTGCTTGTGATGAAATTGTTGCTTTTGGACAAAAAAGAGGACATTTTACATTTCGAAGTCAGTCAGAGTGAAGGTTAAGTATCATCAAATGTACATACAGCAGTCGGCAATATAAGATGAAGACAGCACTTAACAAAATTACTTAGTCAAGGCCTCATTTCAAAAATTGTTTTGTCAAAAAGAGTTATTGCTGAAGCAACAGAAGACTGCACTTACTTAAGTGTCTCTCACATTCATTGTTACTGTTTTTCTTATGCACCTACAAGATTTGTTAGGGGAGGTTCTTATTGATAAGGTGCACGAACAGTACCTGTACATGTATATGGACATGTAATTCCTAGTTGTTTTGTTCCTATACGTAATTTGACTGTCAAAACAAGAGCTCGAACTTAAATTTGAAGTCATTTGTTAATTTATCAAATGAATGTGAAAAGTAAATATTAATAAATAAACAAACAAACAAACACCAGTACATAATACAGAATGTATTAGATGTGCACCAGAACAATTCCAATTTACCATATATTACCAAGGTAATTATTTTTAACACTCTGGTTTGTGATCTTGAGCTTGGCTTTAGACTCCTATTTAGAAATATACAATATAACAAAACAATAAAGACGTACTCAACTACGTACATCTATTAATAAGCAGCTCATTAAAGTTATTCACGTATGATTGTAAAATATGCATAGCAGTGGCCTATAGGTACATGTATTGGCCAGAAATTACCTTTGAACACTGCTTTCCTGAAAGCTGACTCATTCACCACTCTACCATCTTTATCAAAAAATTTCTCCCAAGCTTCACAATGCAGAGGTCGTGTACGTTCACTGATTTGAACAGGGCTTTCCCCATTGAATAGAGAACTGTCTAACTCTGCAGTGATTGTATGCCCATCAGCCTGTGTTTTTCTGCTTTCAGAAGGCTCTTCATAGTTCTCACACATGACAACACAGTACCAAATATAAAATGAGTGCAGATCTTACAAAAAAAAAAAAAAACAGGTTGCAACTGAACTGTTTTAAAACAATAATATATAGACTTTGCCAAGCCTACAAGCAGAGCATCTGGGCCGGGTTTTTCAAAGCACAATTCAGCTAACCCAGGATAAGCAAAAATTTTGATTTTGTAATTTTTCTGTATACTGTTTTGAGTTTGAATAATCTTAAAATACACAAAATAAAAGCAGTGAAAGACATTTGTATGCCAATCGGTTGATTTTAATCTTGGGTTAGCGTCATGCGGCTTCCGAACAACACGGTCCAGTTCACAACAAGTTCACCTGACATGAGCTCATGATCCAACTGAAAACAAGCACTTGGTCAGTGGTTCACTTTGACAGGTGTCAACTGACCATAACAGGGATCATAGAAGGATGCTATAAACCAAGGCTGTATGCCTCTTTAAACCTATATATGGAGTATGGCCATCAAACTAGGCGACTCTGTCACCGTCATCTTTGTGATACAGTGTACATACATGCCCACGAGCAAGACTGCTAGGCGGCCATGATAACCAGGAGAAAATTTCCTTTGCTTTCCTATATGGGTATGGGGCTCCATTTGGTGGCCTCCCGTACGAAACGAACAGATCTGCAGCAGATCTGCAACAGATCTGTTTTCAGTGGCAAAAACAGATCATCTGCAGACTAATTTATCGTCTGCAGAGTCTGTATTCAGTCTGCAGCAGACCATCCGACCTGACCGCCTGCAACGATTCAAGATTGCAGACGGAAAACAGATCATGAACAGATCTGCAGCAGATCTGTTCTTGATCTGTAACTTTCCAGAGTCGAGAAACAGCGCTATAAGCCGCTTTAGCTGTGATTACAGCAGAGGACGGTATGAGAAGTGTCAGAAGTGTGTTCACAGTTTTCTCTTATGTATTTCTTTAATTTTTACTTGATCTCTTTTCTAGCTTTAAATAGCCAACCGTGACTGTCAATAGGAATAATTTTTCATGTCAGGTAAAATATGTCCACAACAAATTTAAAATCTGCCGCTACGTATGAGCTGTGAAACTATTGAACTATTATCCTCTTAATGTCGTTTTAAAGTTTCCATTCCATAACATTTGACTGTTTTGTCGTACATTGTTCTTTATAACTGTGTTATTGAAACATCGTGACAACACACGTTGAAATTTAATCTAGAATGCACTTCACAATGTTTTAATCTAATTGGCCGACTTCAAAAATGAGATAAAATTTCCGCCCGTTGACCTCACAAACAATGCTTGACCGTTGCTTTTAAAGCGGGAAAATGTGCTGTTTCTTCCTGGCACACTGCAGGATAAACAAAAAATCGAAAATTGAAAGGAGACCAGAGGATGTTCAGCAGTCATTTAATTCGTACACAGTTTACTTTTCTTGCACGTCAAATTGCCAGGCGAGACGCTGTGTTTTAATGGCGCAATGAGTCAAGTTCGACGAGTAGCGAATTGTAGTGTTTATCAAGGACAACAGTTCTGTTCTGCTAAAATTACATTATTACACGAATTCCATTCAAGTCAGTTCTAAATAAGGTGAGTA
>OMLO01006027.1_pt1 | contig 10190 bp, 8 predicted proteins | sample 1674811 | NCBI WGS metagenome assembly OMLO01 (sample SAMN06265003, study PRJEB25207) | coral metagenome | isolation source: Coral host | place: Mexico:La Bocana,Puerto Morelos, Mexico | collected 2008-11-13
ACGGTTGTTTTTTTTTTTACATTGGAGGCAAACAGGTTGCAGAGAGCCATGTACTTTTTTTGTACATATATATTTTTCCAAATCATTTTCATATATGTATATACGTGCATGTATATATATATATATATGTACATATATATGTATATATACACACATGTATAATGCATATTTTGTTTGTTTGGAAAATGAGTTGGAACTGATTCTGAGATTCAATTGGCCATAAGATGCCAAAAAGTGAGGGGTAGTTGTGCAGTCTTTACAGGAAAAATGATGTTTTCAGATTGTTTCACTGTGCTCACTCAGTCCAACCAATGCACCAAGGATGTGACCGAGATGTAACAAACACTTAATCACTTTTACAGGATACACATTTTACACGATACTGGATAGAAATCAGTTAGTATTCTGCAGTATGTACTCCATAGTTTGTATAATTTGTTTTAGTTGCATCAATTTGACGTAATTCAGTTATACCAAGTAGACATTGCATTTCCCAACTGCTGAAATCAGTCAAAGCTTGATTATTGGTTTGGTTGGTAGTTTGAAATATGAGGATTTCTCGTCTGGATGGGGTTTCTTGCTGGTAACCTGACCAGATTCAAGGCATCCTCGAAGACAAAGGTACTTCCTTTACTAAGGTCCTTAAGAGGGTAATCATTTTCCACTGAGTCGCATGATCATCGTTGATCTTAGGAGGTGGGCAGGGTAGGTGGGTAAACATGTCCCAAATTCCAGGACCATCGTTACGACAGGAGAAGGTTTGTAACGAAGAGGCGCCGAAACGCTAATTTCTTGCGACGTTTTTGGCGATCCAATATTGGTTTTTCTCTGTTACACGGAGACATGGCTATTGGATTCGGTTGTTTTTCATTGTTTGGTGATCTTGAAAAAGTAGGGAGGGAAGGGGTGGAAATGGAAATGCCAAACATGAGAAAAAACTCCCAAATGCGAAATTTAAGGGAGTTGCAACAGTACTACTTCTTTCATCGGTGTTCCTTCGCAACTCTGATGAAGTTCGTGGGTACTAGGGTGTCCATACGACTAAAATAAATTTCGTACGACTATTCTAAAAATTCATACGACTACTATCCTACACCTGGTTCCACGACTAAAGACATCTAAGGGTGTGCGACGATAAGAAGTTAGCTCATGTAAGTGTTTGATGATCCAAGCAACAGCCTACAGACTTGTGATGGGATTGCTGAGGAGCTAGGAGTTCTTGATTTGGAAGCATTTTCGGGGGAGGCTTTCACCAAAACATCGAAGGGTTGAGCTACCGAAGAATATCACCACTATGAAATGAATCCCCAGATACTCCGATCATCATTCATTATTCATATCAAATATCAAACTTTTGTTTTTTTGTATCATCCATTATCTATAATTGATCTCTGATTTATAAATCGGGGAGTTATAAGCAAGTAGTTCAGTAGTTGAAAGCATAACCCACATAGGACTTTTACATTGAGTGTTTACATTCAATGATTTCTCATCTTTCACAAGCATTCTTTGTATTCTTCCGTAGTATTCATGGCTAACATTTATGATACATCCTAATCCTCAGGTGTCTATAGTACTTATTAAGTATGTTATATTCATGTACACATTACTTATATATATATAACTCAGAAGCTTTTTACATACCACCCTGAGATTACACCCAGATGTACTTCTTTCAAAAGGCCTTTATAGGTCTAAAAAACGCCATGCTTGGGGAAAATATAGTGCTTATTTAGTCCCAGAGAAGTAAGCGCAATGACTACCTTGGTTTTTTTTTCCAAGCTTTTCTGTTCTTTTCTTTGGCCCTTGTCTTTCTTCTTCACCTTTGACTTTCCGCGCATTCAATGCGCCAAACAATGCAACCCCGCCACATGTAATCCACCGCTCCCCGGCACCAAAACAGTACAGCAACTTTCGCTAAGTAATGCAAACCCCTATCAACAGATGGTACATACAGTACGAAGTAATACAACATCATCATCATCATCATCATCATCATCATCATCATCATCATGCTCACGATCATGGTCATGCTCACGATCATGGTCATGCTCACGATCATGGTCATGCTCATCGTCATGATTGCGGTCACCGTCTTAATCGTCGTCTCTGTATCCTCGTTTCCCTTGCTCTGGGTGCCCGCATCAGGCACAGATGCAGAATGGCAGTTTCGCCATCTTGATGTGCTTGGCTGCGCTGGGGTATGTTTGGGGATCTAAGAGAGGGTGATTTGAACGTTTGATCAAACAACGGAGGGTTGGAATACAAACCAACAACAATAGGAAGTGATATGAGTATTACATCAGAGCTGTTTGCCCACCAGCAGCCAATAAGTAGATGAGTTCTTCAATACTAAACATGGTTCCACAATGGTGGTGCCAAACTGGTAATGATCTGAGCGTATGATATTACACAGCAGATGGAAGAAACATCCCCCAAAGCCACGCAGTTGAAAACAGTTTTAAGGCCAGTGGTTGTTATTTTTTGTTGTATGTATGTATTCCCTTTCGCCAGATTGAAAGAAGATCTGGAGCCATGAATTGTGTCTCCCGGTTTTAAAACATCGTAGCAGGACATCATTGAAAAACAGAAAAACGTTTATGAACATCACAGACCCCAATTCGTGTGGGGGATAAGAAGGTCAACTATTTGTTTTCGTGCTTTCTTTTTCATTTCTAGATTTTCTTTTAAACATCCCCTGGGGCAAGGATATGGTCCACCTGTAGTTTCATTCTTGCAGTGTTTCGGTCCAAAGTTTGACCCTTGGAATAGTTGGAAGAATCTCATAGTCACATTCGCGCCACAACCACAATGTCTTCAGCAAACTTCTATTCTTGTTTTATTGGCATGAAACAAATCCAACCTCCATGCCTGGCCTTACCAGAAGCCTGATAAGGGTATAATCATTCTAAATTTTTGATGATTCATTTTTTTTTACAACTTGGGGCAGTTTATTTCCATTGGTTCACCTGTTTGTTAGAAAAGAACTGGGCGAGAATCAAACCTGGAACCTTTCATTTGATCATCTTCTGGTGCGTATCACCAGTTGTTCAATTGCGCCATGCCACCTCAACGTGCACCATCCTCCAAGTCAAAGGAAAAACAGGCGGCGGATTTCACGCCGGGCCAACCTCGAGTCGTAGTCGGTCATAGTCGGCCTTTTTGAGAGACGAAACAACCACGAAACAAGCAAGCAACCAATAGTTTTGGGGGGGTGTAGTGATGGATAGTGTTGCTGTTCTCAAAAGGACATCACCATTTGGTCATTGGGTTGATAGGCCGACAGGACCATTTATAGTTTGGTAGCTTTGTGGGTTTGATGTCTGACGGAAAACGTCCCGCGGAGTTGATAACATTCCGACAAAGTCGAGGAAGTTTGATGAAGTTTTGGGTAGTCTCAGGTAGCCTTCTGAACTGGGTTCTCAGTTGTGGTACATTGTAATTAAGATCGAGACTTGTAGTGTTATGTTGAACGGTTTGGCTTTTTTAAAGTGAGATTTACATGTTTATCCATTCAGAAAGACACGATCCATTCGTAAAAATGACCTCTTTTTGCGACTTAGAGATGACCATCCCATTTTCTCCCCTTTTAAAGCAACCATAAAAACTTGTAGCATTGGACCGATCTTTCCGCGGGGCAGCGGCAAGGAGTCTCCCACTGCATTCACAAGCTTTCCAGACTTTTCCAAGATCAATGATGAACTGCCCGGAGAAATTTGAGATCCTGAAAGAGACAGATGATGAGAGAGATATTGCAGGGGGGGTGGAAGTTTCCACAAGACTTAAATGCTTAAAATGTGTTTTTTCATGTCTTGGTGGCGAAAAGCTCCCAAGAACGGAATAAGTTAAGTGGGCCTTTCTTTTTTTCAATCGAGTTTGGGATTGTGGCATTGAATGCTGGTTATAGCTGACAGATGCGAGCAGTTTTGGGGAGTTTACCCATATCGGACGGGTTCTGGGTTCCCAAAATGTTGAGATGCTTTCAAATTTGCTTACCAGGCATTCATGACCCTCCTGCCTACAACAAGTTCTATGTTCCGAATTTTTGGGAGCCAAGGGATAACCCAATGAACTCATGGGTTTCGAATTCTGTCAGAACATCGGAATGTCGAATCTTAGGGTACATGGTGAGAATTTCAAGCCGCACAATTCCAACTAAATAACCAGCGACAAGATTGGAACAAACAACCACCACACTAGTGATTTAATCACAAAAACATGCAACTTTTTTGAACAACTTCCCTTTCTAATAATCTCGAAACCAAAGCTCCTCTCTCGAAACTGCCTGAAAACGCTCCGTTTCTCCGAGGTGTTTCAATGGAGGTAAAGAGGATACCTTCTCGACGCCGCGGCCGCCCAGTGGTGCAGGGGCTTCACGGATAGGAGCGACGACTCCAGGCCGATTTTCCGATGGAAATGGATCCAAATGGATCTTTCAATGGCCGAGTTAGTTACACCAAGTGGTGGTTTTAGTATATGGAATTTTTACATAATTTTTACCCAATTTTGGCGGAAAAAAACATTCGAACCGGTTCAGGATTTTGCCCAGGAATGGCTTGGAATCACAGATTTCCAATCATGGTGATGCTTCATTAACATCGTTAACAAGGCCTCATTTCTTGGTGGGGGGGGGTGATCTCCTCTTGGGAATCTTTTGGAAGTCGATGATGTTAAAAAGACAACATACCCAGGATTCGGATCTGTTGCTAGACCCCGGCTCACCGAAAACAACAAATACCCGTCCCAAAAACGAGACTTCGCAAAGCTAAGCTGATTCTAGGTATTTTTCCGCAGTGTTTTGTTAAGAGGAAGCGTGTCTTAGCTTAGGATATTTGTTGGGGCAAAAGAGAAGACCATCGACAAGCAATACTGAACCATCCATCTACAGGATAAACATTACATGCACATGCAGGTCAATAGCTCTACTCTATTCATCTCTGGTCTGTGTCATGGGTCCTATTTGCAGTGGGCCTATTTCCGGTGGTACTGTCCTATCATCAACAGCCTGGTGCAATGGGTCAGGAGGGCTTCACATCACTTGCATCAGGTAAAAAGTAGATTGTGCTTGGCTCTCATGTGCACCCCAGAAATTTAACAGTTCGCCCCTAAAAATAGGCAATTCCAAAAGGAAAGGATCATCTTCCAACCATCATTTTTCAGGGGCTATGGTAAATTTCGGGGGTGTATTGACTTTATATATAATGTCCTGGAAAGTAAGATATTCCGCTGGACTGATCGACACTTTTCAGTCGATCATTGGAACCGAACTTCCCCTGAAAGGTGGGATATGTTTTCTCGTTCCCTGGAGGGTAAATATACTGTATATATATGATTATATGTATACATACATACATATATATATATATATGTATACATATATATATATATGCCAGAGTCTAAACTCCCAGTATTTCCATAAAATAGGGGATGGTCATCAACCCAATAGTAAGGCTTTTTTTTTGCCATGTAATAAGGATTCCCAATTGGAAGGTGGATGACTATCCCCAACCATAGGGAGCCGGTTGACCCTGGCACATATAAGTACCAACCCAATTTACCTCCAACTTTTTGCTGATCGCAGGCGCTGAGAAGCGCTGGGGTGTAGTGGACAATGTGTCGATCAAGGATGGGACTTTGCAGCTGCAACACGTGGAGTTTTTTCAACGGGGAGATTTATGGCGCCCTCCCCCAAAACTAGCGTTTTTGCCCCTGAAAATGGGCCATCCCAAAAGGAAACGATTGTCTTCCAACTTACAACCAGCGATTTTCAGGGGCGAACTGGTAGTTTCAGGGATGGTATATCATAGGCTTGTTGAAAGCAAGGCACGTTTTTAACCTGGGATTTTGCTGACTAGAATAATCAGAGGTTTTAAGAACTCTAGAATACAAGAACAACTCTAAAAAAAGCCCAGAAACTTGGCAGTTGGAATAAAATCTGAGAAACTACCCCTCCGGAAACCAACATGGCAATGAAACACCAACCATTTGAAGATGTATCTCCTATTAAGAATGGTGATTTTCCAGCTTGCCATGTTAGTTTTCGCATGGGTACCTCGTGAACATGACATTTGTTTGAGACTTCAGTTCCGCAAATCTTTGGTATTTCGTTTGTTGCCAAGATTTTGAGTGGGTTCCATCTCGGAAATATCATAGGTATCGATGAATATGGACCTATGGATATGATTTATCTTGATTGTAAAATAAATGCGATTTGAAGATTGTATCAGACCTTTCCTTCTGAATATTAGTCTGCTATATACTTATGAGAGTCTACAACAACGCATGGCATAAAGCTCTCGTTTGCTTGAACTTCCGACGTTCCATCAGTGATTGTGGAAAATGGTGCATCTGTAACAACCAGTGATCAGTTGCTTTTTACGGCCATGTTCCATTGAACCATGATTATGGGAGGAAGGGTACAACATGATAACACTAGAAAATTGTTTTCAAGATCCCTTTTTCACCTAAAGCCCTTGTGATTGCAGAAGTTTTTTTACTTGCCGGGGTTTGCCGGTGTGTCTGGCGAATAGGGTTGGCCGTGAGGATAGGTGGCAGTCTCTTGGATGTATATTGGATTCACATGGATTTATAGATTGTAAGTGATAGTGGCTATGATTTATAGCCTGTCAGTTGCTTGGACTCAGCCAAATTTCATTTAGCCACAACTGCCATGGTTTTTGTTGCCCTGCTATATAACCCCAAAACAAACTCAGCAGTGACAAAAACCTTGGTTATTTGCTGTACAAATAGAATTAGACTACCCAGCTATATAGGGATTACAATACGCCATTATAAGGATCCCTATAAACCAACTATATAGTATGCTGAAATGTCAGCCAAGATTTGTTTAGAACCTTGCTCAACTGGAATCTCAATCCACCTATCAATCATTTCTTTCATGGTTTCCAAGCCGTGGAGTTTGTAGGATTTGATGTGGCTTTGCGATCAAACTTTCGCCAAAACCGCACGACAGATTTGTGCCTGGGACGGCACGGTGCGACGGGACGGGTCATCTGACATCACAATTTCTCTCCGCTTCCCGAAATTAAAGAAGGTGGATATATATATACACATACCCTCCAAAAAAATAGGTAGTCAAAATCGTAGTTGGATGCAGTTGGAAGACGATGTGATTCGGGGCCCTCACGACTCTTTAAGGGTTTCTAAAGAATTCTTGAAATTTTGCAGGTGTGAAGTATTCTTAGTTCCAGAAACATCCCATTTTTGGAGCATTATCGTAGTGGTGGAATCAAAAGCCGAAGCATTGATATGAACTAACTTTGGGATGAGTTCCCAAGAAACCTTACACAATTTTGGGATTTACCAGAATGTGAATTTGGATCAGCTACAGAAAGGGAAGGTTCTTCATGGTTCTTGATTCTAAGACTGTATGGTTCTATAGAGCTTCTTTGAAAAGCGGGTGTTCTCACTTCATGGACTGCCAAAATGGGTACTTGGGGTTGCATATTCGTGAACTTGCACCAATTTAAGGTTGTGCGTAATTCTGATAGAACTTACCTTTCGGGAGTATCCGTCAATGAATAGCAATACTCGTGCCATCTCGTATCACGCGTTCTGTATTTTTCCGACCATGGCAGTCAACGGTTGAAAGGAAGCATCATTGATCCCGCTGGTAGCAACAAAAGTTACTCATAGCACCAACACTTTGCACACCGGGGAGAAATGTCGAAAAAATGTGAACTTCCCCATCCTGAAAAAATGTGGAATCACAACTTTCGTGAGGCACCGAAGTGCTCCAAAGCGTACAAGGATAATTTGAAGCCGCCAAGGCACAAATGAGGCCCGGATGGGCAGAAACTCGCGAGATTCGGATCCCATGCTGTTGGTGATTGTCACAGGGCTTCTTTTGGGTCCATCCTTTAAAGAAAAGGTTTATTCTTGAAAGTTGGGGCATCCTTCAAATAGGTGACTTGCAAAAATTCAAGTTGGTGTATAACTGTTTCCAGAAGGCCATCATAGATGTTGTTTGAAGCGCTGAATGGAGAGGTTTTGAAGGTCAGAAAATCCACCAACAAATTGCCCCAAACATCGAGAGAAATGAGATAAAAGCTTGGATGAATGGACAGATATCATTAGAAATGCCACCTTGCCAGGGATTCAAGCAGAATTTTGGGAAGCTCCAGTTCCTGAGTTCAGATGATCATCTCATATGCTATATCCACAGTTTTCATTGGTTTTCCAACTGGGTTGAAATGGGTTGAATGTCAAATCATAATCTAGATACAGATAGTTTGAGATACTGAGCTATCCATTCCCACAATTTCAACCATCGAGAAATTTCCACAGGCATGACGTGGTACAGCCCATCAACGCCTTGACAAATGCCCTCGATCGGCTTCCCTCGAGGTAGTTTGGGGTAAGGTATGTGGAGGTGATGCAGTGATGCACCCCTCATCCAATGAATCAATGGATTATTTCTGGTCCACTTATATACCAGATATATATTGCCTTCTAGGGGGTTATAAAATTCCTACCACCCTTTACAAGGAGCAGAATAATCCATTGAACGAAGACCTGATTTTTTTTCGATGAGATGAAACTTATGAAACCTCAAACCGGGGCCTCAAGTGCTTTTTTTGCACCTTGGAAATGGGTTTCGTTTGCAGAGAAGATTGAATTTTTGAGCCACAAGCATTCTGTGGTGTGATGTTGACACGGTAACGGATCCGAGGCTAGACTTTCACCTGCCACTACTGGGGTGGGAGAAACTTACCAACATATGCTCTACGAGAGGGCTGCCACAGTATTTTAGCTTAGTAAAAAAAATATGATTTGGTGGCTACTAACCTAAAAATGCTCGCGGTTCTGTTTTATCCCAAATGATTGGTGGTCGTATTTTCACTAACCTAAAAGATTTAGTAACAACCATATCAGAGGGGCACTCAAAACTGACTCCCACTTTTTTTTGACTCTCAAAATTTGGGATAGTGGGATAGTTGCTGGGTTCAAATCGTCAGACAAGATCATCAGACAATACTCATGAATTTCAATATCAAATTTCATTCTTCCTTGTTGAGTGATTGAACCATAATCTTTAAATCGCATTTGTTGGACTGTATCAAAGGTCTAGACAGAGTAGACTTACTCGTTACCACATTTTCATCTACCAAGACTTCCAACTGCTTGTCAAGCATTCACGAGTTTGAGTGTCCACGTGACACATTCCCATCATCATTAATAGTTGAAAGGTTGAACAGTCCATGTGACACATTGTCAGCATCATTAGTGAAATGTTGAACAGTTTGTTTTTGTCTATACCTTTACGTTACACGTCGGACGCTTACAACTTTAGGTAGTGTAGGATTCCGTCGGACACTTAGATACAACATTCTTAGGTGGGAATAAGCCGTCAGACGCATATCTCCGAATGCAAGAAGGGACACCTGGCACGGTCTTCTCCTGTGCAACTACTTCATCGCACGCCTGGCCTGTTCTTTGATGGTGGTTTCTAGCTGCTAGTAGTTTTTTTGCATTGCAATGTCTCTTGACATGCATTTGAAGTTTTGCTATGTTTTGAGATCGGTGGGGTGGGGCTACATCAGTAAACCCATGACCACGACATGCCAGGACTGCTTCGCAACCAAGCCGCCACGCTCTCAGTCAAATATTGCAACTCAACAGGCTGCCGAACTTATGAAACAATCTGCCATTCTTCTATTAAAGGGGGCTCCTGGCATTTCCGCATCTTGTTTCGAGGCTGGACTGTGGCTTCGCTGGCATCTGGGTATCACCATTAGTAAAGCCGGCTTGGATTATGCAAAGCAAAGTTAACCCTTCAGTGAGCCCGCCATTTCAAGAGCCATGATCCGTGTTCGTGACTCATTGCTTTTGCTTGCTCACTCGCGCAGCTTGCGCAAAATTTCAGCCAAGCAGCATTGCAAACCAGTTTGATGGAAGTGTGCATAACATGTGGTGACAGTGACAACAGCAACTTTAGATAATCTTTAATTGCAAGTATTTAGTGACGTCATGAAACAAAAAGGAAAGCATTGAATAATCATTGGCAGTGAACATTGGCCATTCAATCACATCTTGGGCTTCAAATTGACATTGTGGCAACGACCATTGCCCAGCTTTGCCGTGCCATGGACAGGATCCTGCTGGTATCATGGGGGGTGGAGCATGACTACAAACTTGCCAATGGAGAGCGAAAGAAAGGAAAGTTTGTT
>OMLO01006028.1_pt1 | contig 10189 bp, 12 predicted proteins | sample 1674811 | NCBI WGS metagenome assembly OMLO01 (sample SAMN06265003, study PRJEB25207) | coral metagenome | isolation source: Coral host | place: Mexico:La Bocana,Puerto Morelos, Mexico | collected 2008-11-13
GGATGATGTTGACTCCCAGTTGATCATCCTTCATTTGGAACCTTCTTTTTTGACACAAACGAGGTTCTGAACATGATCCGAAAACGAGGGAGGTCGGAGACAAACTTGGATTGTAAAAAAGATGGTGACATCATTCAGTGTAGGGGAGCAAGTTCTTCTACGCATTCAGAAAAAAACTTCGGAACATATTTGTACTTCCCAGTTGCAAACCGACCATGAACAGGCCAACAAGGAAAGACTTTGCTGGCCTCTTTTCTTCTCCAAACAGATTTACGGCCGTCGTAGGCAGCCCTCAAAGCGGAATGTGTGGCGGAATCAAGTCATGGAACGAGACTGGAGGGACAGGCATGTAATGGCATGTAGATAAATCTACATGAACCACACCAGTCCTTTCGCACGTTTTGCTTCCATTTGTTTTACAGAAACCCTGTGACTCGACTGAAGAATATTGAGGAACAAACCAAACCAAAACATTTGCTGATGAAGCAGCCGTGTCCATCACCTAAACAGTTATGACTGACAGATTGGAGGTTCAATCAACTTGACCCACCACTCACATCACACTTGTCACCTCGAAACCTCGCAGAATCTGTTCATATTCCCACTACACAACATGGTTTGAGGCTTTTGGATATTGTTTTAACATGCCATTATGTTCTGGCAGCTGAGGGTCTGACTGCGTTGCCGCAAGCCCACAACCCCTCTGGTGCCCGACGCACTGACAGCACCTGATGCTGTTGGCATCATTTGGAAGGCAACCAATCATGAAGGTCTAAGAAAGTAGCCAATGATGGGCATGTCTGCATGATGAAAAATGAAAACCAACATAAGCTTGCATACGTGCTGGTACAGTAAGGATTGAAAACTGCCCAACACAACACCAAACCACGGAGGCCTGTGCTCGACCTCCTCTCCGTGAAAGTCGAGCAGTTAGGGGCCCTCCTCTGGGACCTTCGCTTCCCAGCAGTTCTAGTAGCAACTCTGCAGTGTCACTTGTTCCCACCTGACTGGACAAGAACTTCATTGTCCTGGTGCCGAAGAAAACCGTTGGGACAATCGAAGTCTGTTCACCAAAGGAAAATTTGCAGGGTCAAACACAGCCCCTTTGATGCTGTCTACAAAGGGCCTTCGTGGAAAATTCTGTCTTTGTAGCACTATCTACCTTGAAGAACACCATGACACCAGTTCCAGCCCCCGCGAAGGTCAGGAAAGCAAAAAAAGATCTCCAACCTTTCAAAATCACAAGGGTCATCAGGGTCCTGTGAGTCGAGCCATTCGCCCAAAAGCTCAGATGCTTCTGACGATCCCTTAACCCAGCTATCTGATGAATCAACTCGTGCTAATTGTATATTTCTGTTTCCAACCAGCTCTCCTTCTTGTCTCAGCAACTCTTTTCTGTTTAGGGTCAAGTGTTTATATCAACTCATCTGAAGTCGTTGAAACTATTGCAACATCTTTGCATGAAAGTATATAAGCTCCTTAATTCTCTATGCACCAAAACGATGCCTTTCAGCAGGCTGAGATTCCAACTTTACCGCCTTTGGAGCTGCCTTTAGCCTCAGATTCCCCGCCAGGAAATTTCCGCTGCAAAGTTGTGCAACGATGGGAACTTGGATCCCGGGCCCGGCCACTAAAACCTGCACCAAACATGTTGTTGAAGTCTAATGATAATCGGACACAAATCGAAGATGCATCGATGAAAAAATATATGAATTACTTTGCTCACAAATGAAAATCGATGACGCTGGACGCCAATTGATTATCGTTGATGATGACTGTTGCTGGTAGATGTGTTGCCCAAAATTCAGCAGTGCAAAAGATGTCGGGGTGTCGGTGTAGGAGTTACAAGTTGATTCCATATTCTTCAACTTCATACCCATGACCCATGACTCAATTCTGTTGGGAACACAACGACAAGATTGGTTGATGCTATTGCATTCGCTAACTTCAAGGCCTTCCCAGCTCTCGTTTCCTGCAGGGCGCGACTCAATGAGTTTGTCTGTGGTCAATAATGCATATAGTTCTGGACATCAGTTCTGCATAATTCTCCCATATTTCAACAGGGTTTCAAAATCGACGCATCCCAGGAATCCAAAATGTTTAAGGTCTTGGACCACTGCCATACGGCGTTTGTCTGGCAGCACTAAGTCACAAACAGAACGAGTGCCATCTTACTTAGTGTCTCTACGAGACTTTGCTATATAGGTTGGCCAGGATTTCCCAGTCTTGAGATACCAGGCATAAAGCGTTGTAGGTTTCTTAAAAACAAAAAAAACGCTGGAGATGAAAACATGAATTCTGCCTCCATCCTCTTCTCTGCCACCCCGCGGAACCTGAGGATGGCATGTATCCCTTGGACACCTTGTACATCCTTGTACTGATGAGATATTGTCCAATTGTTATACTCAAGACGAAACTGTACCGACATAACTCTTAGGTCCCTTAGAAACGGTGCCAGGAGAAGAGTTTGGAGAAGTGCATACATTCCAACGCGTTTCTTCTAGTCGACAGGACAGTGAAGACACCAGGCATAAAATCGCACATGAGGCATGACATCCAACACAACACCCACGACTGGTTCAAAGCTGAGAGGTGGGTTTTGCTGCCTACTAGTCAGTGCTTCACAGCTCACCAAAACATCATAGCAAACCATAGCAACTCCAATTTACATCGTTCAGCATGTGGCTAAGGGAGTGACCCACTTGCCATCACCCTTCCTTCGCCTATGACTCAAACAGTTGGTGCTGGATGGATTGGGTGGGCCAAACAAGCAGGACCATGTCGGGCCAACTAGAATAAATGACTATGGAGTTGATTGAATGCACTTAGCTTGCCAAATACTCTTGAAGTATCATCTGCCTATCAACTCCACGCCTGCCCTTTCCTTTACCTTTTCCTTTGTTCCAGTTCCAGCCTCAATTGGCACAAGTTTCATGCAGCCTCATCCCCTCAATAAGCATGAAGAAAGTCAATCCATTTAAACCCACCAAAACCTGTTGTCACCAATCTGTGGTCACTGCTTTCATTTGCTTCATGTGCAGCTTGCCAGTCCCACCTGGGGAACAGTAGGTGTGCCAACAGGGACTGGGGTTGGGCAATTGGGCAACATCTGAGATTTTCTGGGTGCCCCATGCTGATCCTGTTCCCGCTCCCGAGGAGTCTCCTCACAAACCGAAAAAGGCCCATGCTGTTTTTGCGCTCCTCTGCGCTAATTTCATCATTCCTTTCACCGATCCCTATGAAAAAAGGGTCTAAAAGTCAAAAAATGAAAATCGGGATCAAAGGAATCTTGGAGGATTCTTTTGATCATTGGAACGGTTTCACCTCTCCGCATGATTGATCCTAAATTCTGCGCTATGTGTGCACTCTTGGACTTGAATCAGGTGGAGGTGAGAAGGTGGAAGGATCAACATGAAACCTTGCTCAAAGTCGAAACCAACTCATTTTGAAGTCCAAGCTTTTTAAAAAATCTTTGAATCCCATTAAAAACAATGAGAAACAATCCTGGCCTCCTTAGGAGCTTCACCTGCCCATGGCCATCATTCAGTGCTTCCACTGCTAGTCATCAGCTGCGCCTGACGCGCCCTTCAGTGGAGGCCAGGCACGAGTATCCTCTCTGGGCCTAGTTTTTGTCACGCGGAAGGTTCATTCTGCAGCAATGCAATGGCAACTTCCAGATTTCGCTGAGATCAAGGCGCCAAACTCAAACGAGCCATAACCGCCCAGCCACTTCAAACAGTGACCTCTCAAACTGGAAGATCAAACTGCACATTTGCAAAGCAACTCATTAAACCAACTTTGGAATCCGTTGAACTGGATTTGGCTATGAATGAGTATCTAATTTGCAGCAGGTTGTTGCCCAAGATACCGCCCCAAAAATGAAGCAAATCTACTTGTCCAATCCTTTTTGAAATCATAAATCATCATAAATCCATAGTTTTGAGTAGCCCACCACGGGCGGCTCTGCGCTCCTTTGGGCTCTCCAGCTTGGGCCCGAAACTTCCAGTGAAGAAATTGCCATCTTTTTTGAGGGTCAAAAACTCAAATTCAAGAGCCTTGTTGTACTTCCACGGTGGAATGCAAGAACTGCCAAGCAACCCTTTTCTAAGAAATTTGGGCAACCTTGACCTTCGAGTCTCGTTGACTTGTTCCGGATCTGGATTTCTAGCTCGATCGGGGAAGGCTTCCAACACGAAGATGTTTCACAACTTGTGGTTTCATCACTATCCTAGAGCGTTTCGATCCAGATCCTCTAGCGATATCATTTTTTGCCAGGACAAAGAATCCAGGCACTGTAGGGAGGTGAAACTAATGCCATAGGAAGTATTCTATTCTCGTATCTACCAGTATGTGAATAGAGCAAGGGGGCAAAACTAGCAAGATTTGATGTTTGATAAGTTTGATATCCCTTTTGCTTCACACTCAAAGTTCTGACAGCTTGGGGATTGAGTCGCAGCGCCGCGACCACCAAGCACCTTAGTTGCGAGGGAGATTCGTCTCTAGCCAAGGCCGGGGAAAGGGGGGATCACGGAAGTGGATGAAGACAGATCTGAGTGGTGGTGGAAGTCTGTCATGTAATTTAATGTCAAAAAGGTGGAGTGTTGTCTGGAAGTTCATTCAATCCAAGAACTATCCAGAACTTGTGGTTGTGCCTCATTTGCGCCTGTTTTTTGAGGCTTTTGCGCCACAAGAGTCCTGGACAAAATGGCAACGTCGGATGGGCTCGCCTTGACACTTCGGCACTTCGGATTCACCTCGTCAGACCTCCCAGATGGTTCCATGGTCCGGAGCCCACTCCGCAAGGGGCCGGTTGGAGCCGCCTTCGGCTGACGTTGACGTCCAGAACCTTCATGCCTCTGTCGCTCCACGCATCAAGTGCTGTTTCCAAGTGCGGAAAGGGAAGGCGTTGGATGCGACAAGAACCGGACGTTCATTCTTCAAAAAGTATCTTTAACAAACTACCACATCGAATCTTTAGAAATGAATTTAATCACACATCTAAGCTTCCAAAAGATAGTTCCATCTCTAATCTCTGCTATTGGCTGCATTTGCTTTGTCAGGAACCATTGGACTGCCGCAGTCGTCGATGCCACAGGTTTGACCTGTGCCTGAATCAAGACGCGTTGATTGTAACGGTGAATAGCAGACATGTGCCGATGGCGGACATGGTACAAAGTGCTGTCGGAAGACAGCCCCCAAGTGAATATCACATGCAAATACCCGCCTTCTGAACCGAGTAGAACCCTTCAGCCATTCCATCCCAGTGGGCCCGTCACATCGCAAAACTCTTATCAGGGACTCAAGGATGCCAATTTGAAAACTATACTTCAGCTTAGAATTAGAAATGGCTTATATAATTGCTATGTCAGCATTGTTGGAACAAACAAAACATATGCAAGTCTCCATTTACAAATAAGAAGCCCAACAATCCCAGCCAACTGTGATGCATGGCCTGTTGTGCACGTTCCATGTTCGGTAGAAGAGGTCACGAAGTGCACAGCTTTCGATCTTCGCAGCACGCTTTGTTCAGTGCAAGAAATAGGACTTGACTTTCAAAGGCATTGCCTTTTAAAAATTGTGCTGTTCAAACAGCCTTTCAACCAGCCTTTCAATTTCCTTTCTGCTGGATCAGATTTGAGACGTTTTTTTCTCAAACTCAAGTAGTGTTTGAACACTCCAAGAAAAATTTCAGCCAACTTTCTTCACGGGTCAATGGCCAAATTTTGGGGGTGAATCACCCGGCTCGGCGGCTCGGCACAGCCGAAGCCCGGCCTTGTAGTTCCCGCGAACCCCTGCCTTGAAAGTTGCGCACAGCGAGGCTACGATATGTCAAAAACACCAGAAAATCAGAAGCTAAAAATTTGAGGGATCCTAACTTAGGAACCTTAGTTGCCTTGTAGTCATATCATTATATAGATATATATCTATATATATATTTATATTTCCAATCATCTAATCACTATCTGTAATCTGTATTACTTTTCCAGGGAACTACCAAAAAAAAATCAGATGTCATCGTTGAGGGGAGTCGAATTTTAGGCCCTTCAAAGTCATGTTCTTTCTCCTTCGAGGATATGACATGTGACCTGCCACAGCCTAATGACCAAGCCACAGTGATTGGCACACAGCCAAACAAAGGCCTGTGCCGCCTGGACTGTGAAATCGGCAGGAAACCAAACAAACTGAACAACCCGGAATAGAAAAAAGAACGACTTTTCCCAAAATCCACTTAGTCCACTGGTTTGTGCATTCTAAACGATTGAAAAGCTGAATGTGATTGGTTCTGTGCACCTGCCTTGTCTGGCAAGTGCCGAGACCATATCACACCCCAGCACAAGCTCTGTGCACAGCGCAAATATATGTGACAAGCTTGTGAACATGCTAAGAGAACAAGCCAGTGTGCAACAAAAGCAAGGCGCTGTCCTGTAGCAACTTTGCCCATTGAAGGATGTGAGCTTGTGCACGATGACAGGCAGTATCAGAGCCCTAGCTAGTTCGCACACGTGGTAAATTGTTATGACTTTGGACTAAAAACAACGGGGTCAATGATCCACCGGGGAGCCAGAAACCTTTGCCTCAAAAGTCTCAACAGCATGAGTTGTTTGCAAAGCGCACTGAAAACTCAAATTCACTTGAGAGGCTCCGTTGGGATGGTCCAAAGCCCATTTCCCATGTCCTGCCAAGATTAGAAAATCGGAGTTCTGGCTGGAAACTTCTGTCAATTGTCCGAGACGTTCGGATCAAAAGACACTTTGCATAGGGTGAGCTTTGGCCAAACCCATCCACTGAGGGTCCGTTCTGAAAGAAGGAACTTGAAAGAATTATAGTGGTAAATCTCTCACCAACAGTTCAGAAGTGACAAATAGTCAACTATCTAGATAATGAAACAAGTCTATCCACTGACTCCTCAAACTGAAACATCCCTTGCCATTTAAAATGATTTAAACATGCTAACTGACTTCTATGTGGGCCCCGGGTTGTCTTCGCCGCTCTCCAGTTCATCCACCCATTTTTCTGAGACCAGCACATTTAAGCCACCACAAGAACCTGGGAGACAAACAAGAAGCGTGCAATGTGGGTGAGTTGATTCAGCTCCACCCGTTGCCACTGGTTGCAAGTGACTAGTCTCTGGTTGCTTTGAAGAAAGGCAGCTCCAAAGCCTGGTGTCAACTGCAATAGGCAGGTTTTGGAAGCTGCATAAATTTGGCATAAAGGTGTTTTGTTCTGCAGGTCGTTCAGCCTCTTGAGAATCTTATGGGCTTGGTAGGCATTTTTTGCGGAATTTTATTGCCCAAATAGATACTTCCGAAGAGAATCACCGAGGAATGGAAAAGATATCCAGCCTCTGAAGGCTTCAGTCTTTCTTGTGGATCAAGCACGCAGCACTTGCTGACCTCGCAGCATTCGGGAAAGAACATTTCAGAATGCTAGCATCACAAAATTCACCGGCTTCAACAAGAAAATCACGAAATGAATCAGTCTCAAAGACATGGCGGACACCTGCACATTCACTCCTGGGTTCCCCACCAGCTCAGCCAGTTGTACCACCCATTTTTCATGATCCTTTTTCTCCACGCCCGCATTGGGATGCTTCAACTCCGCCTGGAGCAGATTCAGCACGGTGCGGGTCGGCTTGGACCTTGGAAGAACAAAGGATGTCTGACAGTTTATCCAACAGTGGTTACAAAGTTACAACAGTGGCAGTGGCTGCGGTGGCGCATGGATTTTCAACTGAACATGACTGTGGGCCACGGCAGCTGGACCACATCTGGCAAGCCAGTGATGGAGTCGGGATCCTCCGTTGGAACACCGTAGTCACCCCAGATTGCCCACAGTATGAATACATCGCGAGACAGGTGCAAATTCAAACAGCCTGGCTCATGAAGTCACCATTCTCATTGAAGTGTTTCCTGCAACCAGTTCCACTAATGCACTGGGAATCACAGCTTTCAAGTCTCTTCCACTACTTGTTGTCGTGGCGACACTACTCAGTGTCCTGGCAAATTCGCCAACCTTTCGCATCCTCTCAGGAAACTTGCCGACCACAGAGATCATCTTGCCCATCTCAGAAGCATGATGGAGAAGAAACGAAGAGACGTTGGCACATCTTACATGAGAAGACGGAAGACAAGTCCTTCTCAAGGCACCGTTTTCAATTCGACCCCACTCCCATACGGCTGCTTCGTGCAGCTCCCATGCCAAACATGCCAAACATTTGAACAGATTTCTGTCACTGGGAAAGCGGCCATCTGATTGTTGGTTTTTCCAGTAAAAAGGATCTTGCCAGTTGCCAGCTCAAACACCGTCGTGCCTGACAAGCTACGAGACAGCAAGCTTCTACCAGTGGGATGGGCCTCTATATCGTCTATTCCCTGTATATAGAGAGTAGGTGATTGATATACATACAAATCATAATCCTTTAAAGTTTGTTGGTCTTTCCACAGCAAGTAGCGATCCATGACTTTCTTTTTCCAATCCAAACTTTGCCACAGCCTGCGCTCCACATGTCGATGCCCATATCATAGGGGACTCCCAGCATAATCTCTGGAGCACGATAGTATCGAGGTTGCAAGTACCTGGCGCAACATCGAGGAAGGCGAGTAGGTGGGTCTGGTATCTGACAAGGTGTTTGTTCTCCTTTCACGCCAACTTAAAATACTTAAGATTCCATAAAACTATCTGAAAGCACTCTTCTTGGAAAAAACCCTTGCTAAACTAGATAGACGCTTGCGCACATTTCAAAAAACAAACACCAGTACCGATGATGGCTTCAGCCCAATGTGGGCACGCTGTTTTCACTTGCTCCGATGCGTCCATTGCACTTCCAAAATCACAGATCTTGATTTCGGCCTCGACATTTAACACAGAGCAAAGTTGCAAAGTCAGAAAGCTTTATCCAAGCAATTAAAACATCCAGTTGATCTTTGGCACCTTGTTCAATGTCATCAAGATGTTGTCAGGCTTCAAGTCTGCATGCATCACCTGGATTAAATTTGCACTCGGCACTCAAGGCATCAGATACCTGAGATGAAATGAAAAATGAAAACTTGGATTAGTCATTTTTGTCCAGCTGTTGCTGACATCCTGACAAGATGTTTGGGTTTTCTTCAAGCTTTTAGTTTTGGAAGGTTGTCATCCCGCCTTCGCAAGACGCAAGGCCCGGAGGCCGAAGAAGACTTGCCTCTAAGAGAGCATCTGGGGACATGACAAACTCATGGAAAGAGTTCGTCACCGCCGAGCCTTATATATTGTTGCAACGTAGGCAGCGAAAGACCTCCACCCATGCCATACCTGCATTCGATCTCTATCAAAGAAGGAGCCTGTCTGAGATAAACTGTCAACCGGCTTGTCCGCTAATCCTGTAGTACATTGGTTCTCTGTGGTATGGTTTGCCAGGAAAAGTTACCAACGACTCCTGGTCAACAAATTCTTGGAGGTCTTGAGCTCAGGGAAGTGTCTGTCCAAACTGTGGGTCACTTCTGCAGCGCAAATCGCATATCGCACTTCAACAAATCGAAGACTAAACCTCGTACAAACACTGCAAATGAGTGTCATCCTTGCTACCAACATCTGCTTACAGCACTTCTGATGAATCAAAACTACCATATAAACACTGGCCGCCCCTGGAAACAACATCGGTCAAGACGTCTAATAAACCTTTGCAGTACACCCAACTCATCACTCACTGCTCTGTGGCAAGTTCAGGAGTTGACTCAAGTGCCCATTGTGTTCAAAGGTCTGTATATCGGCCAGGATGATGATGTGCTTGAAGCCCTGAATCATTTTCAGCATCAATTGCAAAATTGACTAATGCCCTTTTCTGAGATCAACATCCTTTTGCAACAGAAACAGACCCTTTAGGACCTGCTAGCTGCTAGCTAAAACAACCCCATGGCATTTCATCCCCCAGCTGCTAGATCCTCTGGCATGGATCCCCCACCTCTGCATCTTCACCCGCAGCCTTCTCCAAGCGTTTGTACATTTCAACCTGCGCTTGGAGAAGGCTTCCTTTCGCAACTGGGGGAACCATGTGACCTCCCGCATGCCATAGCATGCCTCCTTGCCAGCAGCTCGCCGCATCATTGCATTGGCCCTGATTAGCTTGATGGCATAGTCTTTGCTATCCTACCATGGTGGTTTCATTGCCAAGGGTGTGAGAAAGCAGCAAGCTATCCCAAAGGGCAAGGCC
>OMLO01006029.1_pt1 | contig 10184 bp, 7 predicted proteins | sample 1674811 | NCBI WGS metagenome assembly OMLO01 (sample SAMN06265003, study PRJEB25207) | coral metagenome | isolation source: Coral host | place: Mexico:La Bocana,Puerto Morelos, Mexico | collected 2008-11-13
GGGAAACACCATTCTTCTTTACTTTGAAAAGCCTTTCAAATAAACAGCAATTATTTTTTACTTCATAGGCACTTTAAATGTCCACTAAATAAATAGACTGCTTATCACATGCTACTTACCAACTGGAAAGCTACAATACAGCACTCAGCAAGTCGAAGCCAGAGACGGGGATTTGTGTGGAAAATTTGCACAGCTTCAACCAGACAGTCAAATGCTACAACAGGTCGACCAGAAAACAGAAGCTGAATTCCTAAATTGTACAAGATCTCATGACGACGATTCACGCCATGTGTCACTAGAGAGCGGCTGGACACTGGGGCATCTGAAGGAAAAAACATTTAATTTACATCACCATACAAGTTCCAACTACACATAGTAGAAAGATAATGTCAGCTTGCAATGATTGTGCTTAAAAAAGACACGACGTTTGGAAAAATGATGGCATAAACCAGTATAAATTTCAATTCACTTGCATTTCAAAACTCTACACAGAAACTTAAAATGTTTGAAAAAACCCCTGCTGTTATTACAATACTGATGTGAATAGCATGGTGTAAATTTCCTTTTTTTAAAAAAAAATGTTTTCAAATTTGTTGATATTTATTTCCCTGTCTTTGAAACTTACCGCGGTGATTATATTAGAGTAAACACCTAAAATATGTCTGGAATGTTTATTGTGTTGTAACCAATCACAGGCAATGAACGGTTTTGTTTTAACATTGTCTTTTACAAGTAAACAATTGCTTTTCCTTCCTATTTGGTTACAGTATGTGCTATAATAGCGAAGAATACAGGTTTGAGTGATTTTGAAATTTGTTTGTAGTAAATTACAAAGCCGATGTGCTGGGCCGACACATGCGACAGTTTGCCGCCATAGACGTTGAATCCTGTCAGCGGTCTTTCCAGATTGCGATCTTGTGATCAAGAAACTTCTGCTGGCACAGTAGCTTGATCAAAGGTTCAATTGTTAACCCACATAAATCCAATCCCCTTGTTCTTAAAAAAATTTTAGCAAACGATTATGCTGTCAGAAACGAAAACATCACAATTGTTTATTTTTTATTGTCTTCGTGTACTAGTCATTACATGGAAATCTGGTTGCTGTTGCATCGCATTGGCTTCTAAAATATTCCATTCTTAAATTGAACGATGTACTGGATGTGGTCCACAGCACTGATCTTGGGGAACAGTGGTCTTTTAAATTCCCAATAAGACAGCTTGCATACTTAAATCCCTCTAATAACTATGCTTAAACAAAACGAAAATATTTGTTTTATGACTGATCAGGGAAATCGTTCATTGCCTGTGATTTCTGTGGTGTGAAGATCTCATCTGTGATTGGTTACAACACAAAAAACATTCCAGACATATTTTAGGTGCTCACGCTAATATAATCACTGCTGTAAGTTTGTTATATTCTGAATTAAAAGAAAGAAAACTCAAGCTGGTTTGACAAAAATAATGCACAAGTGACACAAATTACAAGGCAACTGACCTTACATGAACCTTACAGTATCATGCATAATGAAAAACCCAAACATACTTTTGTCAACAGAGGGAAGTAAGGAGAGGGCCTTGTTATTCTCCTGTAAGGCCTGTCTGAAGTAGAATGCCGCTAAATTGTACTTGTGCATTTGGAAGTGAATACATCCCAGGTCATTGTAGTACATTGTGCTCACTGAATGACCTCTTTCCACAACATCACTTGGCTTTGGTGCACTGTTCAGCAGTTTAATGGATTTGCGAAAATTCTGGCGGAGGTACTCAAAGTTGCTCTTGAGGAAAAGACCTTCTGGAGTCTAGCAAAGAACAACAATATCATTTTACACACTTAACAGTATCTGCAGACTTCACAATGCATGAAAAAACTGTAAAGAAAAGGGTAAAATAAAATGATACATATATAAGCCCAGAAATTTCATGGTAATGATTGCTGAAACAAATTACTATCGGTATGTAAGTATCAAAAAAATTTATTGGGTAATTGTTGTTAACAACGAATATTAATTCCTTGCAATTAGCATTTAATCAATTACGTTTTGTCTCCACTGATCCACAAAGAGCAGGGCAGATTTTGTCGTTAATTTTGTTATACATGTACAAGCCAAATATTGTTTCTTTCTCTAAGACTAGTCTGTTACTTATTAAGTTATATCCAAACAAAGTGCATTGTGTGTGATGCGTTTAGGATGCATGAATAGGAGATGTTGTATTAACTGAAAACTACTCATCTGCCATCATTGGTCAGCATCCCAGCTAATTTGTACATGTGATTGTTCTTGGGAGTTCTTACCATATTGTTTGTGTTAAGAACGGTTTTTATTTCACGTTTGCATGCCTTCATAGACTTCAACAGGATATTTAGTCTGGCTTTATGCTGTAAACAAAACAACTGGAGTTAAGCCTGACCTAATTCTGTATACACACATTCTTTTTGAACTCTTGATACTTACAACAAATTAACAGGACACCAAGACTAATCCCTTTTACATTAAAATAATATGAAGTTAACTACAGCTACTCAAATTTATCCACAGAGAGAAGCTGACAGCGATAATGACAGTCAATTGCTCTGTATTTTACCAACAGTAATGATTGTTTCCATAGTGGAAGCTTTATGCTTTTCTTGGGTCATGACTTAGGGTATGTCACAAAAAAATTACCCAACACTTTTTATTTTTTTTCTAAACAAAGGGCATTACCCAAGACGGAAAGACTGCGCTGGCATTCCTTTTCCTCAATTTTCAGTTAATTTTTTGCCAGTTCACAAGTGACCATTCTCACAGGTACCTAACCTCATTGAGACCTGAAAGCTATGGCCACATGATATATTACAAAATGTCAGTTTTTAATTTTATAAAGGCAATATACACAACATGCACCACTGTTTCAGTACCTGATGAATACGAAGTTTCAATGTTTCATCAACTTCCTTGACAGGCTGAGGTGTAGACTGGCCTGCTGGTCCAAGCTGAGCTTGTAATCCACCTTGGATGATCTGAGACTGGTACAGAAACACGTTCATTCAATAGTAGCTTATCTTATCAAGTAAACAATAAGCAACATCAGTTATCAGCCAAACATTTAAAGGTTGTTTATATCATATATAATATTGCAATGTTACATTAAATATTGGATGGCAGACCAAATATGAATACTCCTTGTTGTAACAACTTCTTTCTTTTTCTTTTTGTTCTTCCCTTTACAAGGTAATATTAGAAACTGCTGAACTCCCAGTCTTGTGTTGTCTTTTTTTCTATTTATCAAGTATTATGTTCAAGTCATTTTGTCCGCATTCATTTCTTTTATTTACAATACTGTACAAATACATGTATTAGCGAGATGCATCGTTCAAATTTTCTTGAATTGTCTTGTCTGTTGAATGCCAAAAACACTTAATCATGACTTGAATCATAATTTGAAAATTCATACAGCTCATTAATTTTGTGATTTCCATATCTCCTCCGTTTTCAGCAATCGAGTACTGTTAAAGTGCACCTAACCCCAAACGTTATTTCTGCAAAAATGTAAAATTGAAGCTGTCCGAAAGGAAACTTTGACATTTTTTCGCAGCATCTGAATTTTTTGCGAGCAACAAAACTACCTGAAATTTGATACCTTTTGTGTCATGACCGAGCTGGTGAGGGGCATGGTTTTATTCCTGGTTTGATGTCAAACTGTTTTGCATGCATGTTCACAAAGAGTTGATGCAATGTAAATGAGTCTATGACATCAACCAGGGAATAGACCCAGGCCCCTCACTAGCTCAGTCGTGACACAAATGATAACAAATTTCAGCTACTTTCCATTAATTTTTAAAGCCCTTAAAACTATCAGATACTGAGAAAAAAGGGAAACTAAGTTTCATCTCAACTGCAAAAAAAGTTTGTGGTTAGGTGCACTTTAAACCTGTACAGCTTCAGGAAATGAGCTATTTACATAATTAGCTTTTATATTCAAAAACGTTTGTGTGAAAATCTATTCACTGTAGCTATTTCTGCAGGAGGATATTGAGTACTAGCATCAGGAATTCAAAGAATATCTAACTTGAAACGCCGTCTATTGATAACTCATTTGCTACCCATGTCTGCCACCCACTTCAACAATGTAGAAAGAAAGTTATGCCTTTATTATGTGTTTGTGGTATACCCCATTGCATGTGACTGAGCTTTGAGGACAAATATGAGAGTAAACCTTAAGTCAGTCGCCCGACTAACAAGCTATTGACTGAGAGCTAAATAAACTACTTATACAAGATTAAACAGTTATTTGAATATTATTACCTCTACTGGTTTACTTGATCCAAATATCATCATTTCTAACACTGTCAGAACATTATGAGCTTTGTCAGCCTAATAAAGAGAAGCAGATGTAGTAGAGGAAAAATCATTCTAAAGTATTTAATGACATAAACAGTATGTGTAAAGAGTAAAGTTTAATTGAATTTAACAGTTTGAGAGCCAGGCTATGATATAAATGCATTATTCAAATATCTTTCTTCACAAAGTTTTTGGCTATGATACTTGATAGGTTCCACTCAATTTGACCAAACCAAACCCAAGACATTTGAGTTCTAATAAGGATTAGGGACCAAATGTGAGCCACAATCTTTACTATGACTAGATACAATGTAAAGCATTAACAGAATTGAAAGGGCAACCTTGCTGGTCGTAAGGTAGCCAAATACCACTGGAGTTTCAGTTTTGGCTAATGAAATTGCCTTTTTTTACATTGTGCATGTACCAGCCATGTTGACTACTAAAATTATTGAGACCAATTTCTTTGTAACTTCAAAAGACAAATTCGAATCATCTGACAGGGTGTGAAAAAAATTGTGCAGACACTTTTTTTTTTGGGGGGGGGGGTAAAATACAGAAAAAGGTGTTGATTACACAGAAAAGACACTGGAATATGAGGAATCTTCAATGGTCAACAAAATTGGTCATAAAACTTTGATATGCATGAATGCTTTATCATTTTATGGTATTTGCTGACAGGTACTAGTCCATTTACAAAGTTTTACCAAGCACTTTAGCTCAGTTTGCTTGCCAAATTCATTGTGTGTTGAAGTTTATGTCTGTACCTTAGTAACCAGCCATATTCAACTAATTTTCAGGCTTCTTGCCCAAAGTAGGTTGAGACACTCCGAGGCTAAAAAATTGTGCCAATCAAAAATGGCGTGTTTCTGTCACAGTTTTAGGAGAAAAAAAATTAATGGTAAATATTTTATGGCTAGTAGAAAGAGTTCCTTAGCTAGTGAGAACTACCATTTTACTGGCCATAAGCCCACTGGTAACAAAAGCTAAGGTCAAGCCCTGCTCAGTTTTCTTAAGATGAGACAAGTGGACTAGAAAGTTTTGTTAAGGAAACCTTCACAATTTGTATGTGGAATTAAAACTCTCTAAACTGAGGCAAAGTGACTTACAATTATTGTATGGTGAATATTACAATACCTTGTGAAGTGTCAAATAAATTTCACTGAGCAAGAAACAGATTTTACATCCAATTGATTCCTCTATAAAGTATAAAACACAGTTACCAGTACGTACCAGTTACATGAAGCAAGATTTTCATTTACATTATACAGTAACAGCAAGTAAACTATTAAATATATAAACATAAAATCCAACATTTATTTTTCAAAAATTAGTCAGGAGTTGCGTAGTAGACACACCCCAAGTTGCTCATGTTATGTAAAAACTGCATAGCCCAGTATCAAAACTGTCTTCTTTGAAAGAACCTGTAGGCTCAGAGTCTGTACATTAACAACAACAGAAACATAAATTTAAGACACAAGAAGCCTCCATTTCATTCATAACTTATAACTATATAACTATAAGCACACTGCCTTCTACTAATGCACCATCCCTTGGTTATCTGTTTACCGTACATAGTTTTCCAACCAGGATAGAGGACTATGTATTGATGGTCAAACAGAAATTTCATGTAGACACCTGCACCATCACTTATAAAGCAGTTTTCAAATGCGCAATATACATGTAAAACCAAAACCAAAGTTACTACCCGGCCAATCACAAAGGACACAATCCAGTGAACCAATCATAGGTACTTAACCAAAGACAGAAAGTTGATGTAAAGCAAATCAGCACAATTAGGTCTGGTTTTACTTCAGAATGGATGACACAGTGGTAAAAGTTTTTCCAGAAAAGTGCTCAGCAAGTACACATGTAATGCAAAACCAAAGAAAATAAAAAATATGTTAAACAGCCAAAAGAAAACCTCTCGAACAGTGGTAATGTATATAATATATATAAGATATCTTACCTAGAGGTTCAACAATCTTAAATAGTCTTTCAAGAATTGACAATGCTTTGTTGTACTGTCTTAACTGAAAAAAGAGCCAGATAACACAATATATATATTATTCTAAAAAAACACATCTTGACTCACAGTCAAAAGATTTATTTCCTTTGATTGTACCACTATGGTACACCACTAGAACTTTACCTTCCCTGGGCCAACATTTTGTACCCTGGCTTCTTTTTTCCTGATTAATCTACTGTAGAGAGATTGAAGTGACTGCTATCATGGTACTTGTAACAATGTGTTGTCCTTTTTATTGTCCCTTATTTTGTGAGACTTCAATAAGTTTTGTACAGCGCTAACGAACTAATCTGGTACAACTCACAGTTCAATTACATGCATCATATTTAAAATCCCCATAGTTACACAAAACTGGTAACACCTTCAAGTCTACTTCAAGATTCAAACATTCATATTAAGTGACCTACATATGTAGTCATTGTTGAGTTGAAGGGAATATAGGAAAGCCCAACTTTCCACAAACTAATTTCATTTATTTCATCCGGTCTCGGCTACAACAGCTATAAGTACACAACATAACAAACAATACAAGTTATAAGTATTTGTTTGTTTCCTGTGTATAACAGCAAGAGAATACTCTATATCATAAACTTACATGAAAGTAAATAACAGACTCATTGTACAGCAGGTAAGCTGTGTCTATATCATCTATTTCTTCCCCAGTATCTCCACTGTCTCTTTCAATCTGAAACATAAAATGGTTTGTACAAAGTCATACTTGCAGTGATGATTAGTAACGTAAATATGGTAATTGTCTTATTTGTTCAGTGTTCTTATTATACTCACTTGTTTTCGAATCTGAAGTAAGTTCCTGGCACATTCTTCACTCCCTGTACAGTTCGAGTGATAAAACTGTGCTACTGTTTTGTTATGCTGAACCTTTGAATCATTCTTTCTCAGTTCTGACAGTTTGTTTAATGCAACCAAGCATCTGTTTAGGAAACAAAATCAAACAGAACATAAATTTGTTTTAAAAATAACAATTCAGGCAACTACTAAGATTTTAGAATTTTACTTCCTACTTTCACTAAAATAAAAAATAAGAGCACTTGAAAAAAAATACTTTTTAAAATAATACTTAGAAGATTTCTCAGAGATTCATTACTCTCAATAATGATCTATAAATCATTGCAGTATTGAAACAAGTATTTCAGCAAGGCAAAGCCAGTTTTTCAATGTTTTGGTATTACTACAAACAGGAAACAACAACAAATTGTTGAAATACAAGATATAAAAGTTCCACATGTATATGTCGGTATTTACAAGCTCTAAATGTTCAGCTTATTTCTCACCTATCATATTGTTTACTTTCAAACTCAACATGAGCATTGCTGGCAAGTTCTCGTTCAGCATCACTGACACCCACTCTAGGTATCACCTCAGCTTGGACATCTGTATTATCCACTGGAGCTTCAGACATGCTGTTGTAAAAGCCAATAGTACTGATTTAATGGTTGGCTGTTATACTTGTGATCAATAATCTAAAAAAAATGTATTACATGTAATTGTTATACAATGTATACTATTGTTATATAACTTAATGTACTGTTTTAATCAGGATTCTAAGACATATTCTGAAGATATTGACATTTAGAGATATTTGTCACAAAACAAACATACACACAGTCAATTATCCACTCACTCAAGGACCTTTTCAAGATAATTCAATACTGTTGATTTTTTACAAGCCACTCTAGCCTTATGAATTAATATGCAAGTACCAGTAGATCACAAAAATTAAATGACATGCATGTTCTTAAGGAGGTAAAGTCGCAAAGTAATCAGATTCAATAATATGTACTACTTATGCAACGTTTTCACTTCATGAGTCACTTGCATTTTCTAGCTGTAAACACAAGCCTTAAGGTTTTATGGTTTACCACGAGAAAGTGCTGGATAACTATTTTATACCACACCATAGAAAATACACTGGCCAACACAATCAATGGGATATCCACACAGGGCAAACGATGGGAAGGTTGGATGTAAAACCTACGGCATGGTTTATGCAATTCACAGTTTTACCTGTCCCACCAATTGCTAAACAAAAATTGATACAGATTTCAATGACAACATCTTTATATGAAACAGTGGCTAAAATTTCATTATACAGCTACAGGTACTGCACTGATCAATGTTCAAGTAAATGCACTATAAATACTAATAAAAAATAATTACCAAAACAAAAGGTGGCAAGAAGACCTCCACAAAACTACCAGACGTCTAGCGGAGGCCACCTCGGTTGTTAATATGATTCTATTGTAGTCATGACATGATTATCAATATTTTTTGCACACACAATCTGACAGTCCAAGCTTGTATTTCAAAGGATATATCAGCCATATTAACCAATATGTAGTGGCTGGAGAAATAGGGGATATTACATGGCTGCGCTTACTTGCGAGACGCAATATCACAATATCCTCATATGTGAAAGATAAAAATACCGGTAGTATCTTCACTGTGTGCGGTGAAGATATGATTTTTTAGTAAATGGAAATATCCTGGTATTTCATCAGTATCTATATAATAAAACTTGACAATCATTATGTAGCTCAGTTGATTAAAAGACGAATGACTCTTTTTACAGGGTATAAAACTAAATATACAAGCCTATGAACCTGTCATAGGCTGGAGACTCTTAACGTATAAACTGGTAACAATTTTGGTCAAATGTAAGGTTATAAAAAATATCTGTGGGTGAACTTGAGACTGACGTACTTCAAGTAGTTTTTTGCAATCAAGTAACTATCCTTAAAACTAGAAGCAAAACGGCTTGCAAACGTCTTTAGGATTTGTATTGTGTGAACGAATTTTAAGGCATCAAGAATTAATAACAAACCCTTTAACTTGAATAAAGTGACTTTTTAAGTCTCACGCTTACATCTTACATGCAAGTCTCGCAGTAAAAGTACAAGGAAGCTTAAACTACGATAGCCTTTTGCCACCAGGTTTTACAGTAATACTGTGTAATATAAACGGCCAGATTCACTTTGAAAACTGTCAATTCTTTAGATCAAATTTAGGTAAAGAAAAAGAAAACGAACCATAACACTCTCAGGGGTTCTACTAAATTTTACTACAAACTCGAGACGAACCCATCCGTGAGGAACACGCGCTGGAGTAGACGTACGAAAACGCTCTTTTCAAACACCTTTCATGAACTACAGCACCCGGAATCTCCAGTGGATCAAAGAAAAGTGATATTACTTTCAGAAAAATCGCACCTTTCAGGGAAAATATCGTTGATTTCCTCGACCAAAATACAACCAGCTCCAGCAATAAAACCTTCTGGGATAACTGAGACGACCGAGTAAAGTCAGCGGCGCTACGCGAAGAATTAGTGCATTATGTAAAACGTAGTTTGTGTCCCAATCTTGTATCCAGGACATGGAGTATCTGCTTCTTTCGAGACACAAAAATATAAGACGTCTTAACATGAAAAGAAACAGTACACGTCGTAAGGCAGGCTATAATATCTAAACTTGAGGGCTGTATTGGTAGAAGATCCTGAAATCTTCCTGGTTATTAGTATCAAGCGAAAGCAACGTCCGTTCCTCCCGCTCCTCCTCGTTCTTGCTACACTCTCTCCTTATAAATCGCCTCTGGAACCAGGGTATCTCCAAGATAAAAAAAATAAAAGAATGTTTTATTCGCAATTGAGAAAAACGTACAAACAGAGAGAATACAGGAAACCTCTTAAAAGTCTTAAAATTGACACTATGATTATCTGTCCGTAATACCCTGATTGTTAAAAAAAATTGAAAAACAGAAAAACTGACCGTACGGTTGGATAGAACTTTTATATTTCCAATATTTCGTCAGGCACGGCCTGACTT
>OMLO01006030.1_pt1 | contig 10183 bp, 4 predicted proteins | sample 1674811 | NCBI WGS metagenome assembly OMLO01 (sample SAMN06265003, study PRJEB25207) | coral metagenome | isolation source: Coral host | place: Mexico:La Bocana,Puerto Morelos, Mexico | collected 2008-11-13
GATCGGGCTGCCATCTTGGTCTCTGGGTAGGGGTGGTGTCAAAAACACAGCACCACCCTCTCCTCTATGCTATTAACTCCACCTCCTGTACCAACGGGCATTTTGTAATCTCCCCAGTTTTGCTTGCATGAAGAGACCAAGATGGTGGCAAGTTGAACTGACCAATTGACATCTACAATCTCATGGAAAAATAGGGATCTGTGAACAGTCTAAGCATTGCTAAAAAAAAATTCCGTTCCCTTCTTTCTTATTATGAGCCAGACAAATTATATTTCTGTGATAGCAGTTGTGGTGGGACTAATATACCGGTAGTTGGCACATCAGGACAAGAACTGAGACTCGCAATCACAACATTTCAATCCAACATATATCTCAACATTGTTGCAATGTGATGTGCCATGTTGGGTGTTGCTGGCTGATGTTTTACCATTTTCAAATTCTTCATATAATATTTGTGGATGTTGCATAATGCTGTACGCATTTGGCCAGGTTTGTGCAACAATGTTGCACTAGAGCATGCACAGTAGTTCAAATTGCAGCACCCAACATGTCACAACATGTTGCAGCAGGGTTGCCAAATGCATGAAACATTTTACGCCCAACAATGTTCTGATAAGTTGAGTTGAAATGTGTTGATCATTTGGCCTGGGCTTAGCGAGTAAACAGGTCTTAGCAACTCTCCTCATTGAAGTTATAAAATGTGAATGATCTAGTTATATTGCAGAAATTTTAAAAGGCCTCTCTGTTCTTACCCCAAAATCTACACGTCCTTATTGGCTGTGTGTCAATCAAAAGCTTCAAAGCTAAAAATATTCTAAATGTTTCTTCTCTGCCAATGCCAATACCAGCTTGTTCGAAGTAGTTTGCGAGTTCCATTAGATCTGGTAGAGGTGCTTCCTCCTGATCTTCTTCCAATTCTGGATCTCGGATCGTAGGTTCTAAGTCTTGCTCAGTAGGTTTTCTCTGGAGAAATGATTACATAATTAATTTTAACAACCTATATTGTCACTATACAGCTAAAAGCTTAACGCTGTGTACACAAAGTCTTGCTTATCCAGGGGTTGCAATTTTTGACAGTCAGCCTGTACACTGGGAACTTAATAAATGTTAACTACGTAACAGAAAAAGAACATTCCTTAAAGTGACAGATTATAATGTTGTTGCTGTGGCATTGTGGCCTTCCATGCATAGAAAGGTTGTTCTAGCTGTTAAAATATGCTCAAGGTACAGTTATCTACAAAAAAGTAGGTCTCAAGATGCTAAAAATTGACGACATAATTTTATAAAAGAAATGTATTGTGAACTGATACTTTTCATGAAAATGATTACTAAATTTTATCTCTTTCCAATCGCACATTTTATAACTTTATAAAACTGTATGACACTTTATAAAGAGGCAGCACCAACAAAATTTATTTAATAAAATCCAACTTAGTTTAATAAACAGCTGATTAGGTTTAAAACAGCTAACACTATGAAGACAATCAAACTCATGACAGAGATTGTGAAGTTCCAGAAAATATCCATACCCTCCCATGGAAGGTGTTTGAGCTTGAACCCTCCCCCTTGCATCCCTCTAGAAATTACAGTTCAGCATCATACTTTCTTTAAAAGAATTGTGCTTTTAAAACCCCCCTATCCCTCAGAATTTCTGTTAACCTTCCTTGGGGTGAGTATGGATATAATTTTTCTGGAACTGTACATTACGCTGGCAAGTACTCATCATCTGCTTGCAGGCTTGGGACCAATCGCTTCCAGGATGAGAAATAAATATTATTAAACAAGTTTCAATATACTATGATGATGGTGGCAAGAATAAATTACGATAAATCACCTCAAACAGAGTCAACTGCGATCTTGCAAGTAATACTTCTGTAGATTCATCCTCTTTGTTCTAAAAAAAGGCATCAAAATAGTATATGATTATAATGCACAACTTTATATCCCTGTAAAGCATTTTCACAAAATGTTTTTCACCATAATTCTTAAATAAGAATGTGAATGTGTAAACATGGGTAATGAAATACAGAATCTAGACTGACTGGAGTCGGCCTTAAGTCTTAGAATGCGGTAAGCATCATTCATCAAATGCAAAAAAAAGCAGTATGGATGAGATGATTGGAACTTCTTGTGCATTCCGCCTCCATGTTTCATCCCCATTCTTTCTTTTCTTAAAACCCTTGCTACAGGGGTTTGGAAAAAAAGTGGCTTTTTTAGGGGGTAAAAAAATGAGTAACATGTAAAGCTCTGCAGCTCATCATGTCAAAATCTCACATACATCTATAGCCTGTATACATACCAATTCACAATTTTATAATATTATATAACATTGTAAATTATATTTCAAGATTTTACAAATAAAATCTAACAGAAGCAACTTTTGATACTAGCAGTATCATTGGTGACACTTAATTCAGTTAGACAAAGTGTATTACAGTTACCTGAATAGTGTCAAAATTGGGATAGAATTTGGCCCTCTTTCCATCCCTTGTAAGGTCGTCTATCAAATCTACAAAACGAAAATTTACTTTGAATTAGTACAATCACCCACGTACTTTAAGATCGCCATAATACACTGAAACAGCTTTGTCAAAAAAAAACAAAATCGAACGTAAGTTTATTTCGTACAAAATAGCAACTTGCCTGCTACATTTTCCGGTTTTACCTCCAAGACCTTTCTAATAACACTTGCAAGATGATCATAACTAAAATAAGACAGAAAAATATACGAGTTTGTTACCCAGGGAGCTTGTAAGTAAGTTCTCAACGTGCAAAGAAAAAGATCATCTTTTGCTCAAAAGGGGAGATCCAAAATCATACTTACACACTTAGATTCGAATGTAAACTAGTTTTCAGCAAAAATGCTTTGGCATTTTGAAAATCTCTGTCTAAATCATTGCCGCTAGATTCACTCGCAACATCCATGGTTTTTAGCGATTTGAGAAGCAATAAACGCGGTGAAACCTTCTGACAACTTACTCGACCGCCATCAAGGTTTGTGTGACCATAGTAACACTTAGTCGTGACAATTCAATACAACTTCGGAAAGTCTCGAAAACACGAGTCAATGGCGATTGCGCAACGACTACTAAATTCTTCGTCGATATATAACCGGAATTTTCATTACCAGTCCTCGCCGCACGAGTGCCTTGGGAGATTCATTTCATGTTTACAATATTTTTCAGACATTGCTCTGGTGTAGGAAGGGATGGAATGTACCCGTTATAGTTTAAAGAAACGGACTTCTACTTGATAGTTGGCGAGAATGAGGATGCCTTTTCTAGGAAAGTATTTCTTAAAGAAGAAAGGCAAAGGATTGAAAGAAAAGCTACAGGGGAAATACAGAAAACGCGAGAACACGACACAGATTCTTGAGGGTACGTGTAATCAAATCCGCTTTTCTTCAGTAATTTTGTTTGCTAGAAGTTTTATCCTTGTTATTGGGTAAGATCGTCTGCTATGTTGCGAAAAATTCACAAGAGGCTGTGTAGATTTTGTTTCGCCCTTTTTTCCTACGTTCCCAACCATGTGTGTGAGGTAGTTTGCAACCGCTTGTGTAAGTAAACGTTACCGGAGGCAATTCAGATTCAAGTGTATTGCATACTCCAAATTGTTGTTGCAAGAAAATGCCAACGATGTTTTCTTGTTTACCTCAGAAGATAGTGAGCAATTTAGATTTTTAAGGTGATATACGCGTATTTTGTGTGCCACATTTTTCACTTCAGGAATCTCTTTCTGACAAGTACGTTTCGACACGTTAATCCTCGCGAACCTCCTTGTATATAATGGGATTTTTGAAAGGAATTGATTCATCACGCTGTGATGACCACATTGAATTCTTTGAATAGTATTTATTTCTAAAATAACACCCTGCTTCACAATAACTTATTGCATAAACATAAAAACACTGTAAAATTACATTTGCAATTAATATAGGCTTACTCAGTAATCCGTTCTTGGTTAATGGTAATTTTCATAAAACCACAACGCTCAATAACTTCCATACCGTACTGTCAAGTGTCAAACTATTACCCTAAAGGGTACAGTCTGTCAGGAATTTTGGATGGCCCTCACACATTTCACTTGTCGGCTCAGAGTGAAATGTTACAGAAATCCAGAAGTTTTGTTTATCCTTGTCCCCACCCTTCCTCCCATCCGTACACAAGATAACACTATATATGGTAAAAACTTTTTTACCGAGGGAACTTTTTGAGTTGTGTATAACTCTAATGAAACTTGATATTATTAACCTAGACAGATATTTCTCAAGCAACTTCATCCCTTGACAATTTCAATCAATGTTGATGTTTAACATTTCATGTAATTAAATATAATTTCCAGTCTGCACTACCCACTGTTGAAAGTTTGCTTACATTGTTTTGATCCAAGAAATGTAACATTTTGCAACTTCTTACATGAATTAAATTCAAAGTTTCATTTTTTCTGCCATAATGGATGCAAAGCTTCATGCTTCATTGTCTCTGATACTTCTCGATGATACAATTTGGTAGCTGTGAAAATCAAAGAAACTATTGGGAAAAGAATTCAAAATGCCCCAAAGATAAGTTAAGTGGTTCATAACAAATAATATTGATTCATATTCCATCGAGTGAGACTCCCAAACATTGTCGTGCTAAGACTGCAGAGTGCAGACTGGAAATCAACTTTAAGAATTGATATTGCAAAAACAGTGAACTAATCCATTTAAGTGCAATTATCAGTTTTAAATGGACAGAAATTTAATTTTTGAGTGTGGCTGGCAATCAATTTTCAAAAAATTGCTGCAATTTATTGTTGTCTTTAATAATTATATGATCTATTTCACTGTGATTTTTTTGCATAGAACGTTTGAAGAGATGTACATCTACGCCTTGCATTCAAGCAGTGCTTTCCGAGGCAGAAATTTCTGAGACATATATTGTGGACTGTCCTAACACTGAAAATGCTGGAATTTTGATGGTTACTCATGATAGTAATCCAAACAGGACACATGGCGCACATAAGCATCTTGAGGCAGATGCTGGTGATCGGGTCTCACAGTCCAGCTTTGAAAATAGCAGACACAATAATATGACTGATATTCTAGAGGCAGTTCAAAGGCTTCGATTGAATGAGTCTTCTCAGGGTTGTACCACAGACCCAACTCCCACAGAGGTGAAGAAAATTGGTTATCGACAACCTCCACCTTATCCTGAACAAGTGGAGCAAACTACGTCAAGCCCGCTGGATAAATATCGGCATCCGCCGCCATACAGAGAGCCTGTAGATACAATGTCCACCTTTGATGGGCAAAGTTTCTATGCCCATAGAGGCAACATGGGAAATGACTATAGCTCATTTTATGACCTTGAAGAATTAAACTACAGACACCCTCCCTCTTATGGACATCTTAGGGCCGTTCCAGGATCTTCCGGTGATAGTTTTTCCCTGGACAGCAGAGCAGGAGGAAATGGACCTCAAAATATGAAAGTTGTCAAGAAAGTGATGAGTGACCCCAATTTAAACCCAAATGGATATAACTATTCACCCCATGCACCAAAAAATGTATCAAATGTTTATGGTAACAGAGGACTTTATAGTGCATATGGTTCCAAACCATTTTCCAGCGTACAGGATTCATTCAATTATGATCTGTCCTATGGTGATCCTTATATTTCAGAAGCTGGTTCACGTCAGTTTAGATTTTACTCAGATCAAGGCACATCGACTAACAATCGGTTCAGCGATAGTGGAAGTGATGTCTTTAATTCCTATGCAGAGGACCCATGCCCTTCCAATCCAGGTGCAAGCCAGTCAGTTTATACTCCACATACACAATCTGTGGCTAAACAACAAGGGTCTGTTGCCATGCAGCAAGCAGGGCTAGGTGATCAGAAGTTCTTTTCTGCTGGCAATATGAATGAGAAACAGAATTTAGGTACATGTATGTTGTGTTTTCACGAGATATGTAGCAGTGTGTTCTTGTATATATTTAAATATTTAGTACACTCCACAAATTAATGGTGACTTTGATGTGCCCTGAGCTGGGTATGTAGAGAAATGTAAAATGCTATAATTTTTGTTTTTCATTTTTAAGCATTAAAATGTTTTCAAACAAGAACCCAAAATGTTATTTGACTTGCATTTAGTAAAGATCTTCTGAGACTTCTGACCCAACAAACAAATGAAAAATTTTCAGTTGGGCTAAATAAATTGAGGCTTAGTTCTGGTAAAATTGGAAACCCTTTTCCATTTGGTTATGTCAGAAGCCACAAAGTTAAAAAAAAAAATGCTCAAGTATTGCTCAGCTAAATGACTAGGATGCGTTTTGAGTCTCCTGACATACAGGCGAGAGGAGCAGGACAGAAATGGCATGAGTGACAAAGGCATGGACAGCAGAGAGCAGGGCATGGGAAGAGGGAAGTTCTTACCCCACTCTACCCCCCTCCTACTGGTTAAGTACTAAGATAAAAAATTTATCTCAGTAACCAGTAACAATTGAGCAACTATTTAACAATTTAGCTAGTCACCCACAGAAGGATTGATTGTATTTAGCAGGAAACATAATATTGATGTTTTCTTTTTTACATAGTGTTCAATGGTGTCCAGGTGAATCAGTTGGACCTCTTTCTTCCTCCTGGATTTGAAGTGGCATGGACTCCAGATGGGAGAAAATATTACATAGAGTAAGTTACGAGACTGTTGAGGTCTAAGTTAGGATGTGCATGAGTGGGCAGTTGCTTGTTACATTAAGTAAAGTAAATAATTTAGTGTGAGAGATCATGGTTTTCACTCTGTCTTGGGGGTCATGCAGTTTTTTAACTGATTAGTTAAGTCTTTCTTGTAGTTAGACTCTAGTATCTACCAAGTTGTGGAACATCAGCATTTCTTTCTTTCTTTCTTGATCAAAACTATGTTGCTGTGTAGTGAATAAGGAGTGAATTTTTTTCTGTTATATTAACATGTCTTTTATGGCAGGCTTAGTTGGGAGTGACACTATTAAAATCAAAATACTCTTCAGCTTTTGAAGGTGCTGGTATTTTGCATGTCAGTTGATTATATATAAATCTAATGAGGGTGAAAGTTTCTAAAGAGACTGTGGTGTTGCGTCAGTGGGGGCAACAAGGTAATTTGGTTATATCAACTAAGTGGAAAATGTATACTGGCCACCATAACTCATTACAGTGGCCAATTTACATTTTCAACTTAGTTGATATGTAAATTTGACTTTTGTTCCTGTTTCAGTCACAATACAGAAAGTACAGACTGGTGTCATCCACTTGAGAAAGCAGGTACATACTATTAACATTGTTCTGCAATGTATGTACGGCCTTATGACAAGATAGAGTGCTTTACTCTAGGACCACAATGCTTCTGTCTAAAGCACAATACATGTACAGTGGGACCCTCCTTGAGGAAAAAAAAGAAAGATGCGAGGAGCTTGAGATAACCAAGTTCAAGACTTAAATGTATAAACTGATTATTGCAGCAATCAAATATAGAGTTTCATTAAGGGCCTGGCACCAGGCAAATTGACCGGCTGAGAGGATGGTTTTGCCCACCTTGTTTGACTATTTAGGGGAAAGTTTTTCATATAAAGAAGTTCATTTTAAACCGTTTTGTCCACCTGGGAAAACCAGTTGTTCTTCTGCAGAAAATGTTAATGAAACCCTGGCTATTAACTTTTACTTACTAGGGGTATTAGTAACACTTTGAGCTACTTCTTTTTACTACAGAAACTAGAATTTATAAGGAACTGGTCATTTTCTTACTTACATACAACCTTACCTGAAAAAGGAAACTGTTCGGTCTTAAAGTTAAAGGGCTTTTTTTTATGTTTAACTTAGTTATATTTAAAAAAGCCTGTTCTTTTCAGGTTTACCAGATGGCTGGGAGAAAATTGAGTCTCCAAACTTTGGAGTTTACTATGTCAAGTATGTAACATAATATCTGTATGGTAAATAAGTACCTGAAATGGAATAACATATTGACTACACTAGTCTAAATAGAGTTATGGTTAAGCCGCAGGGATGTGTGGTGGCCTCATGGTTAGTGCGCTTGTCTCTCGATTGTACAGTCTAGGTTTGAGTCTACGCCAGAACAATTGCATTGTATTCTTGGACAAGACACTTTAGTCGCACTGTGCTTTCTCCGCCCTTGTGTACAAATGAGTACTGAAAAATTTGATGCTGGGGAGTAACCCTCTGATGGACTATCATCCCATCCAAGGAGGGGGGTAGAAATACTACTAAACACTTCATGCTGCAGAAACCGGGATAAGCCCCGACTGCAGACGTTACCTTAAGTTAAGCCGCTAGTCTCTGACAAGGCAGAAATAATAACCTCTCTGATGATAACTGTTATTTTTCTAGTCATAACTTAAAGGTAACACAATACGAGCATCCAGCCAAAACACAGTTCATCCAGCAACACCATCAGCAAGAAATAAGAGTATCTGACAGTGGGCGTCAAGAGTCCCAGGCCATCCCTGCACAGAACCCTTTAGTGCCTGCAAATCCATACATTAGTGAAGGTAAACTATATGAATAGCTTTCAAGCACATTTTGTTGTAGTGGAGGAGAGTTACACTGTAGGACTCACATTTCTTTTAACCTTTACTAGCAGATGAAAACATAAGGGCTCAGGTGTTCATTTTAAACTTGGTCATCTCATCCAATGTTGAAATCACACACACCACTTTTTTTCTTGGTATAGCAACCACATGAACCCACACAATTTCCTGCAATTTTAATGCTTAGAGAGTAAGTTGCTTTAAAAATTGCAAAACTGGGAAAAATCTTCAACTAAAATGCTATCTTGACTGATGATTTGGAACCTAATTCTCAAAACGCGCACTACATGAAATTTAGTATACATAATTCGTAAACATGAGATTTTGTGCTCCGAGCTAAAAAAAAGACGTAGTGACCCTGTACTTAATGGGAACGTGAGTATTGAACAAATGAGGGAACAGTTGAGCTCACAAAAGGCTAAGACGGCATAAGTTCCTTGTTTCAATCGACCATTTTTTTTCTCTTCAGAAATACCAGAATGGCTTCAAGTTTATGCCAAGGCTAGTCCAGAATACGACTGTTTCTTGAAGGTAACAATAGTTCATCATATTTGTGAAGGAGTATATGCAGGTTTACTTACGGTTACCTTAAAAGAAATTCATTGCAATAATCATTGCCATCTGCACGTCAGTCTGCACGTTATGCGTGCCTTTTGTCCAAGCACTCATTAGTTTTTCTCGTATCATTTCCAGTGGGACTTATTCCGTTACGCCGAGCTCGACTGTTGGCAGGCAATGCTGAAGCGCCTGTACAAGAAAGAAGTGGAGCAGGTTGTGATGCGACATGAGGAGTACAGGCAAGCTCTGCAGAGGGAATTTGAGCACAAGCAAAATCTTCAAGAAGAGGAACGAAGATTGAGCGATCAAGCTCTGGCAGACCTTGATGAGTTGGATAAAGAACTTGCCAAGTACTAGGTCATCAGCGGAGGAGTAAAATGTAAACGAATGCGGCGAAACCACTACACAATCAGAGCTTTGTGTTTTATTAGACTTTCTGTATTCTGAGCTTTGCAATTGGTTGAAATAGTCTAGCCAATCACAGGAAACATACTTATTTCTTCAGCCAATCAGAAGCAAAAGTTGCATTTTCCACCGCTTGGCATCGGTTACATGTTTTCCCGCGCTTAACACAGATTACATGTTTCCCGTGCTTAGCGTTGGTTGCACGGTTTTGCTTCAAGTTCTGGTGATGGTAATTGGCTTTGGTTATTCAAACCCAAGCAAAACGCACACCTTACACCAAAAAAAAAATGTATTTCAAAGGTAAAGGAAATATTTCTCTACACACATTATCACAAACCGCGGAACAATACATGCCGTCCTTTCGCGGTCAGCTATTCAGCAACTCCAAGACGAATGCGCAGCGTTTCGTGAAAGACGTTTCCATGCATACCGTTAAAAATACATACCGGCGACTATATTTTTGTAGAAAATTGCCGGAATAGACTCTATCCGACGTTAAATCACATTTTAGTCCCAGGTTTTTCGGTATATTACGACCGCTACCTGGATAACGAACATGGGCTCCTGGACCCGATATTGATATTTATAAGTTTACTACAGACTAAGAAATTTCTGAAATGTGATTGGCTAAGACTAGTAGTATTTAAGCCAAATTTGAAATACTTACAT
>OMLO01006031.1_pt1 | contig 10182 bp, 6 predicted proteins | sample 1674811 | NCBI WGS metagenome assembly OMLO01 (sample SAMN06265003, study PRJEB25207) | coral metagenome | isolation source: Coral host | place: Mexico:La Bocana,Puerto Morelos, Mexico | collected 2008-11-13
GATATAACCAAATTACCTTGTTACCCCCACCGACGCAGCACCACAGTTTCTTTAGAAACTTTCACCCTTTATTAAATACCTGTAGCCTGGTGATCTCGAATTCTGAGATTTGGGTCTCACTGCCTCGTTTGTTATGGATTGTTGTTGTTGTTGTTTTTATTATTGTTGTTGTTGTTGTTCTTGACCTTACTACGAGGTTAGCTCAGTGAACGCGCAAGATAAACAAAATCCTGTACTGTGATTGGCTACCTGAGCAGAAAACTACCCACTGTGTCCTGCAAGAAACTGAAAATTTCCCTGAAAGCCTTATACTACGTCCTTTATTTAACAAACTCATTTGATATTGGCTTCATTGTTTCTTGTGAGTTTATGGACCTCAACTCTGTCTTTCATCATAAAGACGCAAAAAAGAACTTGGCCAATATGCAGCCATCTTGACTCCATAGCAACTATCAAGGTTGGTCTATACACATGTGTACCTGATGAGTTCTTTTGAAGAAAACAAATCTTGGTTAAGTCCAGGTTCTTTTTCACTCTCTGATATTAACTTGATACCATGTATTCGAGTATCTATTCCTTCATCTGTTAATGATTGAAAGTCATCACTCAGTAAGTAGCAAAACTGAGCTTGAAAGAAACTAACTTACATTAACTGTCCAAGTACATGTAGGTATTGTAATTTCAAGAAGGACTCCTCTGACTGTGTGTGCTAAAGGGAACCTTGGCTAAAAACCAGTGTTGGGCCAAATCACAAGCTACTGTTTGTGTTTAAGTGTTTCTGTCAGCAGTTTGAAGTCAATAAATATATCTTATTAGACGTTTTGTTGTGTAGTATCGCAGAGTATTTTTAATGCAGTTAAGTGCAATTTAACGGAGTTAACAACAAAGAGCGCCAGTGTTGTTTGGAGTCAGCGGCGTTTCATACATGGGCATGCACCGGATCCCATGTGCTCTTCGACTGAAGTGTGTGTTTAGCGTTCACGGGCGCTGGCAGTTCATGGGACCTCATCTTCAAGGCTTCCTCCCTCCCCCCACTTCCCTCCCTCTTTTCCACTGTTCACACAGTGTGACGGGTGCCTGCTCTCCCTTCTGCATGGGGGCTCATGGCTGGCTTGCCAGGATTTGCCAGCCATGGGAGCAGTCTCCATCTAGGAGCTGGCTGCCAATAGTGGAAGCTCCTAGATATCACAGGCACCCAAACTCCATTTTGCGATGCAGTTGTTAACAGTATGTATTCTCAGTATTGAACTGGAACTAGCTTGCAATGGATGCTCATACATGTACCAAGGAATATCATTAAAAGAGAACAAAGTCATCTGCATTTGAAAAGACTCCCCACATTAGCCTCAGTTGCAACCTAGTTCCAGTCAGATACCGAGAATATGAATACCTGGTCTATGCTGTAAAACGGAAAAGTCTGCATATCAGCCAAGTGGCCAACCAGGCTGGTTATCCCGGTTTCTGTAGCATGAGGAAACTAGGAATACTTCTTCTCTCCCCTGGATGGGATACTAGTCCATTGCAGGGTTACCTAAACAGTAAATTTGCCGCTACCCATTTGTAAACCAGGGCGGTGTGGGGCACTGTGAGAGTAAACTGTTTTTGCCCCGGAATACAACACAATGTCCCGGCCAGAGCTCAACACAGACCACTTGATCTGGAGTCAAGCGCACTAGCCATGAGGCCACCACATGGTCTCTGTTGTGCCTATTTTTGATGCTGTGCATTTCCTTAGAGCTATTTTAGGGTTTCGAATTTCACCATGTTTTTAAAATACAAGGTTGTGTAAATTTAATCAAATAAATTATCAATGTTGATTTCAATAATGTACCTTTGCACTCTTTGATTCTAATTTGAATGACGCTATAATACTGTGTCAAGCTTTTTGCAACACACACATCCCCTGTATGACTCCTACAAGGAAGCACAAAAAGAAACTCTAAGTTTCAAGAGATGACTGACATACACTGTACACATGTATCTGGGTACATAAAATAACTATTACATTAAATAATCATGACTGTGTAGCTATGGTTACACTTAACCAATGTTGTGACACACACTTACATCTACATGTAGTTCCTTAGCATGAAGTGGCTGAGAGTATTTCTAACTCCCACTTGGAAAGTGTATATGACATAAAAAATAATTGCTGTGTACATGTGTCTGAAAGGCTTTTCAAAATATAGAAGAATGGTGCTTAGCTTTTTGTAATATCAGAAATTCAGAGATATGGATGCTTTTGTATTATGCAATTAGGAAAGTGCATGATCACGTCATCAGGTGTGTAACTAAAACGGTAAAACACTGAATAAAGAATACATGTATCTCTGGAAATATTGAAGCAGTGTTTTTCAAACTTGGCACCAAAATTTACATCAAAAAAGAAACCAAATGAAACCCATAGAAAACAATGAATGTACTATAAGAATATAAAGAGAACTTACGCATCAATAAAGACTTCACTGATTTCTTTCAGGCTGTCAGAGTCTCCACCCATGACAACAATGTGATGAGGCATGTAGTTATCATCTTTAGCATCTACAGTCACAAACAGTTGCCTAAAAATAATATAATTATTATATTATAATCAGAAAGTCTGCAAGGAGCACATTTAGGAGTACAATTGTTACTGACCACTGTGCTATGCCTCATATTCTCTGTAGTGAGCTCGGACAAGTACACTGTACAACTCACCACTGTAATTTTATAATGAAATGAAAGATTTTTCATTGACTTAGCCAACTTGACTATCTACAAGCAATGCACACCATTTTCAATGTGGAATAATTGTTAATTAAATGCAAGTTTACGCTACCTAATAACAGTGCCCGGTCTCATTGATAATTTAATCCAATGTCTGCCTTGGCTGCCATCAGTTTCCCAGTAAGTCTCTGGATCACCGTCAGTCAGTGCATCTTTAGATTCTTCTTCCTTGGAATTTCAAATAAAGCAATTTCTGATTCAATCTACTTCTAACTAGAGATTTGACATCCATTTGACATTTGAATTTACAGTAGCTCACACTGCCTACCAGTAATCATTCCACATAGAGTGATTTTGAAAAGAAATTGCAGTTATTTAAAATTAGCAGGCAAAAAGTACTTGTAACATGTAAAAAATTATTATTATTGAGTTTCCGCTCAAAATCTGACCAACAATGAACTGAAGGAATGGATCTAAGAGAAATCTGAATACAGGGTAGAAATGATGAATGGGGGTGGTCCACTGCCATCCATCAACATAGTGTATCTCCATGGTGACATGTCAGTAATGCTACATGTAGGTTTAATTTGCATTTCTTTTTTGTATGGCCTTATATAGACATGCATTTCCTCCAATTGATTTTCTGTTCATTGTAAGTTTCAAATTACTGGTTTGGAACAGTAAACTTAAAATTTTAAGGAAAACGACCATTTTTTTAAGTTTACAAGACATGTTTCGACAGAACTTCTGTCATCTTCAGTTGGGTGATTTACAAAGCAAGTTGAATAATAAGTAGACAAAAAAAATGCTAATTAAGACAAAAAGTAACAACAAGAACATTCGCGCATGGTTTATAAGTTTACATGTGCAGGCTGTAATGCCTGTTATGTTGGCGAAACCTTCCGACATTTTTCCACACGCGTATGTGAGCACTTAGCCATTGACAAGGCCTCTCACATCACACCTTCAGAATTGTGAATGTTGTCGCTCGCTGTGTTCAATACATGTAGATTACTTTCATATTTTAGATCACACCACTACCAGCTTTCAACTCAAGATAAAGGAGGCTATCCATATTCAAAAAGAACTACCTCACCTCAATAAGCAATTACATGTACCCCATGTAAATCTAAAACTATCCTTTTAAATAACACATTTTCACGCTCTGTTGTTACTATTAATATTTTGTCTTAATTTGCATTTTTCTGTCTACTTATTATTTAACTTGCTTTGTAAATCGTCCAACTGAAGATGACAGAAGTTCTGCCGAAACATGACATGTCTTGTAAACTTAAAAATTTGGCCGTTTTCCTTAAAATCCTTAAGTGTCTGCTGTTATCTAAACTTAAAATTATTATCCGCTTCCTCTTGTTGAATCCAATGTATCTGTGGAATTATTAAGGACACTTCAAAAAATCATCATCATCACACCTCGCTGAGCAAGTAGGCCCATAAGACCATACTTCAAAAGATACAATGCAGTAAACAAAATGTTCATTAAAAAAAAATCAATGAAGACTAAGAATGAAAATCCTCATTGGAAGAAACTCTTGAAAGGAACAGTTTAATCAACTTACAGAGGAAACTTGTACTGACTCCACATATCTGCTGATATTTCCAAGAGAAGCTTCCTGCTTGTTCACATGCTCAGCCATAAACTTAGCCAGTTCTTCATCTGCATCTAAACTCCACTTTGGTGGAGGAGAACTCAGCTGACGCATTGCCTCTTTGTCTGCATATCTTTCTATGGAAGGCGGGTCAGATATCCGAAGAGCATAGCACACCTCTACTGCATCTTGCCACCTGTAGAAGTCAAAAAAAGAAACAATTCCTTCATGGTAATGTTTCAGAATGAACTTTATTTCATGCCATCTGTGGATTTTTTCAGTGGGGGAGGAAATGAGAAAAAAATGGGTTAATTAAATGCAGAAAGCACTCTGGATTATGCAACATTGATCATTACTGCCAGCCTTTCAATATGTACAACACACCTACGGAACAACAGTGAATCGAAAAGCAATTCAAAGTCTTGCTCACAGTTTAAGTTCTTTAATAGTAACAATTACCCTATAAATATCATTTTTGCCAAATTTAAAATATGCTTGATCTGTTTCTAGTATTTATTGGGAAATACATGTACTGTATTTAACACACATTCTCTGTAGAACGTTGTGTGTAGAATTTTTTTGTTTTGTTCTTGGAACATCCATAACTTGTGTGTACTGTATCAAAAAGGCAATTACATCAGACAAATTATGAAAAATAAGTTTCCAGAATCTTCACCTAAAATCAGTCAGAATGCCTGGAGGTTTAAATTCAACAACAAAGTGTTTTTCTTCAGACTTTAAGAGAAAAACTTCTTCTGATCAATATAATCAATTTTTTCAAAATTTTTATTTGTGTGGTTGTTAAGCAGCAGCTTTATAACTGATATGAAACACTTTTTCTGTTTCATGCAGAAAAAAGCTCTGATTATGTAGAGGATGTGGATGTCAGCAAATCATGTGGATCCACACTACCGCATCCTGTCAGATGCCCTGTAATTTTAATATTCCAAACAGTCATCTACTAAAAAACAACAGAGCTACATGTATACAATGTAATCAATCAATTACATGACTCATGAATGTATTATTCACAAGTAATCACGTCTGACTTCTTAGATAAAATTTGGAATAAATACAGATCTCTGTAAACATAAATTGTATTTAAAAAAAAAATTTAAAGGAAAAACTTAGAGATTGAAGCTCATTTGATGCGAGGTTGTATCATTATTTTGTTAGCCTTTAGGAAATGTTCTTTATAATATTCCAAATAATTATTCTAATCATCAAAGGCATGTGATTACCAAGTAAACTGAAAAGCAATTTAGCTGGTACACAATTCTGAGACTGAAATGAGTTCAAACCTGAAGAATCATTAAAGACAACAGAATTTTTTGTTATTTACTATCTTCTTAGTTTACATCAAAAGCAAGTCCATGTACAATGTACCTCAGTCTGAGTTCCAATGTATGAATTTGTTTTTAAGTAATGTATGCAGCTGCATGTATATGGTACATGTATATGTTGTAGTTAAAAATTTAATTCTCAATCAGTTAAAAATAATTTTAACCTAGTTTGATTCTCAATTTCCTTTGTCTTCTAACGCCAATTATTCATAATCAATGAAAAAGTAGGGTTAAAGTGCTACTGCGACGGAAATTTCGTATTTTCTTTTCCAGTTTTTCTTTCAATAATTTCTTACTTAGACCCTAAGTTTCATGAATCGGCGAAATTTTTTAGAATCTAGCCACGCAATTCCCTTAAATAAGCACGAGAAAACCATAAAATCACGTCCGCCATTGCTCGAGCTACAAGCCTGAAGAGCCCACGAAATGACTACAGCAGGTTTCTCTGCACATGATTTCATGGTCACAACACGTGATATAGCTAAAGAAATGCGAAGAATGAAAATAGGGGAAAAGAAGCATGTCTTCGCGCTCGATTTCTCCTTCTCTTCCTTGCGATAATGGCTCAGAATTGAGTTCTTCTATGAATGAAGACGTTCCTGAAGTACTTGTCTTGAAGGGAGTTTATTCCATACGATGAGAATTTAGAGCAGGTAGCGATCGCAGTTTTATATAACTTCTGCGGTTTGTGACATTTGTACATTTGCCGTTTTGACTTTGTGTTCGGTCACTCAACGTTTTTGTCGCTTCGCTTGACATGTGTTTATTAAGGGCACTTCCTGTTGTGTTATAAGGAGGAATTTTAAATCGTGTTATGGCAAAGTTCTATAGGTCTACTTGATTTCCGCTGTTATCTGCATGCCGCTTCATGGAGTACATTATACATCCATTTTTCTCAACGAAAACTTCTACTCTGCATACTGAATTAGCCACGTTTTTAGTGTTTTGGTTGTGACTATGACATCTGTTCCGTTCTCCACCCAATCCTTCTTTCAAACTTGGACTTTTCTAATTCGAGTAATGGCGGACAGTTTGAGCACGAAGTTACAGGGATATTTATCGGACTTCTCTTTGGAATTTTGACTTAAGATTTGGCACAGCTACTATTTGGGTGTTGTAGTTTTGAAATCTGGAGAGATTAGAAAAAGTATATTTTCGTCGCAGTAGCACTTTAAGAGACAAAGGAATTTAATTTTTACCTGAATTTAATTTTTAACTCCAATTTATACATACAGTAAAAAAGTGCCAGAATTATTTCATGTCTCTCCCTGCTTTTTTTAATTTAATTTTTTTTTATTATTTGTTGTCTTTTTAATTTTCTTACTCTTTTCCATGCCATGAACAATGCATACCTTTTAATTGTTCTGTTTCCCTTAGATGATGAGCTGCCCTCTGTAGGCTTGAGGTAAGGGGTGCCAACACCATGTTTAACATCATAAGGCACTGCAAGTACCCATCCTTCTTTCACTTGCTTGCCAGAACAGTACTTCTGCAAAGTTTTCTGAAAACGAATGAAACAACACAGGGGTTAATATTTGAAACTACAACTACACATGCATATACATGTACTTATATTACATACCTAATTATTAGTTTTATCAATACTTATTAATATATAATAGTTAATGCTACCATAGGTACATGTAGATAAAGACTGTATAAGAACCATGTTGTCCATCAGTCTGGAGCTTATCCCAGTTTTCATGACATGAAGCGACTATATTTAGGAGTATTCTACACCTTCCTGGATGGGATTCTAGTCTTTCGCAGGGTTACTCCCAGCATTAAGTTTTTTGGTACCCATTTATATGCCTGGTTGGAGAGAGGCACTGTGTCTTGCTCAACAACATTAATGCGATGTCCCCTGCCAAGGTGCAAGCTCAGACTGCTTGATCCATGTCACCATGCCTCCCACTAATGCTACCATAGCTTTGAGCTGATTTAGACAGGGAAATTTATTTACTATACGTAGAAGAAGAGATTTGTTGAACAATTTGACTATAAAACATTTTGATAGAATAGAAGATGTTAAAACCATCTTGGTTTAAAAAGTTTTAAAAAGGGCAAGGATGTTTCAACATTCACTTAACATTATTATCACATCAAAAATGAATAAAATTAGGTACGACTATAATTGTATAAGAAAATTCCCAAGAGACCCGAATAAAAAGTAAAGAAAAAATGTCATGATGATGTAATATGGTGTTCGCAACGCAGTCACATAAAGAGTTCGGCAGGAATAGAGTCTTTCTGGGTATTAAGCTCAGGGTTCAATTCCCTAATGAACAACATCTTGAAAATGAAATGGTCAAACTTTGATCTGCATTTTGTTTTGTTTTATAATCTAATTTATTTACTGTAATTGAAAATTAAAACAGAGTACACTCATCTATGTCAAGCAACCCTCTATTGTACATGTTTTAGGAGAACAAATATTGGATTGGGAAATCAATAAAAGATAAAAATATTACTAACTACTTAGTACATGTACATTTATTAAAAAAGGGTGAAACAGAGATGCTGGCTTATTGACCGGGAGACAATGAAATTAATACAGCATGTTTGAAGTTTTCCCATAAAGACCGAACATGAGATGAATAATGATTGCTTACTATATAAGGCTTTTTGCTTTCTTTTTGAAGCCCCGTTGTCAGCCCCTGGATATTACGGGAAAAAATACAAATAATGCCCTAGAATTAGCCATCAGAAATGCATGCTATATCTGCTCTAAACACATGCCATATGATACATGACAATTTTTTTTCACATTTGATAATAATGTTACAAGGTCATGGAAATGTCGTGAAATATTCTTGTGATCAATTTTCCTTTTAAAATGATAGAACAATCATTCTATATATAGAATGATGAGCTTATAATGAGCTTAACCTAAACAACCAGTTTTACAGCGTGTACATGATAAAAATACGCCTTGTGGATTTCATGATGAGTCAAGGACTGCTGTGATGATGATGACATAAGGCTAGAATAGATGACTTTGATTCTATAACCTGTCTAATTACTGCATGACACAGTATCGACTCTGCGAGGAGCTGAGAAACTAAATGTCACCCATTCTCGGGAATTGGAGAGCATTGTACAAGCAAAGCAGTTGAGTGGTTATGTTGGTTTGGGATTTTCGAAAGGGAAATGCAATTGGTAATTGTTTCGTTACGGAAATGTAATTAGCAAACTTAAACAAAGCTTAATAATACTCAAACCTACACATTTGCATATCAAAATACATGTAGCTTAATTCTGCACTACCTGACAAAGCTTTATCCAGGAGCCATTATTGTTGAAGAATTCCTCTCCTGATGCAAACAGCTGAAGGTTAGAAACAGATGGTAATTCTCCCACATTCTGCGCATCACTCTGGGGCTTTTTCCGTATGACTATGGGCGGTGAATTCTTGGAATCTTCCCTCACATACTCTACCTCAGCCGGTACAAAACACAACGCTAACGGCAAACATTTCCCTTTTTCTATACGATTAATGCTCTCCAGAAGACATCGTATACGAGCCAGGCGTCTTCTTGCTGGTTCATTCTTCATTTTTTAAAAAAATTGAGATTAATTGTCGACGTAAATCATGCCCCCACCTCATTTCAAGTACGCATTTTTTTATAGGCGATTTCCAAGATGGCGAACGACTTGCTTGGTAACCAAGCCCAGAAGACAACCGTGGTGAAAGAGGTCTGAACATCGATCCCGCAGAGAAGTGACCATTTGGTCAAAGGCAGTGAAAGGTCCAAAAAAGTTTTGAGGTCTCTGTTTAAGAGGTAGATATCAGCTAAGAGAACATAAAGATCTAACACACCAAAGATATCTAGAATACCACTTGGTGTCTGCTACCTTATCAGCTCAATGCAATTCAATATAGCTTAGGGCACACTTGCTGATTTCACAGGTGTCCGGATCCTGGGCAAGTCAGAGCCTCTTGGCAGTGCGCGTAAATTTCTAGTTGGAAGGGAGGGAAGCCGAATTTGTTTTACAGTAATGCAATTCAATCAAACGGGTACCAAATGACTTATTGTGCCGGGTTTTAGGGTGAGGAATGAATTACGTACCTTTAAGACGACATTTCCTTGGCGAAGATCTGATTTCGCTGGATTTCTCCTACGTCGAAGTTTGGAGCGGCACGCGAGCACAGAAAGGCAAGCTCGGGCGCAGTTTGCTGCAGAGTGTTAATCGAACGCCCGTTACGCCGGCTAGATATGCTAGATCTGATTTCCAGTTGCATAAATCAGATTTTAAAAGAGAAAAAAAACAAATTTGGTTTTTTTTTTGAAAACCGTAGTGTCTCGTTGCATTACATTCGTTTTAGATAAAGTTTTGTGATGTGAAGTTTATATGAAATTATATATGAACTGCGGTTGTAGATGAAAGTGAAGAATGATCATCGCAGTTAATTTTCCGATTTAAGCAATTGGAAAGAAGACGCCTGACAAAATCAGGGCTTCAACGGGATTCGAACCCGTGACCTCCGCGATACCGGTGCGATGCTCTACCAACTGAGCTATGAA
>OMLO01006032.1_pt1 | contig 10182 bp, 3 predicted proteins | sample 1674811 | NCBI WGS metagenome assembly OMLO01 (sample SAMN06265003, study PRJEB25207) | coral metagenome | isolation source: Coral host | place: Mexico:La Bocana,Puerto Morelos, Mexico | collected 2008-11-13
CAACGGCAGCTAGCTGAGCAAAAGGAGGCTTCTGGAGAGTTTTGCCGGTGCAGGGGCACGGCGTTTTGACCTATCGGCTTGAATTGGTAGCGGAGCATCCTTTACAAGCCGCTATGGGAGATGCTCAGAAGGAGGGTCTTGTGAAAAGGTTCTCTGGCGATGGGGCAGATCCTCAGAAGGAATATAAGAGATGGAAGAGATGGTCCCGAGCTTATCTGACAGTCCAGAAGGCTAAGGGGACTCCAGACGAAGCCCTCGGGTCGCTTTTGTTCACGTTGTTGGATGGCGCTGCATTGCGGGCTTTCGACTCAACGAACATGGATGACCTGGAGGTGGAAGGAGGCCAGGACGTGGTGTACCAAGTCCTCGATGATCGTTATCCCGAGGAGTCCACTCACGACAGATTGGGGGAGATTCTAGATGCAATCTTTGATCTGAAAGTGGAACGGGGTGAATCGACGGCAGTGTACACTGGCAAGGCGAGAGCAGCATTCAGTGCGGCAGAGGCTGAGGGGGTGAAGTTTCCGGACACCGCTCGAGGCTATCTGGTGCTGAGGTTTGCACGTCTTGCACCTGAGAAGAAGGCGATCGTACTCGCTGCGGCAAGAGGCTCCTACAATGAGACTGACATTTCGGCAGCTTTGAGGACTACTTTCCCAGACCACTTGTATGCTGGGAGACAGGCTGCTAGTAATGTCAATGTGGCTGAGGGTGACTATGACCAGGTCGAGATGCCGTCCGAGGATGAGCAGCAGGTGCTGGTGGCCGAGGATGGGATTCCAGATGATTTGGGAGATGAGCCAATTGAAGAACAAGACGCAGTTGACATCTTGATGACCTGGAAGCAGACCCGAACCAACATCAACAAGGAGAAGATTGCCAGAGGCCTTAGCGGCCAACGGGATGTGAAGAAGCTTGAGGCACGAGTCAGGTGCTTCAAATGCAAACAGATTGGTCATTTCTCCAGAAATTGCCCGAAGAGAGGAGGCAAAGGAATGGCTAGTGGGAAGGGATCATCACCGGCAAGCTTTGTCATGATGGTCCGCGACGAGAAGATGATCGAGGATGCAAATGTCAGTGAAGCAGAAGATGATGTCTGCAGTGTGATCAGCAACTGGAAAGGGTGTCCAAAGGATTTCTGGCAGACCTGTGGCAACAAGGTGATTCGCCATCATGTGCTGCCACGGACTCAGATGTTCAGTGCGAGGTGGACTGGATGCCCTGTGAAGTATCATCAGTTGAAAGATCGTAGGACGACGGTGAGAAAGTTCATGTCTGGTAAGGAGGATGTGGCAGAAGATAGCTACGTCTTTCACTTGGACATGGCCAAAAGCCGAACTGCCGAGGAATGGGTTGGTAAGACGATCTTCTACCTGAAGGATGGTGAGAACGAAGCTCCAGATGATTGGGAGACCAATGAGATTGTGCAGGCCTTTGTGGCGGAAGCGGCGAAGCACTACCAGCCGTCACAGGATGTCGACATGGATGAACCTGCATCAGAAGACGATGCCGAAGAGACAGCATGCCAGTTGTTGCACCCAGCTGGATGGGGTGTGGTGGATACTGGATGCGGCAGGGGAGTCATTGGTGCCAACACGTTGAAGAGACATGAGGAGCAACTTGGACGGTACGGGATGAACATCACAGAGTTGGAACCTCGACCCCACCGCTTCAGGTATGGAAATGGATCGATGGATGTGTCACATAGACGGGTGCAGATTCCCATTTTCCTGGCAGGTCGAGAATTGAGGATGCGAGTCCATGTCGTGCCAGGTGAAGTTCCGCTGTTGATTTCCAAGAGATTCCTCAAGAGCCTTGGGACACAGATGGACCTGCAGAATAACAAGATGCACTTCGCCAAGGCAGGGATCACGGTGAGTCTGGTGGAACGAGAGGACAATTCATACCAACTGGATTTGTTGGATGGCATGGAGCCGCCTAAGATGAAATCACCGGAGGTCGACGTTCTCATGGCTCAGCAGGACCAGGAGGAGGACACCAAGGAGGAGACTCTGGATGTGGAGAAGAGAGTTGATGGCGCTGCACTGGGCAACGCGGAGGAGGCGCCCCGGGACAGTGCTGTCATCTTCTCGGGAGAATCAGAGTCTGATGAGGAGACTGACGTGAGATGCGTCTTCAAGGCGAAAGAGAGAAGAGACCTCATCAGACAGCTCAGCGATGTCCTGCAGGCCAAGGATGATGAGAGCCATTCGATAGTGGAGGTGTTCAGCCCAGGAAGGTTTTCAGAAGTGGCCAGAGACTTTGGTTTTGAGTCTTTGGGGGTCTATGACCTGAGCCTGGACTGGGACTGGTCGAAGGTGATTCATCGACGACGACTGGAAGAACAGTTGAGCCTATCCCCACCAGATGTCCTGGTGATGACTCCACCATGTGGCCCACTTAGCCGCATGCAAAATTGCACGCCAGATGACAAAAGGAAGGACTTGGAGACACATGAGGCTGAAGTTCGTCAAGCCATGGACATGGTGAAATGGTGTCTTAAGATGGCGGAGAAGCAGCTAGCCATGGGTCTTCATTACCTTTTTGAATCTTCACAGACAAGCAAGGCTTGGTCCATGGATGAGATGAAGAAGTTCATTGAATGGTGGAGCCCACCTTGTGTCGATGTTGCGGCATGTGCAGTGGGTCTGACCGACAAGGAATCTGGAAAGCTGTTTGGCAAGAAATGGAGGTTCATGACGTCGTCAATGGCCGTGGCATCAATGCTGGAACCACTGATATGTGACAAGACGCATGAGCATCAAGTGGTTGAAGGCTCGTCAGGGGGTCAATTGAGATCCATTCAGACTCAGGCATATCCAAAGAAATTAGTTAGGAAGATCATGGGTGGCTTTCGTATGCATGATGTTGTACATGATCATTGTTGTGCTGTAAGTCAAGAAACAGTTCAAGTTCAGGGCAGTCTCAAAGGAGAAGGTAGACGACGGGTGGAAAGGGCCATTCGCAAGATGCATGTTAACTTGGGTCATGCGTCAGTTGATGATTTGCACCGTATCCTCAAACATCACGGTGCGTCGGCAGAGGTGTTGGAGCTAGTGAAGGCCTTTTCATGTGACGTCTGCAATGCTCATAAGGCACCCAAAGCTGTGAAAGATAGTGCGCCACCCCGTGATTTAGCACCTTTGAGATACATTGGGCTTGACATCAAATGGTTACCCACCTGGAAGAAAGAATATAAGATCAAGGCTTTGAATGTGGTTTGCAGAGCATCAGGGCTTCAACAGATGTATCCCCTAAAGGAAAAGGAGCATGAATGTTCAGAGTTGATAGCACGTCTTTACAGAATGTGGACTCGTAGCTTTGGGCGGCCGAAGTTTTGCAAGTTTGATGCTAGTCGATGCAATCTGGGACAACCTTTTCTTGATGTCTTGGAAAGAGATGGAACAACACCCTTAGACATCCCTGGAGAAGCACATGAACAAATGGGTGATGTTGAATCCCAAGGTCGACATTTTGAAAATATGCTCATCAAAGTTATCCATGAGATGGGACCCACCAACTATCAAGAATGGTTGGAATGTGTTGATGCAACGGTTGAAGCACGAAACATGTTGATGAAGAGAAATGGGCATAGTGCATATCAATTGGTTTTTGGTCGTGACCCTGAATTTCCTGGGGATGATATACTTGGGGAAAAGCCGAATGAGATATCCAATGGGGCCATTCTGGAAGATGCTATAGCGGAATATACCTTTCGAGCTAGGAGCATTGCAAGACAACAAGTGTTGCAAGCATTGGACCACAAGGCAGCAAGGATAGCGCTCAACAGTCGTCCCAGACCATCGCGAGAGTTCCGACCGGGTGACGAAGTGTCGGTGTGGCGTCGGGGACGGGGAATCAAGAAGTCATCTGCTAGGTGGCGTGGTCCTGGAATTGTAGCAGGTTTAGCTGGTGGAAATATCTGGGTTTCTATGCCGGGGGCTTTCATCAAATGTTCCCCCGAACAGTTGCGGTTGAGAACAACAGAAGAAAGGGAAGCAGATCGTTTTCTGGTGAGGGATTTGAGAGCTGCAGCAGCAGCCTTATACCCAGAAGTTGGTTTTTCTGGACGAACTCAGAAGTGTTTTGTTGATATCACTCAAGATGACAGACCACCAGGTGACTTGCTGACTCCCGGAGTTGTTTCAGTGCCACAGCAAGATGCGCAACCCGAGCAACCGTTGGACAATGTGCCCATTCCAAACGTGTCAAATCAAGAGTCACAACCATCGGCAAGTCAGAGTCGACGAGGATCAGATTCAACAAGCAATCCAAGACCACCATCCAGTTTTCGTGAATCTATTAGTTCATTGGATCCTGTTGAACGACAACAATTTCAAAGATCTCTCGATGCAGCAGACCGTTTGGATGGACATGTCCGACCATTTCCGCTGGTAGGTGACCTGGAGGTGCATACGCCACCCGAACTGCAAGAGCCTGAAGCCAAACGGCCGAGGGCAAACGAAGGTCAGCACATCGGTGGGCAAACTTTTCCCCCACCATTACCACAACCACCAAGTCAGTTGAATAGAGGGCCTATGGAAGTTAGCAGCAGTAGTGGTGGATCCCATAAAAGTCTTCAATTGGTGGGTGACCCATATTCAGTGATGACCTGCAGAGCAGAGCCGATTCCGGTGATGGATTCAACAGCGGCGGCGATTTGCTTGTCAGTGCATCCAATGGAAGCAGATGATGAAGCAGACTTCGTGCTTGGCAGCGAAAGGGATTCTGACGAAGTGTTACTGGCCGGAGGTAGAAACGAAATCAACCTAAAGGAATCCAAGTGGAACGAGCCTATCTGGAAGAAACGGTTGATGAACGGCATTCAAAAGGAAGTGGACAATGTTGTTCATACTAAGAGAGCCCTCAGAGCCTTATCACTTCAAGAATCTCGGCAAGTGCGTCAACAGTATGCCGATCGCATTGTCCCGTCACGTTTGGTTCTGACGCCCAAAGTTGATGAATCAGGAGAGGACATTGTGAAAGCAAGATGGACTGCTAGGGGGGACAAAGACCCAGATTTGTTTTCATTGATTCGAGAGGGCAAGACACAAGCTCCTACCATATCATCGAATGGTCGCTTCACAGTTTTACAGCTCATTGCAAGTTACAAATTCAAGATGCAATTGGGTGATGTGACAGGAGCATTTTTGGAGGCCGATGATATGGTAAGATCAGAAGGTAAGTTGTATATGTCAGGGCCTACAACTTATCCCCTTCCAGGATATGACAAAGAGCAGTTGTTTGAGGTCATTCGGCCAATTTACGGTCTCAACGATTCACCCCAGAATTGGTTCAATAAGTATCGGCAGACAGTACGGGAACAAGGCTGGATACCTTCACAATTGGACCCTTGTGTTTTCTTTCTGTGGGAAGGGCAAAGACTGGCTGGAGTTATGGGGGTTCATGTGGATGATGTAGTCATTGGGGGCAGTGGAAAATTCTTTGAACAGCAACTTCAGTCTCTTAGATCCACCTTTCCTTTTAGAAAGTGGCAAGAAGGGCGTGGAACCTTTTGTGGCTCTGAATTGGCGCAAGACCAGACAACAGGCAGTATCTCCGTGCAGCAAAGAGCTTTCATTGACAAAATGCAGAAACCTAAACTTCGTAGCAAGGATCCTAGCACCATGGAGGTCAATGATGAAGAAGTAACTTCCCTGAAATCGTGTTTGGGAGCAGCATTGTGGTTGGCACGGGAGACACGGCCTGATTTGGCAGTACAGGTGTCTCAAGGTCAGCAGTTGATGCCGCGACCGACTCTTGGGGAGGCCAAGTCTGTTGGTAATGTGGTCCGACGGGCAAAGCAGTACCAAGAGCTGGAGTGGAAGATTCAACCCATACCAGTGAAAAATCTGCGATTGTGTCTTCATACGGATGCTGCGTTTGGGAATGCTAAAGGCAAGGGTACCCAAGCTGGTTACATTGTTGGGGTGACAGATGACAATTTACAACAAGGAAAGCAAGCACCCTGGGCCCCAGCAGCATGGCGATCATACAGGTTGAAACGAGTAGTTGGTTCAACTTTTGCTGGGGAATCACAAGCATTGATGGATGGTTTGGGGCATGCAGAATGGATAGGATGTCACCTTGCAGAAGGCATTTTCCCAAAATTTTCTTTGCAAGATCGGGGTCAATTTCTGAAACAGTTTGAACTTCAAGCAGTTGTCGATTGTAAGAGTGTTTATGACCACTTACAGCAATATGCATCACCGGGGAGTGTAAGTGACAAGCGGGTGGCAATCGACTTGGTTATCATTCGGGAGACCCTTCAACGAATTCATGGAGTCATTAGGTGGTGTCCTACTTGGCTACAATTAGCAGATGCTCTCACAAAAGAAAGTCCTGAAGCAATGGACCTACTTAGGGGGGCTCTTATGAAAAATGAATATCACCTACATGCTGAAAGTTCGATGATGGCTGCCGCTGCTGAACAGAAGCAGCGAAGACTTTCCAAAAGGAATTCGTCCGAGAGCTTTTCAGAACCCAAAGCTAGTACGGTGTTTTGTGTGACTTCCTCGCGGCCGAGCCAAAGATCCATGGTGCGCGTGTCAGCCAAAGGCTTCAAGGAGGGTGAGATCAGGGCTCTCTTTGAGTGCATGGTGAGTTCATTTGTGCAGTCAGGCAAGGACTATGATCTGCATATGAACCAAACCAAAGCAGTGTGCAAAGTGAAGATTCCTGCAGGGATGGTCAACACCAAAGAGATGAGAGGTGAATCATCACTAGTCACCTACTCTTACTGCAAGTCAACGGGAATGGTGACCGTCAATGCGGCGGTGGTGCTGATTGACAAGGCGGAAGCAATGTTGGAAGCAGTCTTGATCAGCTATGGCCAGATGCTGAAGGAGAATGAGATCAATCCACTTCCACCGGGTGGACAGCAGTGGGGCAAGGCCTTTCAGATGGTCAAGGAGCAAGGAGCGGTTTCGCTTTTTCTTCGTGGTATGGAGAATGAAGTTGCGGGATCAGGCACATTGGTTTCCGAAGAGCTGCAGACCCACTTGCCGAAGGATGCAGAGTTTGTGGCGGCTGTGGCAAACTTGTGTCAAGATGGGGCACAGCGTTTGCACAACTTTCCTCTATGGAAGCAGCGCTTTCTGCAGGTCCTGTTGCAAGAGTTTGGAGCAGATCCGGATCAAGTCATGGTCCTGAGTGGCATCCCAGAGAAGTTCCGCATGGATGCTTTTGAAGAAGATGAATGGGATGTTGGAGCGGTGCCGATCGCTGATGCTCAGCCAAAGGCGGCAGCAAAGGCAAAGAGTGATGCCGGAAGTGCATCAAAGGGTTACCGCGGGTGAGACATGCAAGGCAACAAAAGATTTTGGTCAGTGCAATTCTGACCATATTTGCCATGCATGTCTCTCATAGATATCATGACACGTGTTCCGCTGCTATTATGGCTGGAAGCCAGCAGCATTTGAGTTTGGCACTACGGTGCCCAGGGATCAACGGCAGCTAGCTGAGCAAAAGGAGGCTTCTGGAGAGTTTTGCCGGTGCAGGGGCACGGCGTTTTGACCTATCGGCTTGAAATAGAGCAAAACATCGTTGCAATCTTCCAAGCCATGAACTTTGGTGTTTTTTTTGGGGTGGTCTTTTTCCCCAAAATCTGTCGGTCAGCAACCTACATAGATCCCAAAGACTTTGTGTGTGATAGTGTCTGATTTCGATCCTGCCTTCATGCACAATTCCATGTTTGCCATATCTCAATCTGAGTCAAATCCAGTCTTTTGCAGGAGATTGTGGCATGCAACCCAAGTTCCGGGCTTGTGGCAGGGTGTGGCGCAACACGTTGCCATCATGCACGCAAACTCCCAGACGAGCCAAGGATTTTGACCGTCGCTTGGTGGAAGAGGCTAGCATCTTGGGCGATCATGGGATTGACACTTGAATGGTCCTTCAAGGGGACGGGTGTAATCTGCACAAATTCCAGCAGGGATCGGATAGATTAATATTGTACAATGTAGAGATCAGTACGAAGTCAGTACATCTTGATACATTTTGACATGCAAGTGGCCAACTTTCCATGATTTTCTATGCAACTGCATCTCCATGGCAGGCAGATGGTGTTGCCAACAAGGGCCACTTCGGTCCTGTCACACTGACACGGATTTTTCACATTTAAACGCACGTATGAGGCATTTCGATGCATTTCGTGTTTCCATGCATGAAAGTTGAAACCTTGACATTATTTGTCATCCAGTCCAAGTTTTCCTGAAAATACATGAGAAACCACTTGGGAATGCTTGGGAATTCGACCTGGCCAATCTCAGAGAAAAAACTTTTGTACTTGCGAATCCATGATCCAAAGATTCCGTTGGCACTTCGTGGCATGACAGGTGCATACCTTAGCTTTTGCTGGCAATGGTATCGCGATGGCAAGTGGCTCTGAGGCGGCTGATGTCCCATCCCAAAAACAATTTTTACGGAGTTAATGGAGTGGAGTATTTTTGGGAGTTTGATGGTTGTCAAAAATGTGAAGATCTTACTGGGTCACTAGGCTTTGATCGAATCATTTATGTTGTTCACAGCATAAGCAGTGATTCAGTGATAATTCATATTGTACTAGTATCGAAATGATGATGTCCAACAGGATTCTAAAGCACATCAACTTAGTTGTACTTCACTTCCAGTTTCCATACTTCACATTTTCCTCCTAAGAATTTTGTGGAAGAGCTAGGTTGCTGAACCGTTACGTCAAAGAAAGAGCGGCCATGCCGCAACAATCCGTATATTTCCCTGTTCCCCGATACAGAATTCTAATATTCTATCTAGTCTGAGCTAAGAAATCGCTCTGTGGAAGCTTTGGTGTGATTTGTGATGGGCCGGGAAGTGTTTCTGGGAAAGTTCCAGGCGACTTGCAGGTCCAAGATTCAACAAGGTTCTAGGAATAGGAATAGTGCCAAAAGTTCTTTGATATGGTTGTTTTGTTATCATATTATCAGTAAAATCTCACCCTGAAGTAGCCTTTTTTTCTGGCCATTACAGTGGGCAGGGCTTTTACGATGTTCCCCCTCAAAGTACTCGTACGAAGAAACCGCACTTGTATCCAAAAAAAAGCGAGCCAGGATGGCTTTGTGCGTGTGCACATTTTTGACAAGGCAGGGTCGGATGGGTGGACGTTTTGGCCACCTCATGGAACCTGGCACTTGCCGTGGAGGAAGCTGAACTGAAGACTTGAAGCAGCCGAGCCTTTCAGTTTCCCAAGCTCAGTGCATCTGAAAGCAGGCACTGGCGATTCTTAGCGTAGTATCTCAGTAGGTTTGTGTACATCAAATCCGATGTGCCCTTTGATCTATGTCTAGTTGCAAGCGTCGATGTGCTTCGCACATTTGCAATGTAACACATCTTCAAAGATTGTGCTTCAAGACCTCTTTGAGAAGTCTCCAGATGTCTTTGAAGATGTCTCCGGATTCAGCAGCTTGCCGGCTTGTCGGAAGATAGAAAAGGTTCTTTTGCGCAGATAGCTTGGCAATTTTCCGTCCTTGGCGCTGACAACATCCAAGAAGTACTAAGAGACTTATATCCCACACAGGTCTGTTTAAGTACCACTGCTTGCCATTTGGAACACGTTGTAGAGGCCTAGGTGTGATAGGATTGCCCGTGAACATTAAACTCTCCCAGATCGAATTGCTTCATGACACAACCAAACAGCATGGACCATCTAAACTGAACGCACCAGGTTTGCGGCCTGCGATGTACGAAGACACAACTTAAAGACTTAAAGCAGACATTTATGCTTCTATATCCTTGCAGATGTTGGTTAGTACATCCCGTTAACATACATCAAGCCAAGCAGAACATGGCATCTAATTCTTCTCTTCATTTGGGAGATTCTGCTTCAACATGAGCTCCAAATTTCCTTTGCCCCTCAAGGCGCTCCTGACAGATTGAAAAAACAAAACATGAACGGGACAAGGGTAACGCTGTCAGCAGTTGGAGAAAAAAAAACCTGCAGGATTTGAAAGCAGAAGCAGATCAGTTCTGGCGATTACGGGATGAATATCTGAAGCAGGCCAAGAATTCAACCCAAGAATCCTGGAAAAAAAACAACTATGGCTTGCCATGAAAAATTTGAGGAAACATGCTCCAGTGAGCGAAGTTGAATTTGCATTGAAATATGGATCCGCAGTGAATGCTAGATCGGAAGAGCGTCGTGTAGGGAAAGAGTGTAGATCTCGGTGG
>OMLO01006033.1_pt1 | contig 10181 bp, 6 predicted proteins | sample 1674811 | NCBI WGS metagenome assembly OMLO01 (sample SAMN06265003, study PRJEB25207) | coral metagenome | isolation source: Coral host | place: Mexico:La Bocana,Puerto Morelos, Mexico | collected 2008-11-13
TAAAATCCAATCATTTTTGAAGGAGTTTCGTCACGATCTGTGCATCTTAAAAAGTCTATCGTAAATTGGTCAAGTTCGTCATTTGTAATCCATGTTAATCTTCTCCATCCTTGACTATCCTTGTTCCTTTATGGTTTATTATTATCTCTTTACTGTTTTTCTATCTTAGTAAGCTACTCTTTCTTGGTTTTCTTCATGTAAGGTAAAAGGTAATTTTGTACGTGGCCAAACTAGCCCCGAATACTGTGACTTCATTATTCATTATTCATTATCAGTATTCATTATCATCGTTTTACTTCTTTAATTTTGCCAATAGCCGTGACATCTACCTGGTGCTACCATTTCGCATTTTGTTTTTCCATCTCCCACGTATCCAGGGTTACAAGCACAGCTGTATGTCCCGTACGTATTTGTGCAGGTAGCGGTGTCTGCAAGGCAGTCATGTGTTCCAAGGATACACTCGTCGACATCTATGAAAAGAATTCATGGAATCGCGTCTTGCCGAGAAAGTCTTACATAACTCTTTTAATTGAAACGAATAAGACATGTTGGGAATGTACGTGGTAAAAGTTGGTTAGGAAATTCCGAGTGAAAATCGTCCCTCTCTTCCATGGAAGTCTACACCCTCCTTTGTCTGAAGGACAAAGAATGAGTGGTTCTTTGTCCTCTTGATCAGCTATAAGCCCCCAGACAATAGCTCTGACCGTTTTGAAGCATCTACAGGCTTTAGAAGAATGTTGTAACTCTTGTTCTGCCGAGTCCTTCCCATTTTGGACTCTGCCGCCCCAACGGTTCATGTAAAAAGTAGAAAAGTTATGCACATCATTTGGGAGAAGCTCGCTTTTTGAACCGGCAAATTCATCATGTCACTTTTTGCACGTTTCTGTATTTGCCTGTTTTTCTTTGTTTTCAATTCCACGCATTTTATTTTTTTTATGTAAAGTCTGTTCTATAAAATGTGTATGCCAACTCGCATACTCCGATCCACTCTATTTATGACTGACAATGATGAAAACAACTGTCGAAACATGTATTTAAAACTGACAAATGGTATCGTTTAATTTTTTACAGTTATTTCAGTAGCCTACTGCGAACAAGTCAATTGGATAAATGCCTGGATGGAGAATCTTGGGCTTCCGATTTAAATTGTTGCATCGTAAAATAATCCTACAACAACTTCAGCTAGACCGGAATTAGACCAAATTATTTGTGTTTCATTACTTTTGTATTTTCTTTGTTGCAGGTCAGTTTTAAGTCAAATCTTTAACCGATTGAATTGCCACACGAACATTGCAGCCGGTTTGACTTGCTGCCAATTAATTATTCTCAGCTTTATGGTGTCCAAGCCGCGAAAAATTTATCCAGTACATCTACTGCATGCATTCGCATTTTACTCTTTGTTAAAAAAACTGATATCCCCGGCCGGGCTGATATCTTATTCATACCTTTTACCGTAATGTAATATCTGTCCGTGCTCGTAACGAAGTACTGAGGTCCAGCTTCCTTGGTGAAGCTATTTAACTCGAAAATGTTCTGCACCATGACGTAATTGAAGCTCTGGCATCTAGGATCCTCATTACAGGCATTTAAACATTCAAGTGACATTGAAGTTCTTATCGTCTTGAAGACATGTCCTTTAAGCATCTTGCCATAAATCGAATACTGGCTTTCACATTGGCTAGTAGATACTTTAGAAAACATCTGATCCAGCAGAACTACTAACACAATGAAGAAATACTTCGAGCAAGCCATTCCTTCACGCTAGGTTAAAAGAAAAATAATAAAAAAATTCATTAAAATAGTTGATAAAAATCGGATTATCATAAGTGAGACCTGAGCAGGCTTATACAATAAAAAATTAAAGAGGACCTCCAGCAAACAATCGTCTTATTAGATCTTGCCGAAAATAATTACTGGTAACTTCATTCGGATGTTTCGATAAAGTTGTCGCGGGGAGAACATACATAATTAATTTTCCAATACCGTCGGCCTATCGATCATTTTTAAACACAGTGACTGCTGCGATGAATGTCCATGTACATTGCCTTAACTAAAAGGTTTAATTTACACCAGGGCTTTTGATAACTGGAACCCAAGGCATCATAGTGTGATTCTTTACCTCAACAAATTGCTCAATAAAGCTAATTATTTATATTAACCTGGCTTGGGATGTTTGCTGTTACATATTGAAAATTCGTCAGGCTTTATAAAAACCGACGCGAAAATAATACGAGTCCACAAAAATCAATCACAGATTCCGTTCATTAAGAATACAACAATTACACGATGAAGTATAGAGTTTTGAATAAAAGAGGAAAATAACGTAGTTGTGCATATTGTAGGTGCCTTCTAAAATTAACAGAAAGTGGAATGACTTAACGCATTCCGCAATCTTCATTATGCTTGGAACCCAGTCGCAATCACTTTATCATACAGATGAAGATTTTCCTTTACGGACAGTGACACTTGCAATCACACATTGTATGGATCTCCGTATCTTATATATACTGAACGACTTAAATTGAGACTGGATCGAGACCTTCCCATCAGTAAAACATAACAAGTTTCACCGATTTGATCAAAAGCCGTGTAAGAACTTCTTTTGAACAAAAATCTGTAAGTGATTCTTGGTACGTTTCTTGTGTTTTAACCTTGTAACACCACCGGCCGTGCAAATGTGTAATGTCGATCAGTGGAGGCTCGACTCCTACTGGGAGAAATTCCATTACTTTTTTTTTTCGTTTTTGAGTAGGCAATGTCACTGACTAACATCGACTATTTCTTAAAGCACTTTAGTTCAAAGTCGTCATTAGAGAAATTGAAAATGCCAAAAAATAAAACACAAAGAATTTCTTTCACTCAGTGCACTCCGCTTTTGATAGTGGTGGATATCGACGTTTCGGACAGAAAAAAAAAAAACATTTTGTCTCGCCGTTTTCTTTCTGACCTTGGAAATCGACTTATTTCGTCACACTGATTTGCATTTAACTTTTGTACACGTATTTGTTGCATTAGTTAGAAACGGTTTTGCTAAATATCTGATGTGTAACAGAGACGTATAACTGTAAGTAACTTCACTGTCGTATACCTAGAGTATTGTATACTGTTTTGAGAGTCAAACATACTAAGACTCACTTGCTTACACATTAGATCTTCGTCAGTTGCGTACCAACCAGATGGACTACTGTCAATCACACTAACGAAGCCAAAGCGATCTCAACATAACCTGCTTCGGCTCTGTTCCACTGTAGTTTTAGTATGGAACCGAGATTGTTTACTGAATATTAATGACTATCGCGAGTCCTGTCACTATAAATAGCAAATGCTCTGAAAGATTAATTAAAACCGTCTTGGCTTTTGGCGCAACAGTAACCCTCTTTTCAACCGTGAGAAACTAATAAATGTTCCATAAAGCCGTTGTGAAGCAAAACATTAGACGTTTAATCTTCTGATATTCTTTGCAACTGACGCAAATACTGTGTATACTTAATTAGCTGCTAAATTACTATAAATATTACGCATTTGGGAAAGGTTATTTTCTATCGAAGAAACTTTGTTTTTAGATGAAGAACTGATCCAAACTAAAGTTCTTAACAAAAATAACGAATATATTTATGAACCTTTCAACCAGGAACTATAAGCAACGGAAAGCAGCTCTCATCAAAATAATGCAGATCTCCATAGCTGTTAAGAAACATTGGGTGTCTTATTCTGAATATCTAATACTTTGCCGTCCCTTTGTATTGTCTTTTGTTTTTTCTTTTCTCTGATCATGTTATTGTTATTATTTTATTTCCTTTAAGAAAGATTATCGATAAAGATGACCATGCTCCGACGACTCCATGTCGCCATTATCAAATGCAAATTTTGCTGCAGTTTTGGTGGAACTAAGTTTAATGGCTTAGCGGAAGTGGCCCTGCTACCTTCCGGGATCTTTGTTGAATCAAGTGGAACAAATTAAGTACCATCACAAAAGGTTTTAAATGGTAAGTTTGACAGCCTCGCTTACACCGCAAGATCAAAGATACAACTAAAACAAAAACGTCATAGACCAGTTGTAGCCAATGGCGTCTCGATAACTTAATTTGATTTACATAAGCAGATTCCAAGGCTAATTCTTTTGACACCCTTCAGACCATTTATTATTTAAAGATACCTTAGGGCAGGTGCGTAAGAATCGTTGAACTAACTGCAACTACTTCCCTATTCAGATGATATTAACTTATTAATTAATATACTTAAAAAATACTCGATTTTGATTGGCTAAGAGCAGTGCAGTTTAAATGTTACAAAAGTGCTAAAATTATAGTACCAGTGCAAATTACAAAGTTATTACGAAGATTCTCTGTATATTTGCCCTTGATACATGATAGCGACATGGCGTTATGTTCCGCGCAAGCGTCATATCTAAATGTTTTTGAAACTCATACCCAGTCTTTTGTAGTTTCCTGTAAATTCGCTTTATTGCTGCAGCTTATTTATTTACACCCTGGCCATGATATAACATCCTTTTTTCTAAACTTATAAAAAAACAAAAAGAAATGAAAAAACCTTTTTATATCCCAAAATATTTTGAAACGTTTTCGGAGCAGTCTGTATGTGAATTTCTGGTTTTTTTTTTCTCTTCCTTAGTCCCTAAAAATAGATATATATTTTGCTATTCCATGCTTCTTTTGAACCTCTATTCTACAATATTTGTTCAATTTTAGAGGAGTTTGCATCTAAGTGACAGAGTCTGAAATACCTTTTTTCTTTTGTCTGCACGGAAGTCGTTTTTCTCCTGTTCGACTTCAAAATCAATCCACCATTAATAACAAATTATTTTAATCAAGAATATCTCTGCATTCTCTTTTCTTTCCACTTTCGTCGGCAAAGAAAAACGAAGGTGCCGTCTCTAGGTCTAGTTATCAGTTCCACACACGTCCTTAGCTCATCACTCATCAAAAGACTACATCAAGGAAACGTGGAAAGAGTGCAGGATATATCATGCCTAGAATGGTCTTCTCCTCAAGTGGTAGCTACGTGGTGTCTCCGGACGTATACTGGTATGAGACCATATATGGTAAACGTTTACATAAAAGAACGAATCAACGATCAAACCACTATATATATGCTCAGGGGGGTCACCGGTAACACCACGTATCTATGCCTCAAGTATAGCAAACCGCTGGCCTAGAAAGCGAAAAGGATACTAAGCAAGTAATCATCATGAAGGTGCCAGTGAAAATAATAAAGAACTTAGCTGTATACATACAGCGCAAGCAGTGGTCAGTTCTATAAGAGGTTGACTTAGAGAAGCGTTAAGTAATTCGTCTAAAAGTGGACAGAAAGTCGAAGAAAGCGAATGAGGGTGAATTTATATCGCCCCTCTCTAGTTTAGAAATTATGCCTACCTAGCCTGCAGTGCAGGCGTTTTCCGTGTGTTCACGAATCATGATAGCGGTTTACTGAAACTCGCGATCGAGTAGATCCGCCTTTTTGAATCCAAGATGGCGCTCGCTTGGTCAAGATGCGCTCGATCGCTCCCCAAATACACCTGCATTGCAGGCTAATGCCTACCTAACCATTTGGTTTGTTAGATAAAGTCACATGAAGACATAAAGACAGAATCGAAAAAACACAGTTGCTAATATCTGAGACACGCTAATAAATAAGAAAGAATAACATCACCAGCAACAAAAACAGGCAAACAATAATCTACCTATCCAATTCTTTGATCCTGCCGACAAGGGAATAAACGCAAATGGATAACGTCCTTGAATTCTCTGGTAGAAAAAGGTCAGGGTTGAACTCAAGCGGTGCTGCCCACACTTCTGGGTTTCTGTAAAGTCCGATGGTGGAAACACCAACTGCAATGCCTTTTGGAACAAAATACCCATCTGTAACAAGCAAACATAAGAAATGAAACTTAAGACTGCAACCGAGATCCCAAACTATTAGTAAGAAGGAAAGTATACGATAAAAGGACATTAATTTTGCAAGATTACCAAGATACCTCGTCAAAAGAATGTAACAGACGGGAAGAGTCTGTGATTTCTGAAGAAAAAAAATACAACAACAGAACAATGAACCTACGTGAACCTACACTGACGCATGCACTAGCCTCGCTCAGAATGATTTTGAGTAGAAAAACTGTCATATTTAAAACGTTATTTCTTATTGTGAGTTGTAGATTTGGTTTGTTCTTCGGTCGCATATTCGTTCGTTAGTCATTTCCCTAAGCCACTCAGGTAATCACGGACTAATTTTCCTGTGCAATTCATTGTGTTTCTTTTTTCAACATTTCACATGCCAGGACCTAAAACAACAACAACAAAAATTAAAAAATGTACACAATATAGTACAGCTGTACAGCAATAAAACAATATTACTAGTCACTAATGCACTTGCCAGTTTCTAGCCAAGGTTGCAGAAAGTGATACATGTACTCAAATAATTTGTCTTTTGCTACTCAGTGAGACCTTAAATGTTAAACGAAAGGGAAAATTAAAATAGCATTCTGTTCAAATTTTCTAATGTTGTGGATGAAGTGAAATGGGAAGAACTTAGAAAAAAGTAACTACAAAACAAAAACAAACAAACAAACAAACAAATTACCTGACAACAACACCATGACACATATATAAAATCTCGTATTTACAGGTGAACTTAGGGATGCAAGAGTTATTGTGCCTCACAGACCTACCTCTATAAGCTCTGGCTTGTACAGAAGCGTACTGAAGGGTACAGTGGTCCCAACCAGATTCAAGTTAAGCCATCGGCAGAGTGATCTTGACCCAATCCATGAGTTCTTTAACAAGCTCTTGTAAAGCAAGTACGGCAACGTGTCAGGTGCCCATCGTAAATACCACTAGATTAGATCTCCATCCTGGGTATCTATCGAATGAACTGCGATGAAGACATAGCCCAAATATAAACCACAGCCCTTAAGTGACGACTTTTTGCCGCCTATAGATCGGCTCCAATGGTATGCGGTCACGTCGCGTGACTTAACTCCATATAGATTATTCCTCGTTCTTTCATCCACTGGCAAGCCAAGCTCGGTTATCTGAGGTAGAGAACTGGGCTTTTTTTGGAGTGATGTAACTTTTGGAGCGAACTGATTTAATTGGAGCGATCTGCATGTAACGGCGTGATGGAGCAAAATGACCCCTCATAATTCGCTCATTTACTTTATAGCGCAACTAGTTTACAAATGTTTTTAGAAACAATTTACGAAGCAGTTTTCCTTATAAACATGACTTCAGGCCACGAAGATCATATTGTCTGTATTGTAAATAATTGTCCCATACTTTTGTTACTCACTATCTGGTTCCCGAGCTACCTTGAGAGCATTTACATACAACAGATGCGGCTTATGACCTGGACGTCTGTTTAGAACACATCAACATTGCCATGTTTTCTGATTAGGACGAGTGTAGCAATGGCTAGAACAATAATTACTAGAAAAATCACCAACGCTATGACTAAGAACACCGGCATGTTTATATTGTAGAAATGCGTGATCTGTGACAGTACTATTTGATTGATGGATCGCGTGATGAGTTTTTTCTCCTGTGTGATTGCGTGATGTTGATTAATCTAACGGATCTGAAGTGCAAGGGCATGTAGCTTTTCATATTTTGTTTAAAGTAATATTTTTAGTTTTGTTTTACTTTGATTGCAGTTGATGATCCTGCCTTTTATCGACGTTTGTTAGCTTTGCTAGCAACTTGACAGACAAGGACAATCAAGGCCAATTTATTCGTTCCCAGTTTTCGTTGTTTAATTCCAATATGGCGGTTGTTGTAGCTGAATGATCTCGTTTTTCGCTGATCGATTCCAAGAAAACGAGGTGAGGGAGAGAAGTTTATGAAACGGGCTGACTTGCACCCAGTATGTCAGTTTTACTACGTACTACGTGGCAAGGTTGAACTGCCAAACCGTTCGTCCCTGTTTCCGTAACCAAGCATTGTTACTGCTGCAAAGTGTTGCACCTGTTTTCATGTTTTTTGAGGTGTTTACTGACAAAATAATAAGTGAGCAATGCTTCATATTATTAATATTATCATATCATTCTTTTATTATGAATGGCATTCAAGGTTATGCTATTCCTGATCATGTTCCAGGGTCGTGTCACATGGCGACTGAATGACGTTTTAAATTTTCACTGCGACTGTGCTGAAGGTTATTCTAGGTCAAAACCAACCTCGTAATAAATGCTGAGCTGCATGCTTCCTTTCATTTGAATCATCTACTAATCTACTTCTAACTCTACACTACACATTGCGCTAGTTAAAATTAATTATCACGTTTTAGGATATCCGAGATCAGAAATTGAAAGTGAATTAAATCAATTTTGCCTCCCGAAGGAGCGATCATGTTTTTGGTGTTGGCTTTGTCTTCGTTGGTAGCCGTTGTTGTGTTGGTGACAATAGCAGTGATTTTCAAGTATCAAGCTTTTGCTGTTGTGAGGAAGATTCCAGGTCCAAGACCCAACATTTTATTCGGCAACGTTTTGCAGTTGCCAAGCACTCCTGATGGTAAGTGAAAGATTTCATCAATTTGGCTGCAGTGTTTAAGTGGTTCATAATGGAATGAGTTATAGGGATGCTAGGTTAAATTATATTGCATTTGGGGTGCATTACATTGGAGTGATCTGGATGCACGACAGGATCGATCAGTTGTCCGAGATCACTCGAATGTGGGCAGCATCAAAGGGGCCAATGAATCTGTGACCCAAGAGAGGATTCATCAGCAATGTACCATTGAATCACTGATTCTGATCTAGATCAGACATCACATTGTTTATTTAAGTTTAGTAAATCGTAAATTCAACGTATTCATTTGATCACCTATAATAATCAGTTTTTGATCTTGTTATTTACTATTAATATATTTGAACCCAAAGGTACCTTTGTAATCTCCAAATGAATCAAAATAAGCATGTACATGTACAGGCAAGAAAAAAAAAACAAGAAATACACTATTTTGCTAGAGATAAAATGCAGATTGAAATTGAAATGTTACCACACATTAGATACACAAAGTGTAACCAACCATAGAAGTTAAAGCATTCATTATTTTGTAAGTGCTAGGAAATTAAATACTCCTAGCCCAGGGGGCATATTGTATAAATATTAGTAGCTAAAAAAAAATAAAACTTATGTCATTTGTAGCCTCAGAAGGCTCCCAAGAAAAACAGCTACTTTTAGAAATAGAAACCCATCGGACATACAAGATAACTCAAACCCCCAATGAGGAGCAAGAAAGGTGGATGAAACCCAACTCTTGGTTGTTGTTCAGAGCTTGCTGTACAAGATGATACTATTTTTGTTGGTAATGATGTTATATGACATCAACTGATGTTATTCAATCTACCATCTTGGATCCTCCAGCTTGGATTTCACTTTTTTTTTTAGAAAAGCCAAATGTGGAAATTAACACAAAATCAAAATGCTTATGAAATGTGGAAATTCATGAACTTATGCAATTTGTTAAAGAAAACTTGACAACCTACAGAGTTATCAGAAAAAAAGTTGATTTTTGGTCAGATGTACATGGAATTTGTCATGGCAGCGTCAAAAATGATAGACGCTCAATCAATGCATCACAATGTCCACAGAGAATAAAGGAATACTGCTACTGAAAGTTTCATCCCCTTAGAGTAAATCATCTTTTCAAAACTTTTAAAAAACCTTAGGGGGTTGTCCTCCCCCCCCCCTTCCCCCCCCCCCCCACATTGTGTATCAGAGGGTTAATCTTCCATTTGTTCCAGCCTGATTCTCAGAGATCCAAAGTCATTTAAAGCCACTTTGCTTCCCGGCTTTTCCTTTCCCATCATTGCTGCAGTGTATATTGAGTGAGTAGATTTCAACAATTATAAATTAACTCATGCAGTAGCAACCAGGTACCTAGAATTTTGAATCATTATACATGTAATAACAGGGTTCATCAAAGGGCGTTAATGTGCATATTTTTCCATTTGTTCTTTATCTATTTCCATTTGATAAAAAATGTAACATATGTAATATTTATGTATATGTTGTAGTTTAAAATTAAATTCAGGTAAAAATAATTTTAACCCAGTTTGATTCTCAATTTCCTTTGTCTTTAAACCCTAATTATTATTATAACATAGCTAGCAGAGCCGCGCAATCAAATTCAGTATACGTAAGCGTGCTCCAAATCCCGATAGTGCA
>OMLO01006035.1_pt1 | contig 10180 bp, 6 predicted proteins | sample 1674811 | NCBI WGS metagenome assembly OMLO01 (sample SAMN06265003, study PRJEB25207) | coral metagenome | isolation source: Coral host | place: Mexico:La Bocana,Puerto Morelos, Mexico | collected 2008-11-13
CTTGTGCAAGAATTTCTTCAACATCAAAAATAGGAGCTGGAGAGTAGAAACGCATTTGCTCGATCTTTTGCTTCCAATGACAAATTCAGCTTTCCGGTTAACTTGAAGAATTATATCAACCCCCTTTGATGTTGACAAGGTGATAACAGCCCTACATTTATTCATGCATCTATTCATTAATTTATTAATTTATTTACGTTTTGCTTTTTATCTCCTTCTAACTGGGCCATTGATGAATTTGGCAGCTGAGCTGAGGCAAATGAAGGACAATATTTCTCATGTCCAGTCCTTGGCAAGTGACAAACTGGTAGGTTATAGTTAGTTCATTTGTTACTTTGCTGCCGCCAAACGAAGAGAAACCGGGAAACTAGACTTCAGTCTATATTACTTTAACAGGCTTTGACTTCTGGCTAACGCAGTCATCAACTAACTGCTTTCACACGACGCTTCTAAAATTCTTGAAACAACCAATAATCACCAAAGTTTACAAAACAAAAAAGCTAACTTGAACTGATGACGATCTTCCTTGCGAGATACAGATCAAGGCCTGTAGACAAACCCAAACATGAACTTGTTCAGATCTCAAGAACTCTTAATATTAAACTAAGACTGAACAACTTGAAGTTTTCTGTGCGGGCCGTCGGGCCCTAGAATTATAGAACTAAGGTGGTAGCTACAAAATAAAAAATAGTTGATAATCACGAACCATACATATTTAATTTTATGAAAATTGTTGGAATTCATAACATGCCCCTTTTCTTAGAATAAGCATTGTAGAAGAAAAGGTAGCTTACTCATATATATGTGCCGAGAGATCAAAGCGGTAACAAAGTTGACTAACAAATTTATGTAGACACTGACTGAAGGACAAAAGTACAGACACACTGACAAAGCAAAGCGAATTATCCAAAAGGGAAAATATGAAAATATTACAGGATAATTAGAGAAACTAAATGAGTTAATCCCAAAGCATACCACAATTCACAATTAACAAAATATGCGGGTTCTATTCATATAAGTTAAAAGCTATATAAAAAGAAATGTGACAAAAGGGAAAGAGTTCAGCATGACAATTCAACAATCATGACGGGGTCATGTTTTCTTCATCGTAAGCGGCCTGGTTGGCTGCTGTTAGCCACATATAGGCGGTACAATGACTCTGCGTGTGTCCGCCGCAGTTAGGGCTCGATAGGATAGAACGGCAATATTCCAAACACAACAAACTGTCACAGAACAGACACATCCAATCTAGTTTGCAATTGACAGAAGCTCTCAACGTGTAACAAAAAATGCAGGTTAATGAATGAATGAATGATCACTCACTTTTCTGGCAGCTGATAAAAGCGGTGTTCAATCAAGCAAGTCAACAGGTTACCTTGCAATTAATTGCAATCATCAAATCCTACTTATGCGATTATTTCTTCGTCTGTCTGTAGTTATCTGTACAGGCTAAGAGGCTAAGATAAGATATCCTGACACTATGTGAGCAAACGGTACTTTTGTCTGAAAGAGTGCCAATCTGATTTGGAAGAAAGTAAACGTCGCACGGAAAGGATCAATAAAGAAACAGTATAGTCGATTTCCTAATTCGAACGCTAAGCCCAGAAAATAGAGCCAAAAAGAAATCAATGAATCATGTAGTTCGCTTCTAAAGGTCGCATGAAGGTGTTTCGGTTAGTATTCCAGTTAATCGTCCATGGTTAGTCGTCCCGTGCATCTACACATGCCTAGCAAATTAGTGTTTTAAGAACGTGTTCATTATAGATACTGGATTAGATGATGGAGCTTGTTGGCCAAAAAAAAAAAAACAGTTGGTGATCACGAACCAGACATATTCAATAATGAAAAACTTATTCAGCTTCATAACACGTCTACTTTTTCCGTCCTTCTGTCACACTTCTTTTACTGTACTAACTAATCGCTTTTAAGAGTTAAAATTCTCTCTTACTAAATGGTCATAACATAACCGTGTAACAAGCGATTAGAGCTTTTTGTTCGCTGGTGAGAGTAGGACATCTCAAAACATTTAAGCTACCTCAATTTTTCCGCTTTGTAAAGCAACAGTCCTAAAAAACTGACAAATATATGGAAAAAAGAGCCCTCGAACGATCCAAATATGATCTGTAAAAATAATGTCATTTTTATGCTGCCCCTCTCCAACCTCAATATAGCATCCACAAAACACTATCGTTTAGGAATCTTATCTTTTCTCGTAGAAGATATAAACAAGATATAAAGAATTGTCTTTCGGTAAATTTTGGCTATGTGGCAGGCCACATGGCTGCTTTTAATAACGTTTCGATCCAATTTTAATTACACAGATTAATGGAAGACACTACCAAGCAGAGGTGAGGGAAAAAAATTCGCTAGCATCAAACAAATAAAAGAATACGTGGCCAGGATGTGGGTGAGGGGCATTGAAAAATGGATGCACAGCGCAAATGATAACATCTTTTACGCATGTTTGTCCAAAATTCTCATAACCTAGATAATTTGCCAATATTATTCTCAGAATGTCTGAAAACAGAAGTGCTCATCCCAATTGGGATACCCTAGCTACGCGTAACTTGTAAGCACCACTGTGAGGGGCAGCATAAGAATTGTATTATTTTGACAATAATTGGTCTAAATTTTTCTCTCTTTTTTTGTCTATAACAGGTTAGAGCGGAGCTAGAGAAGCTAAAAACCAAAGTAAGTTTGCTACTTAGGTATGGAAAGCAAGCTGTCAAAATTTGTTGCAGTGTAAAAATATAGATTTGTTCTATAAGTGGTTCTTCCGTTCTAAGATGGACTCTTTCTTTTGTTGTTTGTTTGTTTTGGTTTATTTGTTGTTGATGTTGTTGTTATTGTAATCTTATTCTTCTTCTTCTTCCTCTTCTTCTTCTGCAAAGTGATTTTCATTTTACAGGCATTCAACTAAGACAAAAGCCCTCATCATGTCTGTGCCACTTCTATGTCTTCCAGATGCAGGGTATTGAAGGAAAGGTATCTTCTACAGACAGCAGTAACTCGTCAAATGGAAGTTATATACAAGTAAGGCATTAAGTGACTTTTACATAGTCGAAAAATTGTGTATGGTAAAATGGTTGTATGAAATACTTTGTCAAGCTTTGTCAGGATACAATTCTACATAGAGCATGGTTTCTGCCCAGGCTTAACGATTTACATAATATCTCGATATAGATTGTTCGTTCTCTCTTTTTAGGAACAAAATACACGAGACCTCTGGATTGCGATACAGGCTGTTCGAGAAAAAATTTCACGGCTGGAAGAGAAGGTAGGGAGAGAAGACCGTTGAAGAAAAAAACAAAAAGGTTTATATGGTCCCGATTGGGTTGAAATTCTCGTATTGTTAAATGTTGCAGATGATTGTAATTGTACCATGGTTGCTATAGTAATCGATTAGGGTAGAAAACTGATCCTAACTTATTTGCCAATAATTCGGGATTCGTTTGATTCCATTATTCTGGTATATACTGAGAAAGAGTAGTAACACTGTGATCCATCACAGTATAGGTGAGCAAGTACTTCAACCGTAACAATACACCTTAAAACAAAAGAGATTGCAGGTTTTCTGGTCATTTACAAACCGGCAAACAGACCAAATTTAAGTCTGCTATGCAGCTGAAAAGCGGCTCTCTTCGTGGTTTACACTTAACGCTATTTTTTTGCTTTCATTTCAGCTGAAAAACATAAGTACGATTCCAGGCCCTAAGGGACCCCCAGGATATAATGGTGCCCAGGGTCCTATTGGACCTCCCGGACCACCTGGATACAATGGTACCCAAGGCCTTACTGGTCCTCCTGGCCTCCCAGGATACAATGGTTCCCAGGGCATCTCTGGCCCACCCGGGACACCTGGATCTGCCAATTTGGGTCTTTGTTCTTACAAAACAGGAGCCAGCTCTGGCGTTGCCGCGGATCCGACTTATGCGCTTCAATCGATCTCTGAAACTGAATCAAATGTACGTAACAAAATCATAGGCCATATTCTCGGTATTGGAATGGAACCAGCTAAGGCTAATCCTAGGACTCAAAAATTTTGTTATTTACTGGAAAGGTCTATTGCACGCGCGGTAAAATATCGTTTCGCTTTCGAGTTCGAGAAACATAATTTTGAATCCCGGGTTCTTCGTTCCCGTAGTTATGCCAACTCAACGTGTTAAATGGGATTCAAACCTGATGATCTCTTTGTATACATAGTAGTTTAATTCACTGTGGACAGCACACTTAGCTATAGTAAGGGTGTTTCCCACAGACTTGATAAGCAGAGTCTGCAAGGCACACCACCAACTTTACAGGTGCACCATGAAAAAAAGTAACAAAATTTATTACATCCATTTTGAAATCACTGGTTATCCTTGCAATCTGATTGGCTCTCAGCAGTGCGATTTATTCTCAAATCGCACTATTTTTTGCTCTAAACCGCATCTTTTTCCCAGCCAATGAGAATGAGACAGTAAAACAAAACAACCGGCAATCAGATTTCAAGGTTTTTTTTAACTAACCAATCACATTGCAGGAAAATGAAAGACAAAAATGTCGTTGTTTGGCAAATTTGCAACTTTTGTTGTTCTAGTAGTTCTTGTATTTAGGCTATTAAATTGTGCGATTTCAAAATGGATGTAATAAAGTGGCAATTGAACTTCGGGTCGTGCAATTTTGGTCTGAAATCATACTTGTTTCAATTTTGAAGTCACGCGTATGATTTCTGACCAAATTGCACTTTACTCAGTTCAATTACCGTTATAAATATGTAGTTACAAATGATTATAAACTATCTAAGAATATATAACTACTATCAAATATCTGTGAATGTATAACAATGTGAAAACACTGTACCTCAATTGAAAACAAGATAAAAACTGCGCATAGGTAAGATATGAAAAAGAAAAAAAAAGGCAAGATCAGCACTCTACCAACTGATTTACTCTGTTCCGCTCTAACAAGCTGGATTTGTTTCTCGGTAGACCCTTCTTCAACTCGTCGGCCACGCTTGTAAATAGCCATCTCCTCTGCCTCCTGCTACTTATTTACCAAACCAAGTGGGAGCTGCTCACGCCATTTGTTCCCAATGTGTATAACAGTAGAAAATAATACAAGTGAATACCTGGAGGATCATACAATTTACCTTCAATACCATTATTTCCATCAGCTTACAAAGGTAATTGTATGAACGAATCATTTTTTGCAGGGAGCAAGGTTTCTTGGAGTCAGCTGTGACTCGAATGACGCTAAAACAGTGCAGCTATCAAGCGTCATCTCAGACGGCAAGAGGACCTACACTTGTACCTGCAAGGGTGGTATCAGTAGCGGAGACCACAATATGTATTGTTACATTCACTACTGGGAGTGTGCAACCTAAAATGAGAGGAATCACCTGTTTTAACATCAGCATCAAAAAATCACTGTTGTAACCCTACATGTGACAGTGGGACAATACACCAGAGGCGCATCAGACTCACCCAGACATAGCGCACGTGTTTCTTTAGTTAAAATGTCTTTAGTGTTAGATAAATTATATGGCCAAAATGTTAACGTGTTATGTGTTTACTAAAACAACTTATCAAGACACTCACAATAGGCTATTTTGTTGTTCATAATAAATGGACTGAAACGCCTTTAATAGGCCCTGTCCTTACCACGGGGGGAGAAATTTGAGAAGAAAGCTTTATACATTTCTACGGTTAGTCAAGGGAAAGAATCTTAAAAACGAAGATGTTCGAAAACGATATTATCAGGATGATCATGTCATCAATCCATAATCTCAAGGCTGCAGCAAGCATTTCTGCCGCTTACAATTGCTGCATTTTTAATTTCAAAAAACGGATTTTCTACGTCTACAGAGTGAAATCACTGTCTTCAAATTTCTCCCGCGGGGTGTGGACGGGGGCCTCAGGCCGACACAAATGCTGTTAAAAACAGCATCATGCCATATATAAAATATACCCTGGCTTCTAACATGCCATCTATATCAGTCGATGAGATCGTAATGGACTTTAAATTGGTCACCAACACTGGAACAATTGGGTTCCGGTGTCTTCGAAGTCTATCAGCTTATATCGAGTAGCTGGAAGTCATTTTGCGATGTCTAGGCAATGTAAATAAATGCTGCTGCTGCTACTGCTGCAACTAACACTTCCCCGTCAAAAATGTGTTCAAATATTCCAAAATCATTGTAAGGAGAAAATCGTATTATATGCGGATAATTGCACAGGCAATTGAAGCCCGGGTTGGGAATTCTGGTTGGTCTGGTGGCATGCGCCGGTTAGTCCAGGTGAGGGGAGAGGCTATTCTACGAAGTTCTAAACGGAGAGGTTCTGCCCAAAAGTCCAATCTCCCTTTTTTGTATGCCACCTTGAGAGAAAAGGAACCCCTTTCGTAAACCTTCAATTAAAAAGGGACCCTTTTTCACATACTTTCAAGACTGGCCATTCCGTATTATGAATAAATCGTACAAAAAAAAGTCTTGTCATTTCCATGTAGTGCCTAATAAATAAAATGATAGAGTCAGAAGGTGCGGCTTCTCGAAATATTTGAATTAAAGCCTTTGTAAGATAACTAAATGCCAGATTTCTCTACCTTTTCGTATATCTCAACTAGTGAAATCCTCACGCTTTTATATACCTTAAGCCTAAAAATAGTAGGGATTCCTTTCGGGCGGAGACTCACCTTCTGAGTCATTATGGGAAGTAACCCCCGGGTTTTTAGTAAAGTTCATACGAATAATTGATGACTGCGTAGTGTTACCTATCTTAAACATATTACAACGTTTTTATTGTAGACGTTTTAGACTGTGCACTGAGATAGAATAATGTTATTTGGTTCTTTGTAGACATAAAATAGTCGACTACGGATACGTACTTTTCGCTAACTAGTTCACTGAAAGAACAATAGAGAAAACGGGTTATTGAATCTGATGAAGGCAGTTAGGATGATTATTGCTTAATAAAACATGGAAGTAAAGACTGGTAGCAGGCTAACATGATGACAATGATGTATTTTGAAATACAATAAAAAAGGTTGCATTTTTGTCAAGAATTAATTTATAAGGATTCTTAAGTCTGATTGAGTCTAATACGAAAAGGTCTCTCAGTTCAGATGTCTTTGATAACTGCCTGCAAGCGATAACTTAAAGGTAATTAAAAACTAGATCGAAATTGAAAGTTAACCCGTCTCTGCCTGTTACGATCGAATATTCATTGACAATAGAAACTGAGGTTAACTCATAATATCAAATGACAGAACGTGCGTGACTGAAGGACTTTCACCTCCCTAGCGTGCGAGTTACTACATGTAATAACAGAGACATAGCAGGAGACGAATATCACTCCTCGTATTGTGAGCATCATTCAAGATGGATAAGACGACCACCGGAGAGGACAACCTGTATTATGAGCTGGAATCGCCCAAAAAAGAATCTGAGGCAGGAATCTATGACGACGTGGCTGTCGAAACTACAATCCCTGCAACGAAAGGAATAAGCTATGAGGAGTATACGCAGGAAGCTAAGAAGGAAAAAAAGCGGTCGACACAAAACCCTTCTCAATCGGATACATTTTTGATTCGGCGACTGGTATTTATTTCAACCGCCGTTGTTATTGTTGCTTTTTTGACTGCCGCCGCGACTTTGATTTTAGCCTTGTCTATAATGATGTCTCAAAACGGCAATAAGGGTTCAAATCCCGGTCTGAAGGATTGTGGAGCTATATATGGTAAGTACAGTCACAAACTGTTTTCACTGCGTTGGGTAACGATGTTCTAAATTGTATAACATGCAGATTATCAGCCCGAAACGTAAAAGGTTAGACTCGTAAGCTGATGGCCCCCTGAGCAGCTGACATGCATGCACTAATCGTCACGCAACCGTTTATGTCCCCAGTGAGTTCAGGTACCGGGAAGTGCCTTCATTTATTAAATCAAAAACTTAAATTAAGACATGCTTGTGCGCAGAAAATAGCACGAGGCATTTCGGAATAATTCAGTAAAAAAAAACAAAAACTCCCAAACTGCAAGGACTTACTTCGTTGTATGTCCGCCTGTCTCGTCTCTCTTACCTGAATCATTATCAATTGATCCTGAAGTCAATCATTAATTTACGTTTTGTCTCTTTCTTCTTATACTAGAGTCATTGACAAATTTAGCAGCTCAGATGGTGCAAATAAAGCAAAACATTTCTTATGTCCAGTCCTTGGCAAGTGACAAAATGGTAGGTAATAATGAGGACATTCGCTGTCACCTTTCTTTTATAGAAGGAAATGGCTTGGAAACCTTGCAAAGCTCTTTGTTGTACCTTTTTTTTTTTTTTTTTTTTTTTGGGGGGGGTGGGTTATTTTGGGGGTTGACCCTGCACTAAACTAGTACAATGGAATAAAAATTATTATTAACAAACTTTGATTTAAACTATCTACGCAAATTGTATTCGAAAGAAAACTTAAAAATATCTTTCCTTTGCTCTGGGAACTAAAAACTTAAAAGAGTGGCTCGCACGGGTTCTTCTTTCATTATCATTTACTTCTTTGATTTTTTCCTAAGCATCAGGCCGTTCTATTTCTAGGCAGAAAAGAACAAAAAGGCCTGATACCCAGGTTACAGTTTGCCGGGTCCATTAACTATGCACGACTTATTAATATTTCTTGATCAAAGTTGCTATACGACGATTTTACGGCAGGGTAACAAGCGGCGGTCTTTTGGCTTAGGTTAAAATTTCCCCTTCGTAAGGCAATTGGGAACTGAATTGCCTATCCACAACACGTAAAACGAAAATTAAAGTGGGTCGCATTTAAAAAACTCGATTCAAACATTCGATAATTTCACAGTTTTATAAAATTTTACCGATCCCTCGCATGACAGCAGGGTTTGGGTCTACTTTATTATGATAGAGATTAACGTGATGACGAGATAAATTATAGGTCTACACTTCCCTCCCTTTCGCTCAAACGTAACTTTGGAACTGTATAAGTGGCTACTTTTTTTCTGGTAAATTATGTATCTACACATTACAAATTACATGGCCCATTTCCGGCGGAAGTTTCCCGACAGGTACAAGTCATCAACTCGACTTGATCTGACCACGAAATTTTCTCAAACTAGGTGAACAAAAATGCAAACACAAACAAGTTTTGTTTGTACAAGGAAGCAATCTATTTGATCACATCATAAGTTACTCAGCTTAAGAATTGCTTTCCCTTCTTCTCTTTAAGGATCAAAATACGACACTCCACTGGTTTGCGATACAAAAAGAAGTAAACACAAGCCTAACAGAGAAGTTGATTGACGTCCAGCAGCAAATCATCAAGCTTGATCAAAAGGTAAATAGATTAAAACCGAGCAATGTATAGAATGATGGTGATGGTGACGGTGGTGCAGGTGCAAGTGGAGGCGCTTCTCTTAGATATAACTGGCCACACCCATTATGGGAGATTTCAGCACGTAAATGTACCCTGGGGGCGGAGGCAAGAGCGCTAAAAAAGAATTTGAAATGCTCCTTGTCAGAAGGCAACAAATATTTTATATAGGATGGATCATTTTCTAGGTTCGGGGAAGTGGTTGAAACAAACTGAAATAATCATGAGTTGAAAACTATACGCACGCATGTAACTGTTAGCCATAATTTAACATCTGGATTTTAAATTTGACTGAACAATTCAAACTTAGTTGTCTTTTGTTGATTAGTATAATACAACTTCAATTTAAGTTACGCCTTCAGTTGCTTTCACGGTTTTGAGACGCGCTTGCAATTGAGCACATAGCTTAACACAACTAAACAAACGCCTTTTGGGGGATTTCAGATGACTAATGCAAGCAAAGCTGCGCTTCCCGCAGGACCACCTGAATACAATGGTACCCAGGACCCGGTTGGACCTCCCGGACCACCTGGCTATGGCAATCTCACACTTTGTTCTTACAAAACAGGATCCAGCGCTGGCCAAACCCCGGACGCTTATGCTAGGCAGAAAGCCGAAAAAACTGAATCAAATGTAGGTTTTAAAGTAACTGCAGTTAAGTCTGACTTTTTCACTATAAAGGGCATAAAATTATGTGCCATGTTAACTAAATTCTTCAAGATAATAACTTCCTCGACTATTTTATATGTTGCAGGATAAGGTGTTTCTTGGTGTTAACTGTGACTCGAATGACGCAAAATTTGTGCAACTTTCAAGCACTATCTCAGGTGGAA
>OMLO01006036.1_pt1 | contig 10180 bp, 6 predicted proteins | sample 1674811 | NCBI WGS metagenome assembly OMLO01 (sample SAMN06265003, study PRJEB25207) | coral metagenome | isolation source: Coral host | place: Mexico:La Bocana,Puerto Morelos, Mexico | collected 2008-11-13
TCAATTTTTCCGTTTACACTAGCGGACGTTTTCAAATTCCTCCAGTTTGGAAATTTTTGGCGAAAAGCTCCGTTTTCGTGGTGAATTAGTGTGGACGGTAGGCCTTACCGTGGAAATAACCTGTGTTTTCAAATTTCTCTTGCTTTGTGTGGACCGAGCCTCGGAGTGCCGACGAGGTTGCGAAGCGCGTCTGTCATGAAATAAGGAGCACAGTACGGAGGGTAGAGTAGAGGGATCAGTAGCCAATTACGCGAGTTAAAATCTGATCATTTTAACTCGCGTAATTGGCTTCTGATCTCACATCAGCAACTTAAGACCACGCACGGGAATTAAATCACTTCCAAATTTTAAATTCATTCCTGTTTAAATGATGATACGAGTAACCTTTTGTCAATCACGAGCTTTGCGCATTTACACCACAGTTGTGATGCATGTAAATAAAGCGACAAAGCGTTAAAAATTTAAAAAATATATCTTTTTTTCCACACAAGTAACTACAGTGGATTTTTATGGAAACACTTTTATGTGGAATTAATCTTATGCATCCTTGGTAACATTCTAAATGTAAGTAATGAATTATCGAAAAATAATTGCGTGTAGTCTCTCTTTTCTTCTGCTTGTTACGTGAGGAGGAGCGTCCTAATAGCACTTGTGCGTGGTTCTTACGATACACTAACGAAAATTTGTGCAAATTAAGAATATCATTTATCACGACAAGCAATTCGTTATGGCGTGCAATGCAGCCACTTGCGACAAAAGCTTTCGTAACGACCAAATAATACAGAAAACAAATATTATACAAAGCACTTCTCACTAACCTGTGATTTCCAGGAAAAACATTTTACGGCCAGCGCCAGAAAAATTCCATTGTCGAAAGGTGAAAATTCTACAGGGAGTTATTTGTCCAACAACGCGGTGATTTAAAGGAATGAAGTTTTTACAAGTTTGCACGTGTTTATCTGACGCTGCGCAAATCTGATTGGTTAAATTGTGCTTGCTTTCTACAACAATAGCTTTCTTCAGTTTTCTTGCGCCCGTGTTTTGCGTAAACTGTAATTTCAAACGATGTTGCCTAATTCGAAGTAATTCGGTCGCTTACAATTAGACACCAGGCATTTCGTTGGATTATATCTTTTTATTTAACAAAAAAAACAGAATTTGAATAATTGTTCACAACTCAGGCACGTTTTACGCGCGAAATATTTCGATTGTTTACAATTTGACAAATTAAGGTTCTGTCCACTTGTATTGAGATATTTTTGAAAACGGAGATTTTGTTTTTTTTCCGTTTTCGATAAATACACGTCCACCCTTGCACACTGGAATCGTTTGCGCCCGTCCACACGAAAAGGCTAAAACGATGGAAATACGAAAGCGACGATAGCAACTTTATATCTATGGAGCATGCGCGTTGCTAGGCACTCATTCGTTCTAGCCTGTCCCAGAATCTCCGTGGTTGCGCTGACCTTCTGTTCAATCGTTTTATAGCCCTTGTTTTCAAGCCTGGAGAGCGTCTGTTTTCTGCTTGAAAACGCCGCTTATGTGTGGAAGGGAATTTTCCGTCTTCAATAATATCCGAATACATGTGGTGGGGCTTAACCTTTTTCTCTATTAACAAAAAAATTCACGATTGTGCTCGTTTTCAATCTATTTTTGGTGTGGTGTGGGAAAATATCTACAACTTGATATTGTAAGGTATCGTAAGTTAGAAAGAGATTTTCCTGTGACTTGCAAAAGCAATCATAGTTTCATTTTTGGCTCCCATAAAGAACTGCTCAGAACGAAACACCCACTGGTATTGTGTAAAACTTGAAAATTCTGTTTTGCCTGCCAATCTTGCAGCCGCGGCCCGTGACAGGAGTTTCCCGCGCTTTTCGCAGCTTATTCGTCACTTGAACTCTGTTTGGCTTATTGCACGAAAGCGACCTGGTGACTGTCTCATTACTTTGATTTCCTTTTCAAGATAGTCACCGGAAAATCACTTTAATATATACATATATGAGGTAAACCTGCACCTAGGTATCTGACAGAAAAAACCCCTGAAAACAAGCAAGATATGTACACACACTATGGTGTAGTCTAGTCCTGAACTCTCTCCTTCCCAGTCTTTATAGGTAAAGAAAGCGGGGAAGGGAAAGCTTAGAGACTGGATTAGCAGAACCAGAACGTTTCCGCAAAACTACGGTAATAATTGTCAAATTCTTCCAAATATGCTCTCTCACTGCGTGCTACTAGGCCCATATCCTTTAACTATATTGTTGTTGGAACATTCTCAGAGTTATTTTGCTGCCATTCAAACATTCGGTCACGCGCTATTAACCTTGATTTTGAACGCCTGTAGATGCCTTTAGAATCCATCTGTGGCATTCAGTGATTGGTCGTGGGAAGTGTTCATTGATTGCTATTGGTCTAGAACATTGATCAATAAATGTCAAACGCGCTTTTCTCTCGAACCCAGATCCCCCTCCACATGGGGTACTTTACTTGGGGATTACTCTATTTGGGTATCTATAGCGTGGGAGTTACTAAATAGATTAAGCCACCTGACAAATTTTGATCAATGACCAGACAGTATTTTTTCCCTAAAATTAGTTAACATCTACCGGCACCACGTTAATCTGAGAGAAACTAAGGAACTACCGAATTGTGTGATAAGCAATTTCCAAGTGATGAGGTAGGGTTAAGAGCGAGAACTGAAGCCCAAAGAGGGTGTTTTAGGTGGATGTTATCTAATCTGGACCTGTGTTATATGGCTAGCAGACAGCAGCCTTACGATATTTCACAATATCAACCTTCGAATAAGCATATCTAAAATTCTAGCCAAAATACAAATGTTTCACGTGAAAGATAAACAGGCCTCAGTAGACGCTGTCCGTTGATTCTCTCCGAGGCCTAGAAATATAGACACAGAGAGATACCTCTCTTAAAATATTAAACCCATGTGTACCCAGTTCTGCCAAAAGAACGCTGACTTCACCAACGGGCTTGTATCGCGACATGCAGTCATAGTCAAGGATTTCAAAAAGCAGCTTCTGTTGCTGTAGTTCTTGGTATTCTATGTCAAATTCGTAAGACTCATTAAACACTGGGTTCGAGCTTTCTCTGTGCACTTTGGAAATGAAAACTCGCTTGCGGCTCGGCACGAGTTGAGTTTTGACAAACACGTCCAGGAGTTCCTCGTCATCTTTTGGCGGTAGGTCCTGGGCACTAATCAACTTGACTAGCAGGACAGATCTACGAAGATAAAAAGAAAAAAATCGCGTCACATTGTCCCTAGTCTTAAGAACTCAAACACGTCAACGAAAGCGGTGACTTAAACCTCGAGGAAAAAACGGCCGCGCGAAATCCTGGGAGCGAGAGTTGCGCTTCGATTTTCTTGCCCCCAGGAACTCGCGCGGCCACTTTTTTCTCTCATTTTTCAATTATTTTGCGTCGCGCACGACCTATTAAGCGGAAAAGAGACTACTTGAAGTCTAGATTAGTTGTAAACTATAACTTTTAGAGGTAATCGGACCTCAATTTCAAACTGGCCTCGCGTCCATCAGTTAAATATAATTTTGCTCATATTTGAATGAGATCTTAATAAATTTTGACAAACTTTAAAGAATAGAGATTAGCGATAGTATAAGGACACAACGTTTCGATGTCTCCATGACACCATTTTCAAGTGACGAAAAATTAAAATTAAGCGGTCTAATATATACTGTGAGAAGTGTGTTATTACAAGGAACTTACATTTCTAAGTGAAAACGGTCTCTTGGTAAAAATAAATATTTTAAACAAATAGTTTTGCGTGTATGGAATTCGACCGCATGTTCTAGCTATAGGTTTCTTCGAATTATCACACAAACAAATAAAATAAACTTACGACTTGGATGCATACTGATAGTGGTAATGAAGAGTGAAAGTTAATCTTCCTCTTCCACCTTGTTCCTGGCACAAATTAAACAAAAGAACTCAACAAAAGCTTCACCTTTTTAATTAGTAAATAGTAGTAAAATGTGGTTCGATGTTAAATAGCGCCTTAAATGAACGAAAGCCTCAGTCTTCCATTTTTTCCTTTGATATCCGCTCGGGCAGTCTGTTTTTTCTTGATAGAAAACAAAAACAAAGTTGTTTTGCTGAAAAATTTCCCATTTTCTTAATAATCTTCTTCCTGATATTAAACGCGAAGCCACGATCCGTTCAAGTCCCGAAAATCCGAAACGGGTTCTATTCGCGCTCGTACTTAGATCACGCGACGGAGAAGCAGCTTCGCGTAAGTAGCTGATTTGATGTTACAGAAGAGCTTACAAACCTTGGTTTGTTCCGGAACTGTTGGTTGAACCATGGTAGCCTGCATCATAGGCAAACTTGTCTTCTTTTTCGGAAGCCACAAACTTTTAATCTCCCTCCTTTTCTCTTTCTTTTTTATTTTAGCCAGTTTTTCTTCTCTGTCTTTCGACGCAGCCCTCTCCCTTGCTGGCGAGTATAACCTTTTCTTGGATTGTCCAGGACTGTCTGATGTAAGTATTATTCTCGGAGGACACAAACCTGTTGTTTCCGGGTCGGTTTTTCGTCTTGCGTTTTTCTTAAAGATTCTTAACGCTAAATACGCGAGGACCGCGAACACACACGCACCCGCTACAACCGACACAGCCACCAAATAACCTTGCATCTTTCAGCTGAAAGAAAAATGAAAACAACTTTTTCAACACGCTACTGATCAGTTTTCAGGGCTTATTTAAATATTTAAACTCAATTCTCCACACGAAAACAAATGGCGGCTGCACATTTTACCGCAACACCATGCGAATCTTAGCCCATAAAGTACAACGAAAGCTATGTTTTGGCATTATTTGCCGCTGTCTTGGGTTTGAAAGTGTTAGAACTTCTAGTACATGAAACTGAACATGAAAGAGCCAGCTGTCATCGTTTCTTGGTCACTGCGGTTGTTAGGTAACGTGCTCTCGTGTCAGTCGTCAACAAAAGTTTGCTTTTGTTTACAATTTTTTGAGAGAATGGGAGCAAAACGCTTGCACACTTCACCGACTATAAAACAAAGTTTTTCTCTAAGCCTGGCCAATGTATTTCAAACTGTGATTTAGTCCGGCCGGACTTTGTACATGGTAAGCAGTATCACAAGTGCCACTGACCAACCCAGTCAGACTCACATACAACGGAAAACCACGGCAGCAACGGAAACGTCGCTAAATAAAAGGTTCAATGAGCAACACAATGGCTGTGCACGTGCGTTATACATCTGTGTATATTTCTTAGCCATTCTCTGCAAAACAACAACGTGAAATGACCAAATTCTACGTTGCGACATTTTTGGGCGAGTAATGTTTTCAGGCGAAAGCCCTCTTCCTCTCTTGAAGTAAACTTTTGCCTGAAGATAGCGCTTGCCCGAATTAAATATCACATCGTCCCGACTAGCAGCCCCTGGGTCTCCGAGGATGACAAAGTCCTGGCTAATCGACGTTAACCTGGGTGTCGCCGTCGTAGTGAACCTGAATAAAAGTGGACCGTATCTTTATTCTGGATTAGTTTTCACTTCTAATCCTGCTGCTGTTAAGGTATAACATCAACACATCAAATGCCCAGGAAACAAAGCCGAAGTGAAACAGGAATTCGTCGCAATCGCCATTCAAAGAAATTTATGCATTTTTAACTTAAAACTCATTTTAAAGTATAAGTTTGATTTGTAAACAACTGCAAGGTCAAACAGAATACGTGGCAGGCAATTGAAGTTTACTGTGCAAAACAGCATTTATATTCAGTTATTGAAATCGATTGAATATGTGATTTTGAGGATGGACTGAAGATAACTTGTGCTCTTGTAATATTACCGTTAGCGCTCAGTCGAGAATTCAACTCTCACATTTAAAATTGTCATTAAGAATGGAGAATTGAAAGGAGTGTGAATTTATAATGTTATAGTTCACTTTGCATTGTAAAACCGTGAATGATTGTCGGCTGAACATAAACTAACCTCGCTCACAACATAGTGTTTTCTGTTGAAGATTCAAACCACTTGAGTGAAGAGCTCTCGAGGAACAAACAAGCCGTGCTATTTCGATTAGCTTCTAATGGAGGCAATTTAATTGCAGCTAAAACAATACTACAAAGTTATTGGTTCAATGTAAATCAGCTACAAATTTATAATTCTCACTGCAATGTTTAACAAGTTTGGTCGTTCAATTTTAAATGAGGGGAGACAAAGCCAAAGTTGTTTTGTCTTGTCCAGGGCGAGTTTAATTCTAACAGTTACTTTTCAGAGGTTTAATTAAACAAATTTTGTTTAACTCAGTCCCCTCGAACGAACTTAGAATGCAGACAACTTGAACATACAAACTGTTCATTTTTTATTGCCCTGCCAATTTGAATTTAGCTCGAACAATACTGTTCGTAGGTAATTTTCGATTCACTGCTTGTACTGACGTATTTGCTTTGAAGGCAAAAGGACTTGTTCAACATGCCGCTTTGATGAAGACAAAACTATTCTGTCCAGTGTAAAATATTACTCTTAGTTAACTCAAATGTTAAAGTTTCAAACGTTCAATGTGCCATATACAACAATTCCTGCCACTTAGTTTGTGTTCCTACTTTAAGTGCACTCACAACAATCATGCAAGGAACTAATCATTACTGGTGCACTTTAAAAGATACAAAAGTTCCAACCTAAACAGGCATTTAACGTACAAAGATAATTGTCTTACTCAAGTAAGGTAATAATAAAGGATTTCTCGCTTACCAAGTTTTATTGCAATTTGTATCCGTCAGATTAGATGAGAAACGTCTACTCTCGCGTGATCAACTTTAATACAAGTTTGACATGAAGCAAATCGGTTTAAAATCAAAGAAATACTTCAATTTAAAAGAAACCTGTTATATTATTGGTCTGTTCTGCGTCTAAGAAGGTACCCTATTTGCGGCTCAATAAAAAACCAATATTATTGCGGCACAAAACCAAATTGCCGAACGAACCGATTCATCTGTTTTGCCGCTAATAAGGTTAACTGCAGCAGTTAATTCAACATGCATAAGTTTCAAACCGCATCACTGAAGCGGCGTTTGTTCGAGCCCGGGAAAAAAATCATTTCTGATTCAAAGCAAATTGACTTTTAGTACTTTTTCTTTGTGGTCAATTTGTTGAGGTATAAAAGTGCGAACAATTACAGAGAAATTATAAACGCTAATTAAACATTTATTGAACCCGACTGGCTTCACTTTATCTTTTAGGCTGATTATCGCTGTAAAGACATGTTGGTTTGAATTTAAAACGTTCCTTCGCAGAGAAACAAGAACAACTTTAATGTGCGTATTTTCTTTGTTAACAAGTCAAAGACTTTTTGATAAAAAGAAGTTGTCAGAATTAGGAAGCACTATTTCATTAAGAATATCAGTTTAAGTAGAAACTGTTTTGCTTACATTCGGAGATTAATTTCGATATGTGGTCATTTTGTCATGAAAGTGAATTTTACTCACAGTATTAAAATAAATGATAAATTATATTTGCGACAAACATGCCATGAATTCTGCGACCAAGCAATATCGGATTGCACATTAGTTGGTGCTCCAAAATATTACTCGGACCAAAACTATAACTTGATCAAACAATCAACTTCTTTTGCGTAGAGAATTATTTTTTTGTTGTTATATTGCAATTCAGTATCGAAGTTAACGAAGCGGCCTCACCTCAGTGAAACAAAGACAACACGGCCTTGATTCATCATTGATTTAACACTGATGCATAAAACTCGAATTCCAAGCTCGGAAAACATTTAAAAGATATACTTCATCAAATTTGGGTCGAATTCCGTCAGATTAAAGCACTCAATCTAATCCGTGATATTTTCTCCACCCTAAAACACCGGCTTTATGTTTCCGTTTTATCAATAAACAGTATGACCTTTTCCAACTTATTTTAGGGGGTGCCTGATTCTGCATATGAAGATCACCCGGTATTATATGCTACATAACGAACTGATGTTGCAGTTCAAATAAGGAATACTGTTTTGAACGCAAAATGATACAAAAACAATGACTGTAATTGAGGTTAAAGCGAAACTAAAAACTAACACAGGTACAGCACCTTAAAAAACGGGGGAACGATATCTTCAATCTTTTAGCGACGAGCTTCTGGCGATTTCATCTTTCCTTAAGTATTATTCCTTGAGCTACAACCAACTCCATTCGCGTTAAAAAGAACCATATTTGTTGCTTATATTTTCACAAGTTTTCAAAGTCGCGTTCTTATTGACAACTCCCTTTTCGAGAAACTTCGACGGGCACATTATGAAATTATATCATGTTAATTTAATTATGTTCATGATCTTGCTGTGTTATTGCTCAAAGTAACCTAATTGTAAATAATTTACCGGAACCACTTCGCTTAACAAGTTCAATATTTAACTTGAAGATGCGAATTTCCCTCAGAAGAATCCAGTGACACCTTAAAACCTTTACATGATGCACTCCCTTTTCCCCACTCTATATAGGTGTTGAACGCACGCGAGAGGAGCGGAAAAGGAAATGTTCCGGGACTGGACTACGGGACTCGACTACAGGACTCGACTACAGGACTCGACTACAGGACTCGACTACAGGACTCGACTACAGGATAGCATGATAATCCTTCTAGTAAGGAGAAGTCAAATATTGACATGATATTCAGTTTCTTTGAAATTATGCACATTATAAAAGTCCCAGCGTTTACGAAAGCAGAAAGTCGGACCGAAAAAGGCAGTCACGGGGGAATTCTTCGATCTCGGGTTCGCCGCTACAGCAAAAAGCTAGACTTCTAGTTCGAAGCTCGACATTGTCAAGGTAGATAAGACACGATCTTGGGATAAGCTGGGAGCCATTTGACTGTTCAATTCAAACGAGCCCCAGACCAAAATAATGGCAACCATGTGTGAGGTTATTATATGGCAATAGCCCTTTTCACTGTTGACTTTTCTCATTTGCATCACAATATAATCTAGCATGTATGTGAGGAAATTTCGGACTATTTGTAGTTTTAGCCTGAAACTTCCTCGCACACACACGTTAGATTACATTGTAATGCAAATAAAAAACTAATCGTGAAAAGGGCTATTTATAAGCATCGAGTTTTTTCTCGTTCAAATATAGGGCTTTCTAAACAAACTATCAACGCCACGAACGTCCTGCAGCGAGGCCATTAGGATTAGCGAGGTATTGACCTGCAGAACCAGCCACGTAATTGCGGATTTTATGTTCAATCACACGCCCGAGGTCGGCTATGAGCGGCTGAGTTTCTCAAAGCACGTACAATTGTTTTGTTTTTTTGAGCAACAAAATATACCTCAATTACTAAATTAAAACGTACCAATTATTGATAGGCATATAAGAAAAGAAAAACTAACCATTTAGATTCGACTTCACGGACGGAGATTGTAGCGCTGAAAGGAGACTGAGCTTGTTTTCTACCGTAAAGCAACGCTCAGCACACGTTAAAACGACATCATTAATTTTATATTACTATGTTTATTATCATTATTATTAATATTGTTATTATTTTTATTATTATGAGCAGTAAAAAGTATGTTTTCACAGTATTCGTACCCAGTCATGTCCAACCTCGTTCCCAGGGCTTTTCCCTTAAAGCCCTGGGAACGAGGTTGAGTCATGTCCTTCTATGACGTCACTAGAAGCCCGACCCAGATCCCGGTATGCTCGGTCGTGGCCAAACGTCAGCTTTATAACACGTTACGGTGGCCAATTTACATTTTCAACTTAGTTGATATAACCAAATTACAATTTAAAGGCCTGTAGAAACACGGAGACTTTATCAAAAGAGATAAATTTTTCGCTGAAGCAATGGAAAAACTAGTAAATTTAATTAAAGGAAAAAAATTGAAGTGAATTGCACTTGTCCAAAAACAATTTATTTCCATGAAAGCATTACCCGAGTTTTCCGTAAGTGACTTTAAAATGTTGCTGCTTAATGGGAAAATTGGGAAAGCAGATAAGTTCGAAACTTTTTTTGTTTATACGATCTACGGAATTCCCGCCATTATTTTTCAAACTTGGAACATGGTGCGCGGCCAAAACTCGCGCGCGATTGGTGACGAAATTGAACCTCATAAAACTAGAAGTAAACAGAACATTGCAGTTCGGAGAATTTGGTAATCCATCAAGACGATATGATTATCTTTAACGCTGTGATTGGTCA
>OMLO01006038.1_pt1 | contig 10180 bp, 5 predicted proteins | sample 1674811 | NCBI WGS metagenome assembly OMLO01 (sample SAMN06265003, study PRJEB25207) | coral metagenome | isolation source: Coral host | place: Mexico:La Bocana,Puerto Morelos, Mexico | collected 2008-11-13
GCTAAATCCTCGATCACTTCCATACAGAGGTTAGCAACAATGGGGCTAACTGGACTGCCCATTGCACAGCCGTGGATTTGTTTGTGATCTTCCAACCCGAAAAAAGGAACATCAACGAAACTTGAAGAACTATTCAAATGGCTCCAATGTTGCCAACCATGCGTGGCAAAACAATCACTCCATTGATTTCGACAATACTTGAGTCATTGACAAAGGCAATTACCGCGTTCGAAAAACACTATACCATAGAATCTTGGCACACAGCAAAAACCGTCGACGCGGATAACAACTCAAAACCATTGCCTAGGCAATACTCTATTTTATTGTAATCAGGCCTCATTTACATTTTTATCTTCTTGCTTTTTTCACGCTTGTTTTTATTCGCAATTTTTCGCACCCCATTCGTATATATTTTCGCTTGCGCGCTACATTCTTCATTCGTTAAAGGCTATAGACTGATAGCCGAAAGCTTATGTTTTTAATATATTTTTAACCAGAGAACGTTCTTATTCCAATAATTGTTTTAATTCCAATTCTGTTATCAGTCTGTCCATAGTTAATAGAGGGAAATGGTTAGCAAGGCCGGTAAACATCAATGAAGCAAACAAACAGACTAAGATTTATGTTGTAAGGCCCTTGACCCAGCACATCTTTTGTTTTTTGTTCATTGACTATGCGTAATCGCAATGTTTCTATTGGTTAGTTGACATGTATGACCACACGAAACCTCCTTTTGTATTACGCCAGGTTTTGTCGTCAGGGTCAACCCCCAAAACAGCAAACGAAAACACACAACAAAGAACTTTGCCAAGTTTCTTAATCATTTTCCTCAATTAACTATGTGGAGATTAACGAAAAAGGAAACAGATCTCGTTCAAAGGGAGAAAATTCTCAAAAGTCTGCCCCGTGTGAGGATCGAACTCACGACCTTCAGATTTCTGATTCAGATTATGAGACTGACGCGCTGCCTACTGCGCTAACGAGGCACCTGTAGAATTTGCTCTGAAACTTACCATGGCCTTCATTAGCGATGAGTAATTAGGTGTTGACTGGATGCCTTACAACTCGAGCTGTGATTGGTTTTCTTATAACGCGAGCTGTGATTGGTACCGGTAGCTTTACTGAATGCGAAGTGTGATTAGTGTTGTCGCGACTGAAAACCAAGTGATGCTATCGTTGCCGCTAATGTCGGTTAGAAAGAATCTCCAGTTTGTATATTGTATTTTTAACTGTGAAGTGTTTGTTTCTTTCCTCATGTATATTACTTATATTTGGTGGGGGGGGGGTGCGTTGAAGTAGAATACTTGACTAGCTATGCAGGAGGTATTGTTTTAAGAGAGATTAAGTGATGGTGTCGGGTGGTGTCGCACTTATAAAGCGAAACAACAAAAGACTTGGATGTGAGCCAATGAGAAAACACTTACGTCACGGTCAAATCGGACAGACGAGTTTCTGACACTGGCTTAATTTGATTATTCAAAATGGCGGACAAACCTTGTAACGTTTTAATATGTTAATTTGCCAAACATTCTTTATATGCACGCTTATGTTCTGTAACGACTATATAATTTATGCTATAAAGTAATATAATATACGCGTTCACCATTTTTATCTTGAGTTACAGTAGCCGGATTAAGCCTTGATTGGCATGGTTCATTGTAAGGTTCTTTCTGCGATCTAATATTACATGTTGCAGCGAAAGGGTAGTTCAAATTCGTCGACAACGTATACCGTCTGCAAATGCCGCGAAAAAAACCTCCGGCGCCCCGCCGCCGAAAGCAACGCAATCTAGAATGTTATTCCTCCAGATATCATTGTCACTGCAACATTTAGATTTGATCTGAGGTCAATCAAGTAGCGAGGTCCACGAGAATTGGAAGCTATGGAAAAAGCAATGTAATTACTACTTGGTTTGGAGCGGAAAAGCCCCGAGCATCAACCCATCGAATAATCAAGCACGCGATTGATGTGTTCAAAACCTTTAGCTGTACTGATTAGGGAAAAGAAGATGTAAACGATTGGCGTGTAGTTATTGGTATAAAGATGAAAAGGTACTAATCGGCGAAGAACGTAAACGAGATAGTTCCAGCAGGAGGGACACACTTCAGTACCGAAACGCTTGACGACTTTATAGCTGAGTTATAAAAGAACCTTGACGAGGAGCCGCAATTATTGTTTACGGCTTTTTACGATACTCTCATCTGCGATCGATCGTTCTTGGGATGAACATGAGCAAACCACACAAGCAGCCTCTTAGGATGAGAGACTGACCTCCCATGTAAATGGGAGCTTAAGCAATGCCGTCGGCGACTCCAAGGACTATATGCCTTGTAAAAATTGAATTTAGTATATTTTACGATTTTGATTTTCGATTCGCGTCAAGATTATTATGCATCGATCTTAATGGGGCTGTCCTGCATATCATTTCATTTCTCAGTGATTCATTTGTAATCAATGCAACCGTCGTGGTACACGTTCTCTAGAAAATGTAGAATTTTGGTCATTTCAGGTTCTTGTTTTGAAGAGAAGGCAGGATTGGACAAGCGTGAGAAATTTTGAGCTTGAAATTAAACTAAAACTGCGTTATCGATCTGTTTGCTCTTTCATTAGTTTTAAGTGCCAGGGTTTAAGTCGCGACTATACATCGATAAGCATTCAATTTACTCTTATCGACACGATCAGTTTATCCTGCTCAAGGGTGATTGTTATAGAGACTTAACTGCATTATTATAGCTTTTATTCGAGTGTTAATAAGAACCTCAAAGAGCTGAATTTGATAGTATATTTAACTGATACTCATTTAACCTCTATAAGCTACAGGTTCTGTTCTCAATCTTTGATCATCATTGTCTTTGTTATTCTGTCACTACATGTATTTATGTTTCCATTCTAAATTCATGAAAGTCTATCAAAGGTTTAAGGCCTGTTATAACCCAAGAAGCGAAATGTGACGTAACCATCCCCTTTGTCGCATGCTCCTGTCTCCGCATTTCACGTTTTAGTGGGAACAAACGAACCGCCACCACCTGACATGAAGATACCGTAAATCCTCGAATTAGCGCTCCCTTCAAATAAGCGCCCCTCCTATCGGCCAAAATTTAAAATAACCGCCCCCCTCCTCGAATAAGCGCCCCCCTCCGCTCCCCCCATTTTGTGGACGAGTAATGAGGCAGTAAAGGATGTATACGGTTTTCGTCGTGTGGTATCAGATTTGTGCATTGTTTCAGTTTATGAACACGTAAAGTTTGGAAAAAAGTACAAGTACTAACGGTGCCGCAATTTAAAGTTTAGGATCAGCTTTTTATGTCGATAAACAGCTTATGTTTTTGTTTACGCGCAAATGATTTATTAAAAAAATGATCATGTCAGGTCACGATTTGGAAAAAAATAAGCAAACGCCCCCGTCTTCTCCTAAATTTGAAATAAGTTCCCCGGGCGCTAATTCGAGGATTTACGGTATCTGCAAAGTTTCCGTTAACACTTCCACCAGAGTATCCTTCCCTTTCCCCTGGTACATAAATAGATGATGCTCCACCTCCACCAAACCCGCCATCGCAGCAGTCACGATAATCTTGAGATCCGCCTCTTCCACCCTTTAGAAATGATTGCGCTGCCGATTCATTGCACTGCATGATTGCCTGGCTGTGATTGAAGCATTCACCATCACCACTGAATCCTGCGCCACTGTATCCTTCAACTAATTCCCACCAAACTCATGGTTCAACACAAATCAACCGGCCGCACTGTCCAACGGTGCCAAGCATCAATCCTTTAACTTCACTCGCTTGTCCTGGTCCGCCGTCTCTTATATTGCTCCCCTCCACGCCCGCCAGCAATACTGAGGGGGATACTGTTGGAAGGAAAAAACACAAATGATCCCCCATCGCCACCACTTCTGTATTGCGGAGGACGTTCAGCACCTCGCTTGCCCACCAACACAATAAGTTTGGTTCCCTCCTTAACATGGAATTTACCGTTTATCCTCACCCCTTTACCACCGTATGATCCACCGCCTGCGGCACCGCACATGTCAACGTAGTAGTAGCCAGTTAAGGGTGCACTCCACTCTTGCAGACCATTTGTCACGTTTATATTTCAAGGGAGGAGCCTTTGTACTCTGCATTTGAGGTTGGACCTTCCTTGCCAGTAGTGTTAAGTGTAGTGAAGTAAAACTCGAGTTCTGAAAAACAAAATGGCGCGTGTGTATGGATTATTGTATAACCTCGCAGATCCCAAAGATCTCACAAACTCACTACTGCGACAAATTCACCTTTATCAACTTCAAGTTGATCAATAGCTAAGTGTTTCACTTCAACGGTTTCGCTTTATTGATGAAAAATAAATGCTCTTTATTGAGAAAACTGGTCTTGTTTTCACAGCTAATTACCAAGTGGCGGAAATGGAACCATGCTAAATTTTTAATCAACTGTGTTGTTATTGATTTGCGTTATTAAATCAATACTTGTCCTCAGATAAAACACCATTAGGAAAATAAAAACTTTTTGTTGAATCTGTAATGACCCGTGTTATGAGGTTTTTAGCCATTCATTGACAAAGCGACAACCTTTCGTCTACAATTCAAACAGAAATAATCGTCAAATGCACCTTGGCCTAGTTAAATTCCTTTATTGGAGTATTTTCATTTAAAAAAGGTCGCTGAAATGGTGTAAACTTTTAACGGAATGACCGTGCTTATAGCACCAGAGCCCCAAGTACTTCGTTAATTTGAGAGTTACTGCCATTTCTGCATTTTGCGGCCATTCCTACCCATGTGACACAATGCGTTTCTTCGGCTCGTGTCTCAGTGAAGCTCAAGTTGAACACGGCGCGCGTTTGCGAAAACAAAAAAGAAACTGAAACACAACTCTTTTGAGTCTACCTACATGGGTGAATTATTATATGGAGGGGCCCCGGCAATAATTTTAGTTTTAGGTTCTTACCCGTTTTTAATCCACATTCTTCTCCAGTCCACAGTAGTTTGCATGAACATGAAAACGTGTCTTTCTTCTCGTCAAACAAACAAGAACCACCATTGAGGCATCCAGTCATGAGGCAGTCCTAATATCAAACAAAGAAACAAACAAACAAACAAACTATAAAGCAGGCACAGGAGGGTGTAATTTGTAATGGGGTGAATGAAATGTTTTCCAGCTTATACGACTTTCATTAAAACTGTATTAGCTTGTATTTACCGCCTGACAACAAAGTACAACCTAAATTGAAAGGCATCTGCTCGCAAACATGGGCAAACCACGCTCAAGAGCAAGGGGTAAGTGCCAAGATGACTGGTATATTACAACACATTTCCTTGCAGAATCGAGGCTGAAAAGCCGTACTTTGAATTCAAAATTCCACGCTAAATATCTCGCTTTGATAGCCGATCAAAGTGCGGGTTCTAATCACTTGTCACCAATGAACACAGTTACTAACATTGCCAATGAAGACCATGCTAAGTTTCAAGACAACCCTTTTAGGTGCCTCGTTAGCACAGTAGGCAGCGCGTCAGTCTCATAATCTGAATTACAAAATTTGAAGGTCGTGAGTTCGATCCTCACAAGGGGCAGACATTTGAGAATTCTCTCCATTTTATTGCAATCTTTTTCCTCTTTCGATTATCTGAGTTAAAGTATAAACAGGGAATTTCTTTTTTTACGATCATTATGTCTTAATTTTGAAATAGTATTATAATATAGAGAGGACCCTGCGCACGCTCTGATTGGTCAAAAACCCATGTTTTATCAGAGTATAAAACATAGAAAAAGCGTATTTTATGTTTTTCGCCGCATTGCCTGCGGCTCGTGTTTTTTACATTTCCCTCGTGTTCTCAAATGTCCGTTGTGTTTTATCACAGTGTATTACACGGCTTAGGTTTCTTTATTTGTTAATTAAATAGACTATTCCACTGAGCCCTCTTTGATTTTTGATTGAGTCTGTTTTTATTCAGGTTATTTATATTCTAAAAATCTTTTCTTAAAACTTTTTCTCAAAGTTAATTTCGTAACAGTCGACCAAATCTTGGTAAGTACTAATTGGTTTTAGAAAAAGAACTTGAAGAATATCCAGCCATCTTGACCTCACGCTTGGTCAATAGCCTATTAATACACCTTGCCTCACTTTGTGTTGCATTGTGCCTTGAACAAAAAACAAAAAATTAAAATCCCCCAATATGGGACTTGAACCCATGACCCTCAGATGAAAAGTCTGATGCTCTACCGACTGAGCTAACCGGGCGGCTCATACAAACGACCTGACAAATGATGGAATTTTGTCTTGAAACCAGTGCACATTAATGATATTATCGTGACTTTAAAAACCGTATCAGTTGTGGACCTCTAATTCTGGTGATATCGAGAATTGCAGTCGGCCTCCATTCCTCTTTGGCTCCATAACATTGCACAGTTTTGAGCTCGGGCTTATCAGATAGGGTTTTTTAGAGAAGAAGCGGTGTAAATCCAAACCGAAATAAGTAAATGAATTGATGTATGATTGCAAACGTCACGTTATAGCTGAGCGTCTCTGAAGTGGCTTTAAGAGTCGCTGGCATAGAAAATTCCACAGTTCACTGAAAAGCTTTACATTATCTTCACGCGCGGTCAATCAAAGCCATTTCAATTGACAATTGACAAAAACTAGACCCAATTCACTCCCTGTATTTTGTAATGGAGTGACGGGTCTGTATTCTAGGTTAAACGGCTCTCAATGAAACTGCATCACCGGCTGACAGCAAAGGACAACCTACTTGGTGTAAGTCATCTTCTTGCACACACGGGCAAACCACGTCCAAGAGCAAGAGGTAAGTGCTTAGATGACCGGTATATTACAACACATTTCCCAGCAGAATCGAGGGTAAAATCCGTACTTTGACTTCAAAATTCCACGCTAAATATCTCACTCACCAGTCAAAGTGCGAGTTCTAATTACTCCTCGCTGATGAAGACCATGCTACGTTCCAGAGGAAACCCTTCAAGTGCCTCGTTATCACAGTAGGCAGCGCGTCAGTCTCATAATCTGAATTAGAAATCTGACCTTTTGAGTTCGATCCTCAAACGGGACAGACTTTTAAGAACTTTCTCTCTTTTATTGAAATCTTTTTTCTCTTTCGATTATCTCAACTGAAAGAAACAAGAAATATATTTCAAACGATCATTACGTTTTAATTTTCAAATGGTATCAAAAAGACTTTTCCATTGAGCCCTCCTTGATTCTTGAATGAGTCTACTGGTATTCAGGTTCTTTTCACTGTATTTGAGGTCTCGATACGTTTGACGGACTGATAACAGAATTGGAAACAATTATGAGCAATACTCGTCTTTTTTTATTAAAATGTATTCTGATTTTTAACCATAAACTTTCATTTATGGTCCTTTATAAATATATTTAATTTCAGTCTAACTCAGAAATGTTGTTTTTGATACTTATATTCCAACAATCTTCTTTTTAAAACTTGTTCTCAAAGTTAATTTCATAACAGTCGATCAAATCGTGGTAAGTCCTCATTAGTTTTACAGGCTAGGAATGCACCGTAACAATTCCATTTAGTCCCAAGGGCACTAAATGAACAAAGTACTAGAAAACGACAAGTTCTTTTTGATGCTTGAAGCTCTATGAGGCACGAGAGGATAATCTATCCGGATGAGGCATAAAAAATAAAATTATAGCGGAGCTCCGGCGGCGCGAAGGGTCGTCAAGCGGAGCCCCATACTCATGTAGGAAAGAAAAAGAAACCCATGAGTTGATTTTCTCATGGTTATAATGGCTAGCTCGTGGGCGCGTACGCACGACGGTGACGACGGCGACGCAGTTGCCCAACATGGCGGCCATACTCCAAATAATGATCATAATGATCAATTGACACCTGTCAAAACAAGGTATCCGCTGATCAGTATCTCGTGACCATGTCGCGGGCTCAAGTTTACAGCTCCTCGAGGTCACGTCTTTTTTTAAGTTGACCGCTGCCCAAGTGCTGGTTATTCATTGGATCGCGGGCTCATATTAGGTTAACTTGTTGGAAACTGGGCAGGATTGCTCGGAAGCCGGTTAACGCTAACCTGGGATTAAAAGTTAACCAAATTATAACTTTTTCTTCTATACAAATGTTTTTTGCTGTTTTGTTTTGTGTATAGGGTGATTATTAAAACCAGGAGCCATAATCGGGGACGGAGACCGTAAGCCTTGGGATGCGCGCGCACCTATGATATGGAACAAATTGCGCCATCCTGACGTCATATATCCGCGCGGATCCACGCACATGTCGGGGGCTCTCGCGGGGATGTTGTCACGTTGCGTGATCAAATGGTGAGAGTTGAGAGACCTTGAGAGATTATCTTGCGTATTCTTCACAGCGATGGCAGGGAATAAGGCAGGGAATACGAACCAGGGCGCTTATATGTAGTTTTATGCTCTGAGCTAACGGAAAAGGTGGGCTTTTCAGGGTCGACAACACTTCAATCTCGCGCTGGGAATGAATAATAAGATTTACTCACGCTAGTTGTAAGCTTACGCGTATGTTTTTGCGTTTGTTCTGATTTAAGAATATAGCAAGAAAACTCTCTACTCTGGTATCGAGTTAATTTGTGAGTTTCTCAGACAATGGTTAATCATAACCAAAACCTGTTTTGATGGTTTTTTATTGTTTCTGCTCGTTTGGTGAGTTTGCAATAGCTTTTGAAAGGAAAGTTTGACGCGTACAATTAGCTCATTTGCATAGTGCAGCTCGTGCACTTTCAAGTCCGCGTCGGTGTTTTCAATTGTCAACAAATCTTGACAAAGATTTCTTTCTTTATCTTTTGTGCTGAGATGCTGCAACAAATTTCACGAACGCAAAAAAGGCTAGTAACATCATGTGGGGGAGTTCTTCAAAATAAGCATGAAGTTTCACACTGCGAAAATGAAAATAGACAAGGAGTTTTGATAACTCGATCAACAAAATCGGAATCGTTATTCGAAGTTGATTAAAGAAAGCGTCATCGTAACTTTCCTGATTATTTCTGCTTTATTCACATATTTTCAACTCAGCTTTTAATATGTTCTCAAACATTTATCAATCTTAAACATATTTAAAAACTATAGAGTTATTGTTTGAGTTCGATGTACGCTTTCACACGAAAGGGCGGCGGAAGTACAATTTGCCATGTTTACTTGGACTGTAAAAAAAAAACGCATCGGCGGGCGCTCTCATTCGTCGACAACAGAGAATTTACTGGATTTGTACACGAATAAAACTGAGCAGTATCTACGGACGTAAAGTTATTGGGCCTTGATGAAACATCAAGCGTTGCTTACAATTCAGGCGAAACTCAAACTGACCAAACTAGCAAACTTTTCAATCGGGATAGACTGGCAAATTCCTCGCAAGCGTGTGGCAAGAGGAGCTGGGAAACTATGAAGTCCTGAAGCTCTGCTATATCTAAATATATCCAGTTAGTTTTTGCTGTGTAATGGAAAAGCTGTTAATCTTCAACGTATGTGAAATTTAAAGTGGAGTAATGTACAGCTCATGTAAAAGAAGCATCCGTCGGAACACAGCCTGGTCAGCGATATATATAAGCTTAAAGCGGAACATACTTAAATTCGACACTGTCTTACTTCATTCAGACTGGAGCAGCTTACGACGAAAATACTTAAGCAAAATTCCAACAGACGTAAACGCGTTGAGTTGTGGGCCAAAAACATGAAAAATTTCGGGACTTTCGGACGCCATTTCCCCCGCGCGACATCCGCAAAAATCCTCGCAGCATGTACGCGCGTGTGCCGCAGGTGATGGCGCAATTTGTTCTAAAAATAGAATTATTATCCCATATCATGGGGACAACCCCAATACTAGAAATGGCGCGCGCTTACGGTCTCCGTCCCCGATTATGGCTCCTGTTAAAACTCAAAACGGAAGGCCAAACAATATACAGAAAACTTCACCGCAAAGTTACAAAACTCAAATCAAAATTCTAACTTTTTCTGGGTTAGCTTAATCGGGCTTTGGACAGCCCGGCCTAGGAGCTACGCTTTTAGCCTGGCGTAGATCTATATATTCGTCCAGTATGGGACTTGAATCCATGACCTTCAGATTAAAAGTCTGATGCTCTACCGACTGAGCTAACCGGTTAACCGATGATAACAGAAGTGGAAACAAATTATAGACAATACTCATCTTTTTCATTCCAAGATATTCTGATTTTTAACTAAA
>OMLO01006040.1_pt1 | contig 10179 bp, 4 predicted proteins | sample 1674811 | NCBI WGS metagenome assembly OMLO01 (sample SAMN06265003, study PRJEB25207) | coral metagenome | isolation source: Coral host | place: Mexico:La Bocana,Puerto Morelos, Mexico | collected 2008-11-13
TTCCCTCAAGAAGTTAATAAGTGCTTCCCATTTATAATAATTTATTATTTTGCTTGATATTCATGCATTGCATGCATCATGTTATTAAAACGCAGGAGCCCGCGTTCATTTCGTAACTAGGACAACAAATGCTTTCTAGGTTTTTTAAAAAACAATAGCTCTTTTCACGGTTAGTTTTTCATTTGCATTACAATGTAATCCAACGTGCGTGCGAGGAAATTTCGTGCTAAAACTACAAAATAGCCCGACATTTGCCTCGCACAGACGTTGGATTACATTGTAATGCAAATGTGAAAAACTAACCGTGAAAAGGGCTATTCAAATAAAAAAATGCTCTCACCACATGCTGTTGACAGACATAGCTGAAATCCACCTAATTATTATTTAACTATGTTTCACATTTGCCGAACCATTCGACGACATTTTTATCTTCGTCAAGTCAAGTTGTGCATTGGTCAGCGGAAATACAAATAAAAGTTTACGAGTCAAGGAAGGAACGACCGATCGACCGATCGACCAAGCGAGTGAATTCGCCCTCGCTCACTTAACTCCTGTTTTGTATTCTGCAAAATACTCGTAAAAACGGAAATTCAACAAAGAGTTTATTTCTCATACCTATATAGTTAGGTAACCAAAATATATGACACACACTAGGCTAGGTCCGAGGTGTGGAGATATAATTGCATAGAAATGACCTTATTGGTTAGTTGTTGTACAAAAGCTAATTTTGACTGATCTCGTAAAATAAGAAATGATTTAGCGTTGTCTTTCTTCTGTTAGAGACTTAGTTTAACGCCACCAAAAAATATAACTTATAACGTCGCCTAGTAAATACAGTAAAAATCAAGTACATTTTGTACACTATGATATTTCGTTTCTCTTGCGTCCAGTGAGACAGTGATGTAACTTAGTGAAATACGTTTAATTCATAGACAGGTATCCCAGATTCCCACGCAGAACCAAGCTTCTTCTAGCAGCTCCCGGATATAAGATGCCGCGGGTCTCTTCTCCACTGCCTCCTCGAAACAGAGGTTCATAATTTCATGCAGCTGGATAAAAACAACTTAAAATTAGATACTGGAACAGAAACCCGTTATTGTTGAGGGTCAGGTTTGCTATCTTCATTGGCATCTACATTTATCAAAGGTTCCCCTCCCCCATCTAGTAAACCCTTACACTAGTCGTGTGTGGACGACTAGGAATAGGTATAAACACTATCTCATTCCCAGGTATCAAAGAGATAAGCCCTGGGAACGAGATTGGGTGAAACAAGATATCTCTAGCACTAACAGGAATCATTACTTGAAGTAAAAAACTGCAGATTTACGTCAGTGGCCATTATACAGAAACTTTGTTAGGACGCGAAACAAGAAGAACGATCGTGAAAATAATGCAAACAGCAATATTTACCTTGATATATTCACTAGAGCCATGACAGTGCCCTAATAAGGTAGCTAGCAACTGCCCAAATTGCTCGATATCGTTGCCATAATTACTCTGTTCATCAGCTGCCCAGTTTGTGAAAGCTCCAGCTTCCTTCATCTTGGACGCGCGAGAAAAACCACCCAAGACTGCTGTTATAGGGGGAAGCTAAAAAGAGCGACAGCAAATCAGGCATCAGATTAACAGATAGCTTCAGAGAAGGTTTAGATGGATGTAAGTCACATACAGTTATGAAAAAGTGAATCGATAATCGTATCTCTCAGTTTATTAAGCGAACGTTTGATTTTTTTGTGTTTCGCTTCACAAACTGGGAAAGTTTATGATGCGCTTCTTTACACATTCTCCTAAGGTGATCAGAGACACGAAAGATAACAATTAAGAGTATTTTAAATTCACAGACTATGATATGTTTTTTTTATTGTTATTATCTAAATATAAGCTGATTTTATAATTTATATATTTTACTTGTAAATAGTTTTTATCGTAATTTTGTAACCTAATATATGAACATTCAGGTATGACGGAAGAGCCCCAAGGGGAAGCTATGCAATAAAGTCTGTATACCAGATCTGTTTTTTATTTTTTTGATGCAGCGTAGGAGATAGGAAAAACAAATTCGTTTATCCTTTCCGTTTTAGTCGAGCAGCTTTAAACCTGCAAAAACTATTTCCCTCAGCCTCGACCATATATGACAAAACGCACGAGCGACGACAGTCTTAAGGATAATACTGTTTTATATGCGCATCTGTTAATCTTAATGTTCCTTCTCTGGTGTACAGTAAGATATATAAATAGAAAGATATTTTGAGATGTTTAAGAACAGCTGGCTGGTAAGTATGTTCTTGGCATACGACATATTTGGATGAAATACTAACCATCACTCTGCATTAATCAGTAATTCAAAGTTACTGAATTATAAAGAATCCAGTCTTCTACACAAATGAGCTCCTGTAGAGTTTAACTGTTCACTGCACTAAAAGCAGTCAATTTTAATGTATAAATATAGCCGTTATGATTCATAACATTCAAGAGGAAATAGCAAACTTCCTCATGAGATGCCTTTTTCGCGTTTTTATTTGAGGAATTATGGAAAGAGAGGGAAGAAAAAACGTCCACCACCTTTATTCACTTATAAAGTACTCTTTTATATCTAATTATTTTACATACTCGTGGGCATTGACCAATCAGAATGTTGTTTGTGGTAATGTTGTTATGGAATATCCCAAGATCCTGTAGTCGCTCTATGGCGCTGATAACGTCACCGGCTATGGCGCACACTGCATCGAAGTTAAGAACAGTTCCCTTCTCACAAAGGAAGTCTTCCAATGTTGAACTCGACACAAAATCATAGCAAATCAGTCTTCAAGAAAAAAGAGAATGAAACATCTGAATACTGTTAAAAAGTCAACGCCAAGTTTGTTGAAGACTGTTGAGGGCTGAGAAATGTTGAACTAGTTTTGCACTTACCACGCTACATGATAGGCTTAAAAAAACTCGCGCCTCTTTTTCGTTCAATCACGTGTAATTACTTTGAGTTGTGATTGGCTCATTTTGGATTGTCTATATCCTCCGTCTGTGATTGGCTACAGTAATTACTTTGGTTTTGGTTCTACGAAACTCAATTGAAACTCGCTCTATAGGGAATTTAGATATATTTTATAACGTAAAGTAATGAAAAAAGTAAATTAAAATTAAGAAATATTAAGCTGTAAGGAAATAAAGCAGTCAAAGAAGAAGAGCTTTCTGGATGGACACCGCCATGGTCAAGTAATTGGCAGCGTAAAAATTAATTCAGTCCAGGTCAGGATGAATGCCTTGGCCTTGGACGCGGCGCTGAAAATTGCAAAGAACGCTCACAAAAAAAGAATGCAACTTACAGACTGTTTGAGTGTAATTCACGAATCTTTTCCTTCTTTCCACGTTCAATGATTTGGTCACGAGCTGAAGAACAAAGACAAAGACGCAAACACGTCAAGCAATAAGAACATAACGCCCCATGGGTAAACACTTATGAGACAAGTTAACTTCATGAGTCTGATTGAAAATTTTGACAAACTTCTTTTGACTTCATTCTCCGGACATCGAATAAAGTCATAAAGTTCATTCGTTCAGTTAACACTAAGTGCTAATTTGAATTAAATGCAATATATGCATAACAGCACACGAATTGTTTCGTGTAAATCCATCTTTTCACTTTTTGCTATTGGACTTAAACTCCAAAACTAAAGTTTTCAATCTTGCTTGAATTTGAAGTTCTCTCCTTTCCATTTCCTGTTTATTCAGAAGTTAACAGTTTATATCGACGCCGCAGAGAACTCTGAGAGAGTTGAATTTCTGGAAATCTTTCTCCTTTTTCGCTGTAGACAGGGCAAGGGAGAACAGTCACACCTCCACCGACGGTCACCTCTCTACAACGACCACTTTTGATTCCCGGCTCTGTCGTCAAGGTGGCCGTTGTGACGAGGTTCCACTGTGATACCAAAAGATGAAAAAATAATACAAGACCACATAGGTATTTTTTTCCGATAAGTCTTACTTAAGTCTATACTAATAAGTGTATATATAAAAGAGAGCTGAAAGTTATAGAGATAATGAATATATCATAGATACACAATATTTCTCACCTTTGGAATGCCAGCGATAATGAAGTAGATTCGAAAGAAATTCTCCGGCGTTGCATGACAAGCCCTGCACCACATCAACCTCAGCTAACCACTCCTTCTTGTATTCTTTGGCAAAATATTTGAGCAGCACCATACTTAGAAAATTTCCTTGCTCGCACCAGGCTACAGCGTAACCCTGCAACGGCACAAAATTGAAAATTATCTTGTATTATTCTTCACATAGAAGTCTTGAGTGCGAATAAACTTGACATACTATACCTTCACCCGGCTCACCGTCAAGGTGATTTTTGGACACAAACAGCTTGGTCTGAGCACTTACTGTTGAACGTTTTCCCGCAGTGTCGTCTTGCAGAATGTTAGCGTCTTCAATCAGCTTGAGTTTAGCATGAACTTTATAACTTTCCCGTTCTGTTGTTACCGCTTCAGGTCTTGCTGAAGGAAGTGCAATGGAATCACCAGAATCAGGGACGACGTTGGTGACCAAGGTAATGTTATCAGATGTTTTAAGCCAATCAACTGACTGCTTTCGACCTAAAGACATTTTATAAGACATTTTATAAAACAACTCAAACCAATGCAGTCTCTTTAATGGTAATGGTAAAAAGTATTGGCCCCCAAGTGTAAAAAAGGTAGTTATATGCGCTCGTTTTGACAGAATTGAAAAAAATTTAAATTTTCTACCTAGCGGGTTGAAATTTAAGTTTTAAAAAAGTGGTAAAGTCATTGTGTCAGGGAATTAGTATAACAACGGCAGCAACAGAGACTATTAGTGGTAAACATTTGTTTATTTGAAGAAAGCCGAGAGTTTTACAAGCGGAAACGTGGACGGGACCGGAGGGGTCCCGCGTCCCTATATCAAAATTGCTCGGATTCGTCGATACTGCAACGTGAAATTAAAAAGAAACCTACGACAGCCCTTTAATCTGGTTACACGTGTGAAATGATATACCAAAATTCTTTAAGGCACAGTACATGTACAAGTATGTTATAACACATATTCCTCAGTGTTGCTGTGAAAAATATCATTTAATGCTGAAAAAATCATGTTCTATTTAAAAAGAACTAATACAACTTCTCAGCAAAGATAACAGTGTCTTATCACTGATTGTAGCAATGCTGGCACATATTTAATGAATTCGTAGTGGTCTTTCCTCTACTCTTTGCTCAGGTCGACAAGCGTTACCCACTGGTGACAAATGAGTTGTTGTTCAGCCACGTCTGCGTTGGAGATACTCTGGCAAACTTGCTAACTGTAAGTACAAACAAACCAAAAGTTGTTTGAGTGAAAGAATTTAGTGGACTTGAATATTGATTATACTTCTTCTCATCTTACTAATACTTTGACACATCCACATACTTGTAACAAGGCACGTGATCTTTTTTTTCAGTTCAAGAAACAAGAAAGTTCTCTTTGAATAAGAAAGAGAAGCTTCGGACGACAGCACCACTGCATGAACTACGTTTTGTTTATGAAGTTTTCCATGCTCAAGACCTGATAATAATTTAAAAAATCAGACCAGTTGGCGTTAATTTGTAATCTTTCTTTTCTTCCTACCTCCGATAGGTGTCGCTTTTACTGTTGAATTACAGATGCTCCAACAACGAAGGCGTGTTGACCGTAGCAGGTTTTAGTAGCGAAAGAAAATGGGCGTACCCCCATCCCCTCTTTCTGGCTTCTTAAACGTATGAAAAGGAGAAGACGTCCTGAGATTTTTGTAGCGGTCTTTCAGGTCTTTTGGAGAAAGTCAAAGGCAAGAAGATTTAGAATGATGCTTGCGAGACGATCATGGCAGATTGGTTTAACGGTTCTTGAGCGACACCTAATTGAATTCCATCATGGATGACTTCGACATAAGGATTGTTTTTTGTTCTGTCTTCGTATTGATTCTATTTGACTGACCATTTTTATGGCGAGCACGTTTATTCCAGAAATCGTTGAGCTCCAGTGAACAGACAGCTTTCATTCGACCCCGCGCGGAAGTAGTCACAAGCACAAAAATATGCTCTGTAGTTCCGAACCGCAGGCTTTTAAACTACTGAAACGGTCGATCATCGCCGTCAAGAATCAAGATCAATTGTGATGCACCCGGATTATTGTGGCGGCAAACCCAAAGTGGATTGTCATCCCAACTGCGAGGATTCCAAGACGGCGGTTGTGTCCAAATTGAGTCGGCCGCGATGCTTCCTCACATGGCGACGAGACCAAGGTGAAAATAGGCCCTTGCGGTTACGAAAAACTACAAGCATTCGCCTAAACCGACTACCAACTCGTCTTGGTTGATGTCACCCGCGGTTATCGTGTCACATCGTTAGACCCTGCTCATGACAAGCAGATCGTTTTTTTGTACGACGACGGCCTAAGGGTGGTACTCTGTAAAGCTGTGAGTAGGCGTGTGTCGCTGGGACAATGAAACCCTCACCCTATACTAGACAGTAATCAGTTTGATTTTGCACCCTATTCTAAGGTAAACACTTAAAACCCCTACCCTCCCCCAGACTAGCATCTTTCAACGGAAAAATCTTTAGCACTATCGTAGTCCAACATACGCTAACTAACCAATACTATACAAAGCCGTTTACGGGTTTTAATTTCTATTACAGAACTAAATTATTTATACGCTCAGCAATTTTCTGGTCAATTATACCCTAGTCTAGACCAGAACTTTCTGATTTCTTTACCCTATCACAGACTAATATGACTGAAAACCATACTCTTCACAGCGGCACATAGCCATATAGCTTATATATGAGAGTAGCCCCACCCACAATGACCGCTACGACGCCCTCACAGAAAAAACAGTGGTCCAAAGGAGTCTATACGAGCGCATATAACTACTAAAATTGCCTTAAACAACTAGCTACACTTAAGAAGGCTTGAATGGCTCAAAGTTTTCGTCATAGCATTAAAACGTGGGCCCTACAGTTCAGGATGTGTGTCATAGCATGCAACCAAGATAGATAAATTAATCAAATACAAATAGTGTTTTTAGTAATAATTATGGAGTTCTACTAAGTATCTAAAGGATCAAGAGCATTTCTTTGAAATAGATGTCCCTTAAGCGTGTATTCCCCTCCTAAGGGATATTTATTCAATTGGGAATTTTCTTGTTATAATGTCTCCTATCGGGACTGGGGATGGGAACGGGGGGGGGGGTGGGGTTTCAAATAAAACGTTTGATAGTGTATCAAATCCTGTCTGTTTGGATGAGAACTGGTTCTACTGACCTGGTAAACGACTGTGGAGTGTCCTCATTGCCAAGCTACTGACGTTTTTCCGCTTCCTGACCAAGCTTCGTTTAGTTCTGTCGGTGGAAAACGTGTACAGGATTGGATTGAGGGAAGAGTTTAGCGGAAGAACAAACACTGCTATCCACACATAGGCAATTTTGTTTGGATCATTAAAATTTCCAGTCAGAGATAAAATATTGATTATAATTATGGGCATCCAACAACAAAAGTCTGTCATCACAATGAAGACAAGTCGCTTGGCCATGGCGGATTCTTTGTTTAAATTTGTCGATCGCGCGGCGCGCGACGCGCGCTTTACTGTCCAGAACATTGTCATGTAGGCGACGAGAATGAACGTGAACGAAATGAAGTTCAAACAAACAAAAAAGGCGACAGAATATTCCCAGCCAGCGGGTCTTCCTTCAGACAGCTGAAGGGGAAGGCAAACTGCAGAGCGGCTGTAGAAACCAAAATTACCAGCGCTCTCGTCACCGTAAAAGTAGCTAATACCAGTAATAGGAATAACCGATATGACTACACCAAATGTCCATACTCCTGTACATGCAAACACGGCGGCTCTGTAAGTAAGGCGATTGAACTTGAAAGGAAAGACAATACATATTAGTCTGTCCATTGTAATGATTGTTAGAATTAGCACGGATACTTCACTGGAGAGCATCGAAAGAGTTCCAGCAATTCGACAACCCATTCCAGATCTCCATTCGATGTCGTGCTTAAAATATTCTCCTTGCCATCTCAAGTCCATGATTGCAATTGTCAGCAGATACACGCCCATCAACAAGTCAGCGACAGCCAGATTTGTCAGCAAGAACGATTGAACCCTGTTCTCTTCTTTATCGAGGGCCCGCCATATTATGACAAGGAGATTACCAAGGAAGGCGAGGATTCCAAGAATCCAAATACAAACATGGAGAGTTTTGTTTTTCATGAGGTCATCACAGCTTGAGAATTCATCGACTGGGGACTCACAGTTAACACCTTCGATTGATTTCTTGGCACAGCAGCAGAAGATGAAACGGTCGAGTTTCCTGTGTGAGGAATATCGCTAAACATGAGAACAAAAGGAGTACTAAAAAACAGTGTTATTTATCGTTTTCATTCATGTCGGGAATCGTAGCGTTTAGTGAATCCTCAAGATCTAAAAGTTTTGAAATCAATGTTTCTTGTTGCTACTTTCCTGAAATGTGTCTTAACTTTAATGAAATTGTTGTTTCAATTGTGGCAACGTGTTAGGTTTGCTGGTAAGTAGGTCTGCATATAAGGCCGGAGCTTATCTCGTTTTCTGTAGAATTAAGCAGCTAGGAATATTTCTACTCCCCCCTGGATGGGATGCTAGTCCATCGCAGGGTTACCCCGAGCATTAAATTTACCGGTACCCATTTATACACCTGGGTGGAGAGAGGCACTGTAAAAGTTGAGTGTCTTGCCCAAAAACACAACACAATGTCCCCGGCCAGGGCTCGAACCCGGACCGTCCCGATCCGGAGTCAAGCTCACTAACCATGAGGCCACCGCGCAGGTTTGCTTTCAACGTTTCTGGGTTAGCATTTCTCAAGGACTAGTCCCCTCGTATGCGCATGTGCCGACCCTAAAGCAACAAATAAATCAAATCTGATATGAATGTGTCTGGGTTAGCGTTTCCCAAAAATAGACTACGTTAACCAGTATTGTGTAAAATAAACGTTACTCACAGGTGTTTCATATTTTTCAGTTCACTGAAAGCATCGGATGGCACACCAGACAGTTTGTTGCTGTTCAGGTACCTGAGTTAACAAGGAGGAGGAAGCGTCACAGGAAACTAAAGAGCAATTCAAGTTTATGAAACTTTCACGCCAAGCCCTCTTAGTATTGACCAGGAGCCCATGACCGGTAGTAGCATAATGTGTATTTTGTCACGCCGATTTGGAACGTTACCAGTGATTTTCATCGTGTAAATCATCAAAAAAGGGGAAAAATGAAATGTGGACTTGTTGCTATTCAGGATTATTGAATAGTTGGCGTGGTAATATCAACACTATGCATTACTCTTTACAGTGCAATCTGTACTTACAGGTATTCTAATGACCCTAGTCCTTGAAAGGTTTCTTTTGTAACTGTCGTCAACCGGTTGCTGCTTAGGTCCCTGGAGAAATGAGAATCATAAAGCATAGTAGAAATTTTCATTGCGTCATCTGCACTTCACATAATGTTTAAAGATATATTAACAAAGTGTTGCTATGTTCCTTGACATACACTGCACAATAGTTCTACGTCGCATTTGCTGTCTTAAAGGCAATAGCTGGCAACATTTCATCGAGGATATTTACAGTAGAACAGCCAAAAAAGGTTATACCATTAGGTGTTCCCATTCAGTAAAAGCACATTAATAAGGAAAAAACTTGTCTTCACGGTACACATAGCTGTAAATTTTTTATCTCACTTGCTTGGCAAAGGAACATTTCCAGCCTTAACCTGGATTCTGCATTCACTTCAACCCTGAAGCTGGAAATTGTTTTGCCGAGAAGCTTAAGATGCTTACTGTGTAATTTTTGGGCCAAACCTGTTTTGAACGAACGGTAACATCTACCACATGTGGGATTCGTTGTTTGTACGACTTAAAAGAAACTCTCGGCAGCTGAAAAACAACCGATTTCAATTCTCTTGGCAGTCTAGCATCTTACAAGCTTTATGCCGATCTATCGAACTAGCAATTTGGCTGAATCTAGCCCAATTGAAGTGGTCTGACATGCACGCACTCTCAGTTGGGCCTGCAAAATTTAAAAACTATCCACACCGACTATTTATGTTAATATTCCCAAGGGATTTCAGGGTGGCCGAGCGGTAGACGTGGCGCGCAACGGATACAGCGGAGGTCGCTAGAGGT
>OMLO01006041.1_pt1 | contig 10179 bp, 6 predicted proteins | sample 1674811 | NCBI WGS metagenome assembly OMLO01 (sample SAMN06265003, study PRJEB25207) | coral metagenome | isolation source: Coral host | place: Mexico:La Bocana,Puerto Morelos, Mexico | collected 2008-11-13
TCTCCCATCCGCGCTTTGCCTTCCTCTACCCCATTTAACGCCTGCTACCCAGGCTAGATAAAGCAAGCAACAAAGGCCCTTCACAAATTTATATGTACACCAACTTGTGTATGCCGCAACGACTTCTCATGTGCTCCGGTCATGGGCTGGGCCCCTAGGGTTTTTGAAATGAAGTTGACACTATTAACTGAAACAGCCATTCGTGCAGGAAATACAGCCAAGTGAAATATTTTATTAACCAAACATTGCATTAATCAATCAAGAATAATCAGACTGGGTGCTTATACCTTTAGGCATTGAACTACCACATTGGCAGTATAGTACTGGACCTTTCATCTTTAAATCAAGAATAAAATAGGGTAATGATTAAAAGTCAGGCCATCAATAGGGTAGGGTAAATTGCAGATTTTAAAATAGGGAACCCAATTTTTCTGGGAGTACTCCTGTGGGGGATTTAAGGAAAACGGGCAACTTTATGTCATTATGTAGGTGTCAGTATGATGTTATGTTTCTGCTGCAAGAAGTGTGAACACAGTGCCGTAGCAAGGGGAGTGGCCGGGGACGCCCGTGCCCCCCCAGTTTTTTTTTTCCCAAAAAGTAAAAACTGGCCGATCTTTATAAAATGTGGAAAATAAAATTTTATCTCCCGAGCGAGAGGTTAGAAACAATAACATTTGAACTTCATTTTTTAACGTACGTGATGCACAACAATATTAAATAGGCAAAAACTAAAACTAACCAGAAATCGAACTAACTATGATGATGACTCTGAAAGGTGAAACATTTATGGTTTCAAGATACAGAGACAGTTGGTTTTCTATTTTGTAATTGGCGTTGCAAGTGTTATACTCTCTTCAATGTACATTGGTTTGTTGAGACAGTGTAGGAAGTAAATAATTCGCGATATGTGTAAATCACAAATAGCTCTTTGAGAACGCTGGAAATAGCATTTCTAAGCTTCTAGATTTCAAAAATTTTCTTGGGGGGCATGCCCCCAGACCCCCTAGCAGCTCGCCACTTGTGTACCCACCCCCACTTATTTTGCCTTTACTACGGGACTGGAACAAAAGTGAGGTGATAACATAACTAAGAATCAGAGCATGCCAGAGTGGGCAAACCCAGTGCTCCACCAGTACTATTTCCAATATTTGTCTCATCCTCAGTGTAAAAACCTGTTAGTAACACTCAGCAGTGTGGTAAAACAAAGAAAACAGAGAGGTCAACATAATAGACCTTAACCCTAACAATAGCAACAAAACAAAGAAAACCTTTACAGGTTTTTACACCAAGGTAAACCCCAATATTTGAAGTCTACTTTTCATAGTTGATCATTGCAGTTTTTGGCCCTTTCTTAAGCAGCTGTGAAATTAAAGCCTGAAAAAAATTCAGTCCTGAACAGCACTTGAAGACATGACCTCTGCGATACCAGTGCAGCACACTACTAACTGAGCTATTAGGCCAACTGGGAGCTGGTCACATTGTTTGTTATAGTTAGTTGTAATATACCCAGAGACAGTCAAGAATGCAAATGAATATTGAAAAACTATATATTAATTTGAACTGTGGAGAAAGATATGAAGTCATGATTGATCATTGCAGCTATACACACAACTTTTAAGTTGTGAAATTAAAGCCTGAAAAAAGATTCAGGCCTAAGCAGGATTCAAACTCATGACCTCTGCAATACTGGGAGCTGGTCACATTCATTTGTTAGTTTGTAATATATCCATAGAGGAATGTCAATAGTTTGAACATTTTGCTCAAGCTATTAACTATCAACTAATCATATAAAAATATTTATGAGTAGGTGTTTGCCTCTTAGCTATATATTTTTAGTCTGGTGCTATTTTAAACCATCTACTAATATTCATCAGTATGATAGAGCCCTTTCAGGGTAATAACTATCCCAGAACTCGTCTTTTTGTAGGATGGTTATCCCTTATCCCTAAAATTAGTAAGGCTGAGTAATTTTATTTCCATTTCTGTTATGGCATTTAAAAGGCAAGACTATTTTGACATGGGTAATTGCAGCAGCCTACTTTCTGTCACGGTTTTTTTTAGGTGCATTAGTAACTTTTCCAGCAAAATCCTTTCTCAAATCAAAATATCGTCTGCTAACAAAATCTGTTGAAAATGTTTTATTAAATGGTCAAGCTGAACTGGTTCAGATTTATACATTTTGTTTCATTATGTTCAGCCTAATGATGATTTAAAAAAATGTAAACACACAAAGAAGTTGCCTTGGTAGGCAGGGTTACCTTTAATTGAACACATTTGTTTAACAGGGATTTAAAAATGATATAGCTAACCCATCAAAAATAGTGTATACATGTAGGGAAAGCAGACTGGGTGCTTATACCTTTAGGCATTGAACTACCACATTGGCAGTATAGTACTGGACCTTTCATCTTTAAGGTTACTCAAAAGAGTTTTATTGATATAATAATTATTAAAGAGTGTAAAAAAAGGATTGTTGTAAATTGCCCCATAGCAATAATAATAATAATAATAATAATAATAATAATACTAATAATAATAATAATAATAATACATTTTTACTTGCATAATGAGACTGAAATTTCAATGAGTCAATCATCATGTGCCATAATTTTCCTTATCAATTTTAGGCCCCAAAGAGGGCCAGCTGGTATGCCAGTTATATAGAGGAGGAAATATTTAACTTCATAAATAATTTTATGAAAACAAAGTCAGCAAAATGATCAATTTCTTAACTCATTGGTGTTAGTATAGCACAGTCAAAGCTGGGCTGCAATCAGTTTCTCTTTACTGTCCTGATTATCTGTCGCGGTTTAGTTTATCCTGTCTCCCAGACCTGTTGTCAAATCCACTGTCCAAAAGTAACCATTGCATTGAATTATGCAGTTCCCAATTAAGAGAAGCTGTCAGTAATAAAGTTAGAAAATTTTATAAACATCTTTGTACTTCAAGTCTTTGGACATACTCATATGTTATTTTCTATAGGTCCAGGTAATTTAAATACAAACAAAAGAAACACTAAATTTCTTTTCAGTTTTCTTTTGTTTGTATTTCATTTGTGACCTGATGTAATTCTCCTATTGTTACTATTCACATGGTTGTCATGTGCTGTGTGAGCCCGCAGTATGTTAGGCAGTCACAAGTAAATTGTGTAAGTTGTGTGGCAGCCATCTTCATGCAATGTAGTTTGTTTTAAGTTGAATAAAGCCATTCCATTATGGTTACAACATGATCTATAGTTAATAAATTAATAAATGAATGTTTGCTTTTCTTAGGTAGTAACTCGTGGCATTACAGTGGGTGATGATCATGGAGAATGCAACCTGATTTGACATTTTTATCAATATGCATTTGAGACATACATTTAGGGCATGCCCAAGAGTGATTTCTCTGCTCCGATGCGGCAGTTGCAACCATTCAAGTGAAATTTCTACTTGGTAGAAAAGTGCTACCTGATCATAATCATCAATGGTTGCAAACTGTAAGAGGTTTACCAAAAATCTGAAATTTGTTTTCCTAGTGAGAAACATACTGACAATTAATAAAGAACATATATTAATGATAATATAATCAGTCAGTGCATAGTAATTTTGTGTTCCAAGTTCTCCAATAATATATATAGTATGGAAAGCCAATAGAAATTCGCACCAAGGTGGAGTCTCAAAAGCCAAGCTTTTGAGACTATGAGTGTGACTAGCTTGTTAAATGTGCTATGTCTAAAAGGGGTGGGAGGCAAGTACGTCATCAAACCAAAATTGTCCATTGAGGTAGAGGGATGCAGATCACTATGATTTTTATGAACTAGCACAATTAAAATTAAAGATTTAAGACTACCAGTATATAGAACATGCAAGACTTGTAAAGCTACCATGAGAACCCACAGTGATGCATGTTTAGTTGAATGGCATAGGCACACTAAAGCTGTGAATGAACCAGTTACAATTTCGTTGGGAATGCTTCCATCAAAAATGCAGTTTCAGACACGTAACCACAGTTAAACAATTATAATACAAGTATTGTGGTTGTAACAATGAAGTTTAGGATATCCGACATCAGCTGGGGATACATATAATAATCAGAATTGCTTGTTAACTATTATTTAAATCAATCCTAACTTTTTAAACATTTCATTGGCATTACTGAATTACATTAAATATAAATTGATTCAGATCACTATATTCTTGCATGTTATTACCCGACATCAATAATGACTAGCTGGGCTCATAACTCATGTAAAAATTTGTCAGCTTGTATATCTCTAATTAAAGCTGCAAACTAAGTATATTAATTTTTATACTGTTGTGTTTTGATTTATTTTTTAATGAATAAAAAAATGCAAATACAAATGGATAGTTTGATATCCACCAAATCTGTCTGCATGTGTTTTTTAAAATGGCCAGTTCTACATGAAGCTATTCTACATAATATTTTGACCATCACTGTTGCATAATTTCAAATTGCATAGTGAAGAAGCTGGCCCTAGGGTGTGTTTGGGCAAGCTTCAGTTGTTAAGCAGAAAACTTATTCTACTCACACTCTTCAGCCCTTAAAGTCTTCATATAGTTGTTGCTCCGGCACCATTCCGTTCCAGGTGCTGGTCAAATAATCATCGTTCTCTGAACCTACACTCACAAAGTCCCTCTTACTCAGCATATTTTGATCACACATCATGACAGTACTGTCTCCATCGCTTTCATTACTGTCACTGTTGCTTATGCCTGTCCATTAACTTTCGGTCAAGTTTGGTTAACAAGAATTTTCAACTCGGTTATTGCAAACAAGTGTTAGTAACACAGTGATAAAATTGAACTTGATAATTGCTAGAGGGAGATTTCGCTCCCCCTGCTCAGAATGTTAGTAATATACATTCTTATTTTTACTCGCCCTTTTGCCCTCCCAGCCCCCTTCCCCTTTCGAGGGTAACCTTTAGGGAAGCCAAGAAAATTTGAAGTCGAGCATCTCGGATGGAAACGTCAAAGGTGCCGACAGCAAAACACTAGGGTGTCGTAATCTGTCCCTTCATTGGGGAGGGGAGGGATAGGGTATGGATGAAAACCGGAAAGTCCAGGAAGAATGTTTTTGTGATTGTCTTTTCATGTAATGTCGTGTAATGACTTCTGTGGGTGGAAGTCAGCGTCATTTTGTAACCAAAAAAACGTGCACGTGCCTTGAAAACAACATCTCAATATCTGTCATTGTTTGCCCTGTTCTTCAAACCAAGAAGTGATTTGTTGAAGTTTCTTTATAGTCGCCAGATAAAAGGATTAAATTTGCAGCCGATTGCAGTAATATCGCCATTTTACTTAACGAGAGAACGTGAGGGTTAAGGAGTGTTCAAACAACCCAGTCCAGTCGATTTCATGAAAAAATTTACTAACACACTATGATGGCGATTTTCCAAGCCATCGAGGGTTTGCACGATCGACATTTATCTCAAAACCCGGGGTCCCAAGCAAAAAAGACCAAAGTGCATTGGTCGAAATTTTGAAAAGGCTCGAATTTTTTCCACATCTAAGAGGTCCTAGTTCTAACACAACACATTCTGCTGTGAACCTTTTGAGGCTGAACACCACAAGAGGTACCAAACACCGCTTTTTAATCCCTCGGTAGGAATGACGAGCACCCCTTCCTTTTTACTGATGGATTTAAATATGTGGAACTTTGTCAACGAAACTAGACTGAGGTGAATAGCTTTGTTATGCATCTTGCTGGTGTATATTTCAGTATATGAAGTATCTCATAAAGAGGATTTTATAATAGCATTTTGTTAATAATTCTTTTGGATATGGGCCAGCTATGATACCAAATGATTTTTCTTCAACTGTTAATTGGATTAATTTGTGAATTATTGGTGGCATTGTTTACCAAGGACTTTACAAATTGGCATCCATGAAAAGTATGATCAATTGAATCATACTCCCCGCAATAGAGACATACGTCATCCGTTTTAATACCATATCGACAGAGTTATTTTTTGGTAACTACAATTCTGCGAATGAGTTTAAACTGGAATTCCTGTTAACTTTGTTTCTTTACAAATGTTTTTCAGGGAGGAAAATATTTTTTTCTAGGCGTCCCCATCCGGCCTCCTGTTGTCCTGTTGTTCCATTTTATTGGCCGGTGTTGTTCTCTGTGTGAATCTTATTGTTCAAGAAGGCGATAATTGGCTTTTTCTAGATGTATTTGTGTCGAGTTGTCTAGCTGAAAAAGGAGGTTATTTCCAACGCATATTTCTTCTTGTGGTGCCTTTGTATTCTTCGCTTTTGTTACTAGCTGCTTAGGTTGCACTGATAATCTGATAAAATTGAAGGAAATTCGTTTTGCAAGCATATTTGTTGTTAAATTCCTGGTAAGACAGAAACTTCCCAAGGAAATAACCGAAGGCTTTGGTAATTTTAATGAACCATTAGGTCAAGAACGTCTGTCTTTGTTTAAGGAACAGCGTTAATAGATTTTTCAAGTGCGAAGTTGTGTCCTATTGGAAAGTGAAATCATTCATGTTTGTAGAAAATCGTTTGCAGGGATTCAAGTTAAGCTACCTGTTAAAAGAAACACATTCTTTAGATTTTAAATCTCATCACTCACTCAAAGCTACGTACTCAACCAAATCAGTGATCCAGAATAACTGCCAGCTGTCTCCGCTAACGGTGAATTTGTTAGCAATCTTATGAGTTCGGTCACCAGAGCTACGGTACTGTGTTGAAAATAAAACCTTCGCAATTGGTCCCACCATCACTAATCTTGTCATGAGTGCAGCGAGTATTTATTATCCCCCTTGATGTTTTATATTTTGCCTGAGCTCGCAAAATATTATTTGAAAACATACTGTCTGACCATAATTTTCGAAGAACTATTATATTATAAGAAAAAAATCAATTTGATATTGTTAATTAGTAGTTAACGATACAGTACCTTCTTATGGGTATTGTGGTGTTTGATTTGAACGACCAGCAATGAAATTTCCTGCTAGCAGAGGTCTCTCACGGCGTGGCAAAAATGAGAGGAGGGAGCCGAGACGAGGGCTCTCTCCCTCCTCGCCGCACCGTCAGAGATCTCTGCTAGCAGGGAAGCAATGAAAACACTAGCCTTTCGAAATTTCGGCGAGATACCGTTAAAAGCGACATTTCGTTCATATTCTTCGGGATTTTTTTTTTCTTTTTTTTTTTAATAATATCAGAAGCATATCACCTAGATGATAAGCTTCTGATAATATATATTGTGTTTCTAAAGCGAAATTTCGGTCATATTTCCTCACTAGTTTTTTGAGATTCGTCTAGCTTACTTCTTACACAGGACTGAGTTTGATGCAACGCAGATTAATGGAAATGGTTAGTCTTACTGTCAACACTAAATGCTTTATGGAAAAGAAGTGTAGTCTTCTAAACACCTATTTCAGTACACTTTCAGTCGGTCCTGATTTTGGAAACCTAAATTGCCGTTTTCGTGATTTTTCTTTTTGTTTACATCTCTTCTTGCTAGTTAGATGAATTTTTTCTTCGACGCAGACAACTTGAAATAGTAGTCGAAACTCTGAGACAGCAAACCGGTAACATAAGCTGAGAGAAACCTTTTCTGTATTCCTTGTGGATGGCGAAATAAATGCATGGGTTAATAGCACTGTTTGCGTGCCCAGCAAAGAGGCAGTAGAACATTATGGGCTCGGGAATAAAGCAATATAGGTACTTCTCGTTAAAAAACTGAAGCAAAAATACTACGTGGTAGGGAAGCCAACAGGCTGCAAACAGACACACGATAACGATGAGCATTCTCAAAAGTTTCTTCCTGGCGACAGAAAAAAACCTCACGCGAGGCAAATGGCGTTGTCCCGGGACGTGACGATTCCAAGCTTTGAATGCTATACAAGAATATAACACTGCTGCGACGATCAAAGGCACAATGTAACACAATGCAAATTGTAAAGCAGTATAATATCGTCCAGCCGTCTTTGACTCGACCAATGGAAACCATTCTTCATAGCAGAAAAACGCGCCTTCGTATTCTTTCATTTTGTTGACGTAAAGTAGAGGTGAGCAGATAACCATTGACATAATCCAGATAGGAGCGACTACATACCTTGCTTTATAGTTCAGAGTGCCTCGTTTTAAAGGAAATACCACAGCCATGAACCTATCTACGGAAATACCCATTAATGTGAACACAGAGCTGGTGATGGATACATCTTGGCTATATCCCACCAGTTTACAGATCAGTTTACCCATCAGACCACCAACCACCACTGCGGGACTGTTTGTAAGTTGAATCTGCAGTCTGTAAGGCATGTGAAGAACTGTGATCAAGAGATCTGCGACTGCCATGTTGACGATTAAGTAGTGGGTTAAATTTCTCATCCGGCGGTTCTTTCGCACGATGCAGATGATGATGGCGTTTCCAAACAAAGAAAAAACCATCGCCACTAAATACAGTGATGTTCGCACGAAGCGATTCTGTGTTGTGTGCGGTCTCTGCACTGGACAATCAACGTATGAAGAGAAATTCTCAGTTAAAATGTTCGAGAAACTATCGTTACTCATGGTGCAATCTTAGGAAAAAACCTGGAAGAAATATTCTGTAGTCCGGTTGGCTTAATCTGTGGCTGGCAACTAAGAGGTTTCCCAATACCATACCTCATGTATAAAAGGTTGCATTCCTTCTGCAGCTGGTGAATAAATGCGAGGGCAAACATTTTAAAGCTAGCAAAAACAACCATGTACATTTTAACAAAATGACGGACAGTTTTGTCATTTTGCTCTTTTGTTATTAACGTATGAATTTGCTTTCCTTAACGGCAAAAGCAGTGAACATTTCTCCAAGGATATTTCAAACAAGCCAAAAATTATGCCACATCGTTTCTTGCGCAGTCATTTTGAGAAGAATGTTTTTAAAATGTTTTAGTATTGATTGGAATTAATACGTCGAAATTTGTGAGGACAAGATTATAATATGTATTTACTCTATAGAGAGCATTTCGTATAATATAGTTTAGAGCAGGTAAAACATCCAGTCTCCGATCACTTGACTGATGGAGTGAAATCCATTTCACCCATGAGGACACCTCTTTGCGGCGGAAATGGATAGATGTAAACCGAAGAAAGCTTTTAACCACTATTTACACTATCTAAATTGATACTGAATTTTTAGACTTGCCACAAGTCGACCTAACGATTTCCAAGGTAAAATAGCTAAGCGAGCGAAGGGAGATTCGCTGTTTTAGGCTGCTTGAAGAAAGGTTTGAAAAAAATCATACTTTATGGGCTCATCTCCCATACAAGTGCTGAGCGGTTTTGGAACGAGTCGGTCTGCCAATTCTATAGCTAAAAAACTAGCCAAATTAGAAAAATTCTCACTGGTTCTCACGCCTAAAATCACGAAAACACTGACAAAACTATAATGGGTAAGCACTGAATTAACAACAAACTATGATGTTAAGATGAACACCTCAGATGTTAGAAAAGTCAAGAATCTACGTGCCATTGTGTAACCGATTTCGTTTCGATGACAAATTCAGTGAATCAATTTTGGAATAAGTGAAGGGTCTTACAGTAGCAATTAAGCGTTAAATAAGGCAGGACAGAAGGAAAAACATTCTAATGGATTAGGCTGGTTTTTAGATGAAATAGTAATAATTGCTGTCTGGAAAGATATTTGTTTTAACAAGTGCTCCTGGAGAAATATTAAATTAAGCAAAAGTAGCTAAAAGTGGTTAGAAGTGGTCCTCGTTTCAAGCATTAATTTTGTGTTAATGGAGCATGTTCTTTATAGAAAGTGTTTTGTAAAATGTCGATGCTTAAAGCGTGTTTTATCATTTGGGTCTTAAATTCCGAGATTTTTCGATAAGCAATATTAAAGACTCTGTATCGCAAAAAGCAAAGAAAAATCATCGCAACAGTAATATTAGGCAAGACTGGAACGCTGCCACTATATAGAGTAGGGATAAGAAATAATTTAAAATTTAATAAAAGAGATATTTGAAAATAGCATTTTTCTCCTTGTAGAGACTGCTTGTTTATGTTGGAAAAATTTCATCATCGGGCTCAAAGCAAACGGTAGGTTTTTATACACAGAGACTCCGAGGGGAACCATTTGAGGGTCGAGGGGAAGTAAAACTATTTATATCATAGATACTGAGATTTCCTCACGAAAAAAAGATTACGTAAAAATGATACGTAAAATGCATTAGCCAAT
>OMLO01006042.1_pt1 | contig 10179 bp, 9 predicted proteins | sample 1674811 | NCBI WGS metagenome assembly OMLO01 (sample SAMN06265003, study PRJEB25207) | coral metagenome | isolation source: Coral host | place: Mexico:La Bocana,Puerto Morelos, Mexico | collected 2008-11-13
CGCCCGCAACCCGCGGACGCTGTCAGTGACCGTTCCTATTGCAGTTCTTGCAGCGCAATGCCCCCAAATGCCAAGATTGTTGCTGACGTTTTCCGGGTTGGCGCATTTCCTTCATCGTTCCATGCCACTGTGGTCCGGCTACCAGCACTGGCGATGGGGGTTTGGTCAAGACTCGTTGCAATTGGACTTGATTCTTTTTTCCCTAAGTTTCTCTTTGCTTCTGGCAGGGCTTTCGACTGTGAGAGTTGTGGCAAGCCCTAGCAAGTTCGTTGCGCACATTATTGCGGTGCTTTCAAGATTGAGCTTCGGAGTAGCACTCAGCAACACCACCGTATTATATTTGTTGAATGTGTGGGTGATGCGATATCACAGGATTCCATGTAATCTCGTAGTTTTCATAGCTTGGACACTGATGGTTTACGTCTTATCTTTATTGTCGGCTGCTTTCATGTACGTGTTTCTGTCGCATCCAGCAGAGGAGATGTTCAAACTATTGTTTTCTGCGGAGAGGGGAAGTCGCCCCACAACGGTGCAGAAGCATTCTATGCAAGAAAAACATGGGGCTGCAGAAGAGCGAAAGTTGAAAGACACTTGAACAGGTTTTGTTGCACCTGAACTATGCCTGGATAGACAATATAAACAAATCTGCTTTTGAGTTTTATGTGCTTTAGCCAGGAAAGAAATCATGTAAGACTTCGAGAGTTGGCATTTGGTCATTTTCATGGCTCAAAAGCAGTAGCACCATTGATGGGTCCGAAAAAACCCCATGCCAGTGCTTCCATCGGTGGCCAATAAGTTTACATTTGTAATCATTTAAACGGAGAAGGCATGAACCGGCCAACCAATTCAGGATGGTAGGACATGAGTTTGAGATTGAAGGAAATTTTGCATGACACCTTGTGCAAAGGTCGATTCAACAAGGTGAGTTGCAAGGTCGCAAAGAACTCTATGCAGCGAGCGAGATCGATTTATTGCAATGGGTCCCTTGGTGGTGTTGAACACTCGCCAGCAAAGTCTCTAAAAACTATTGGAAACTGTCACTATGACATGATTGGTGATAGTGTTTACAGTGGAACCCTGTTGGTTTTATTTATGGAATATTGTGTTTCTTTGCTCTGAATGCCAATGATACATGTGCTGTGATGACTATGATGCTGACAGAAATCCAAGCATTTTTCAGAAGCAGATGTACAATGTACAGAAGCAGATGTACAGATGAGAGTATCAGATCTAAGGAGTGGATTGAAATAGGCGTGGGAAGAGATATCAAAGCGTTGGGTGCTGCCCGTGGTTGCACCGACTTTCCAGCGACTCGAGCCTTTGCAACGATCCACTGCTGCATGAAGATGAGCGAAAATTGTAACGAATGTAAAGAGATGATTTACATTGAATATATTGAATTGATTTACAAGTTACACGTCAAACTTTGAAATCCTTTTTGAGCTGCCGAAACTTAGTAAACCTGGGAAAGCCGGAAAGCCAAAGGGCACTTTCACCCCCCTGGAGGCCTTCCAGATTGGCTCATACCCGTTGCAGCTGGAGCCTTGGAGTTGTAAGCAGGGTAGCTTTTGAGATCTTGCAAGGTAAAATGGAATCATGTGGGCACGCTTTTCGTTTGGAGTGCTGAGTTTGCAATGGATGACAAACTAGATAATCTTCCCACATTGGACAATGGGGCGTGGCTCAGGTTGTCTTGTGGCATGCTGCTGCTATTATCGTCGACGGGCAAAGTTTCAGTGACAGTGGGACAGTGGACCACTACCTGCCAAGCGCTGCCCAGGATTGCTCGGGTGCATAGTTGTTCGAAACATAGGGCAGAACTTGCAGATTCAATTTCGCAAAAGAAACTAGCACTGGTTCATACTGGTTCCCTCGAAACTCTAACGTACATACTTGTAATTGTAACCAACCCCCGACACACACTTATTTGTAAAGTATATAATATTTGTCAATGTATAGATATGATTATTGGTGTTGATGTATGCAATTGTATATGAAACAACCGCTATCAATCTATTGAACAGTATGTTGAAGGTACTACACATACTTTGGGGTGAGGCCAAGGAGGCCTCACTCATCAATCTCTTCAGCGGAACCGATGCCAAGAATGCGGAGGGTTTCCACGTTTTTTAAAGCCCCGAGAAATCAATCAGTTAAGCTACAAAGAAAGATGCTCCATATTGCAAAGCAATAAAGTATTTTGTAGAAGACACAACAGTGAAAGAATTGAACGGTTGCATGTCGTGCCATTTTGGCACAAGTATCGATACCCCCTCCTGGGTAGCCTGTTTTTTCTCAGTGATGGAGGATGAGGATACAGCCAATGAGGGGGTCATGATCGGGGCTGATTTGGTGGAAGCTGCGAGACAGATAGAAGAAGAGACTGCGAAGGCCCTGGAATCTTTGGCCGATGGAGGGGCCATGATGGCCCTAGGGCAGTTGAGGAGTTTGGTCGAGATGTCCCAGAACCACCCAGAGGCCCACGTGGAGCTCATTGAAGATGACCCACCAGAAGTTCTAGCAAGAGCCAACGTAGAGGTCATCCAAGATGATTCGCACGAAGTCCCAGCAGGTCAGCCAGATCCATCCATGGATAAGGAAGATTCGGTGCCAGCAGATGGAGATGATGGTCAGGAAGAACTTGGTCTGGTGGAGCAAAGTGTGGCGGAACGAAGTGGCCTTGATGAGTTGGCGGCGCAACTGAGCAAGCCCAGCAAACGCATGGCAGATGCTGGATCGATGGAGGTGTCAGAGGCCATGGCAGATTTGGATGAAGTCTTGGAATCTGAGCTGAAGAGACTCAAGCCCACAGTTCCAAGCCTTTTGAAGATGCCTTGGGAGATGGGATTTGCAGGGATGGTCCTTGGAGGTTCGGAAGTCAGCCTGGTCCCTGCTCGTGTCCGTGTGGGAATTCAGGCACCTACTGGAAAGGTCCCAGAGGTACCAGAAGTCCTTGAAGTGGAAGACAGGAAAGAAGGAGTACCCCAGTCTTTGTTTCAGAGAAGGGCAGAGCACAAACAGTCCAAGCCTTGGAAGTTGGAAGAGGAGGATAGAAGATCCAGAGCGAAAACCAGCTGGCTCGTGATTATCAGGGCAATGGGCAAAGTTACTCCAGTCTTCGATATGATTGATGCAGAAGGAGAAGGAGTTTTAGACGACATCTTTGCCCGGAAGAAGACTGGCACGCTTGAGGTGAGAGCAAGTGCAATACTCCTTTACATCAGGTGGTGCAGCAGCAAGGGCTTCCAAGCCTTCCCTTGCACAGAGCCCCTGGCCTATGTCTATGTGGACGAGCTCAGGAAGAACAATGCCCCGGCTACTCGTGCAAACAGCTTTCGGAGTGCATTGGCCTTTTGCAAAGGGAGCCTGATGATCGAAGGGGTGGATTCCATCCTGTCAAGCAGTCGCGTCACTGGGTCATCACACAGGAGCTACCTGACAAAGAGGTTGCTGAGGCAAAGAGATGCACTAACGGTCGACCAAGTGAGGATCCTGGAGAATGTCGTCGAGTTGGATGGGCCCATCCAAGACCGAGTGTTTGCAGCCCACTGTTTGCTCTGCATCTATGGTCGTCTGAGGTTTGGGGACCACCAGAACATCGAAGAGGAACCAGTGGTGGAAGATGAGTTTGTGGAGTGTGGCTTGACGGTTCACAAGACGAACAACCTGGCTGGTAGGGCACGAAGACTCTTGCCAGTGGTGGCGCCCAGTGAGGGAGTGTCAGGATTGGATTGGGGGTCAAGCTTCATCAAGCTGAGGCAAGAATCAGCTTTGAGGGCATGGCCTCAAACTCCCTTCCTACCTGCACCCATCTTGGGTGGTGGTTGGTCGTTGGGCAAGCTCTCGAGCACAGAGGCATCTATGTGGTTATGCGAGCTGCTGCACAAGTTCGGTGTGCCAAAAGAGAAGCTCACAAACGTAGGAGCGCATTCGATGAAAGCTACAGCCCTCTCCTGGATGGCTAAAGCCGGCATGGAGCCGAAGCTGCGGAGGCTGATGGGATATCACATAAAGCCCAAGGATTCGTCGGTTGTGCTGTACAGCAGAGACGCGCTGGCCCATGGACTGGAGGAGTTTCGTAAGATAGTGAAGCAGATCATGAACGGCAGTTTCAGACCGGATGCATCCAGATCCGGAAGGTGGGTACATGAAGAAGGATGCTGAAGAATGGGATGAAGTCCAACATGAGCCAGACGAGGACGATGAGGTCCTTGACGTAGAGCATCAGAGGCCATCATCCGTGAGGGTGGATGAGATTATTGGAGGTAAACCCGTGGAGCGCTTGGCCTTGGAAGAGAACCAGAGTAGTGAAAGTGAGGAGGAAGATGCCGAGCATGCAGACACAGAGGATGAGAGGAATGCTGAGAAGGTCGTGGTCGGGATTGTTGGCCCTCCCAAGAAGGCCACAGATGAACTGTACAGGCACAGACTCACTGGCACTGTACATAAGGGCAGTTCCGTTGAGACCAAGTTAGCGTGCGGTAGGGTCATCACGGCACTCATGACCAAGATAGATGAGCCAGTGCATGCAGTCCACTCGATGTGCAAAGTGTGCGTGGGGTATAGGCGATCCTGAGGACCGGGCTGTCGGAGCGTTGGAGCAAAAAGGTGGAGAGTGTCCATGCAAGTTCAGACGAAGTCGAGTGTGTTGGGTGATTGCAGCTCACTAGTCACAAGTTGTGCAATGCCTGACAGTTGCAAGCATGCCATCGAAGTGATGAGACACTGGGAAGTCCAGTGGATTGCAGGGGTAGTCCCTGCATAACAAGTGAAACTTCAGCTGACTCTCGTGCTCAGGGGAAGTCCCTCAGCGAAGTCAAAGATTGGAAGAGGACAGAACAGGGGGATCCGAAGTGTGGCCATTTCTTTTGCCAGTAGCGGACATACCTTTTCACAAAGTGCCAGTTTGGAAGAAGGGTAGCGCATAGAGAGCCAATGTGTTAGACTCGAAGTTACAACGCGCCGCGCGCGCGCGCGCCGCCTAAAGAGGAATTTTGGGTTCGCTTTGGCGCGCGCGCGCGGCGCGTTTTAGGTCTTGAGGGGTCTGTTCAAAAGGTCCTGTTCGACGAATGAAGTCAAAGTTGATTGTCAAGTTGAGGCATCCATGGTAGAAGTTTGGGTTCAAGTGAAGTGTCCTGCCTTGGGAGTCGATTAGGTTCGACCATGGCATCACTGATCGAGAGTGAGGCAGTGTTTGAGGCCAGGTTGAAGACGTGTGGACTCGAGGCACACCTTGCAGATTTCAAGAGGCGAGGTTGGGTGACATTGTCGACCTTCGCCTTTGCCTCATCATGGACGCCTGGGTCTGGAGATGACAAGGCATTCAAGGATCAAGTCTTGGCTCCGCTTCTGGGTGATGAATCTCACCCGGACGTCCCGAAGATCAGGAAGCTGTATTTCGAGGCGTTCACCATGGTGGCTGCAGATCTACGTTCAAAGCTGGAGCATGGTCCAGATGTGGATGGTCAAAAGGTGAAGAAGATCCCAGCGGTGGAAAGGAAGGCTCGGTGGGAGGATGTCAAGAAGAAGTACCCACACATGGCCTTTACAGAGCAGCTTGAACCAGCGCACCATACAATAGATAAGTGCCACAGTATGAAGGTGGAGGGCGAGCTCAAGTACATTCCAGTACATGAGGTCCCGACAAGAGATCAGGAGCTAAGGAACGTGAAGACGGAGGAGATGATCAAGAGAGACTCAAGTGGCCACCTAAGGGCGCATGATGAGACCAAAGTTCCTGAAGCAGATGTTCGCACTGACCTGCGCATGAGGCAGGCCTACAGCAGGCGTGGGTTGGCTCTCGAGATTGCAGACGTGATGACCTACACCTGCCATGAAGCTCTGGTGGACAAGCTCTTCATGGAGTACCAGCGTGAGCCACCCCAAGGCTACGCAGGAGTGAGCCTCAAGCAGGTGGCAGATGCAGATAGGAGGATCTGGAAGATCATGGCGGAGAGCTTAGCAGGAGACCTAGGTAGAGATGCCGCTGGCAACAGGGTGGCAGACGAAGCGATGAAGAAGGCTATGGGGGACCCGGCATTCCTGATGATGTTGCTGCCACTTCCAGGTGGCCGGAGCTCTTCCACAGTGGAGGTGGACAAGACCGACGATGCAGTAACACCAGGCAAGCGCAAGTTGATGAAGCAGAACCAGGCTCTCAAGGAGAAGCTCAAGGCATCAGAGGCGGCGAGAGAGGAGGCTCCGGACAAGAAGAGGATAAAGCCAGAGGTGAAGAAGATGCCAATCAAGATGCCCAAGGAACTTTGGGGACTGCAGCCCATGAAGGGCAAAGAGCGCATATGCTACGCGTTCAACATGGGCTCCTGTCAAGGTGGAGACAGTTGCAATAAGGGTCTCCACATATGTATGAAGTGTTGGAAGAAGGATCACGGAGCTAGTAAGTGCTCCAAGTGACAAGCCCAACAAGCAGATGATCAGCTGTCGCCAGATGTACAGGTGGTGGCAGCGGAGACGACTGCAGAGACCCCGGCGGCAGTCGCCGACGATGTGCAAAGTCCGGCAGACATAAGTGACAGTGTGCAATCTGGGACCAAAAACTCCCCTTGTGCGCTTGAGTTGTTTGCAGGATCATGCAAGTTGTCAAAGACATTGAAATCGCATGGGTTTTCAGCATTTGGAATAGACCATCAGAAGTGTAAGAACAGAGTTGGGCCTTGTGTTATCATGGACCTATCAAAGAAGTCATCGAGAGTTTTCATCAAGAAGATGTTGAAGTCTGGAAGAGTGGGGGTAGTCCCCATGGCTCCCCCCTGTGGTACCTCATCACGGGCTAGAGAGCGTCCAATTCCACGACGTCTGCGGCGGCTAGGAGTTCCTCAACCGAAGCAGCTGCGCAGTTCCCAGTACCCACTGGGCTTCCCGTGGTTGAAGGGGACGGACTTGGTCAGAGTCACGCTAGCTAACAAGTGCTATGAGACAGTGGCTGAAGTCTTTGCAGAATGCGTTAGACTCAAAATCCCAGCATTCATCGAGAACCCAGCAAACTCGAGGATGTGGGAAGTCCCATGTATCAAAGCGCTTTTTGAGCTAGAACAAGTTTATTTCACAAAGTTTCACTCATGCATGCATGGGGGCGATCGAGACAAATTGACGGGGCTACTTCACAATTGTCCTGCCCTTCAAGTTCTCGCATTAAGGTGCGACAAGCAACATCCACACAGGCCTTGGAGTGTTAGCCGCAGTTTGACTGGTGGTTGGAAGTTTGATACATCGCAAGAAGCAGAGTATCCCCAAGTTTTGTGTAGCAGATTAGCCAGAATCTTTGCAGAAACCTGCCTTAACCAAGGGTGGGTAGTCCACTCAGAACCAAGGGCAGTCAGTAGTTCCAAGATCGTGCCAGCTTCTTGGAGAGTTGCAGCAGGAAAACAACCCCGAGGCCGTGGGTTCAAACAGTTGTTGCCAGAAGATGGACAAGTAGTGAAGATAGAAGTCACGTCGCCAGATGATGTACGGACTATAAAGCAGTGGCACGGACGAAGTTCTTGCGAAATTCAGCTGGCAGGCAGAAAGTTTCCCAAACAATCCAGAATGATCTTCTCTCAGAGGGCCAATCATGGGGGTGATGACGGGGCCTTTTCGCGGAAAAAGAGATGCTTTCGAGGAGAGGAAGTTGAAGAAGTACCAGGACAGGAACAAGGCCCATTACAGGCAGCGATAGGAATACCTATGACTCCACAAGAAGCAGTTCGAAGAGCCAAGTTGATACAACACCCCTTTGATGAGGCCATCAAGGTATCCGAGCCAGTTGAGAAGGCCATGAGGATGACACTTGAGGAAGGACCGGACAGGGTGTTGGAGAAGAGAGTGGAAGCTATGAGATGGATCAAGCGAAGGGCCAGAGAGTTGGAGTCAGAGGAGAAGGAGTTGCATGATGCAATGCCTGAATGGAGAGCGAAGGTTGTGAAGGGCAAGAAGTTCCTCCTCTTCAAGGAGCTGGTGGACCTGGTGGGGCATGAAGACAAGGATCTCTTCCGGGACTTGGTGTCTGGGATGAGGATCACAGGAAACGCGGAGCCCACAGGGGCGTTTGTGGTGGACTTCAAGCCAGCGCAGTTAGAAGAGAAGGACCTGTGGCAAGTTGCAAAATTTTCTCAAGCGGAAGTAGTGAGGAGGATCCCGACGCACATGAACCCAAAGCCTATCATCTTGAAAGGTGAGCAGGTGGACATCGCAGAAGAGGTCTGGAAGACCACGATGAAAGAAGTAGAGAAAGGGTGGTTGGAGGGGGCCACTTACTGCTGAACAGGTAGCAAGCAGAGTAGGGCCCTTGTGGACACCGAGCAGGAGATTCGGAATCGTGCGAGGGAACAAGGTGAGAAACATAGACGACCTGTCGGAGTTCTCGGTGAATCAGGCCTATGGGACTCCGGAGAAGTTGGACCTTGGAGGAGTAGATGAGGTGGTAGCCATGGCAGCGGCTTGGGCAAGAGTAGCTTCGAAGGCAGGCTGCAGAGAAGGGGTAGAGCTGAGAGGGCGCTGTTTAGACCTGAAGAGTGCGTACAAACAGATTCCCCTGCACAGTGCAGACAGGGCTCACGCCATCCTATCAGTGTTCGACCCAAGCTCACATCAAGTGAGATTCTTCAGCAGCCTGGTACTTCCATTCGGTGCCACAGGGGCGGTGATGTCTTTCAACCGTGTGGCGAGGGCACTGAGGAACATCATGCAGAGGATGTTGCTCCTACCAGTGTGTAACTACTTTGACGACTTTCCGCACGTGGACACTAGCAGGACAGCAGACCAGTCTCAGGCAGTCATGGAGCAGTTCCTCGAGATTTTGGGTTGGCAGATTGCTAGTGACAAGGACAAGAGGGTCCCTGCTGCCGTCAAATTCTCCGTGCTAGGGGTGGTGGTAGATCTGTCTGAGTCCAAAAGAGGAGTCATCAGAGTGGAGAACAAGGCAAGCAGAGCGGAGGAGATGCAAGAGGTGATTGAAGAGGTGGAGAAAGTGCGTGCGATGACCCCAGCACTGGCAGCCAAAGTGCAAGGGAGAATGATGTTTGCAGAGGCACAGTGCTGTGGCAGATGGCTTAGTGCAGTACTTGAGCCAGTCAAGAGAAGGGCTCTGATGCCGGCGAACGTGAAGTGGATCACAGAAGAATTGGTGCAATCCCTGAAGCTGTGCCACCAGTTGATGGTCAAGGCTCCAACCAGGAGGATTTCGGCAGTTTCCACGGAAAGTCCATGCTTGGTGTTCACAGATGGAGCCTATGAGGATGGCCATGCAGGATGCGGAGTGGTCATCTTCTCAGGTAGATTGGAGAAGCCGCTGGTGATGAGTTTCAAGATCCCCAGTCATATCCTCGACCTGTGGAAGAAGGATGGCCAAGAGCAGCTGATTGCACAAGTTGAGCTGATGCCAATCGTGGTAGTGAAGAGACAGCTCAGGCACCTTATAGGTTCCACCAGAGTGATATACTTTGTGGACAACGAAGGTGTGAAGGAGGCTCTAGTGTCAGGGGTGACAAAATCCCCTGCCTCGAAGACAATGCTCCATGAGTGCATGATCCAAGACTCCACGTTGAACAACTTGTCATGGTACACGAGGATCCCTTCTCCCAGCAACATCGCAGATGCACCCTCTAGGATGAGGCTCGATGAGATTGCAGAGTTGTTTCAATTTGAGCTAGTAGAGCCGGTCCTTGACTACATGAATTGGGGTAGAATCGGGTAGTCCGGTTCATATCCTTAAGTACAGTGACTAAGTCAATCATATAAGAAATCATGTGGTAAGTTTGATCGGTACATGCAGCTCAGCACTGCGAGGACTCATCCCCATCCAAAGAAAAAAGAAAAGAGCGTGAGCGTGAATCCCATGCAACTTGTGTCTAGACGAAAGCTCCATATTGCAAAGCAATAAAGTATTTTGTAGAAGACACAACAGTGAAAGAATTGAACGGTTGCATGTCGTGCCATTTTGGCACAAGTATCGATACCCCCTCCTGGGTAGCCTGTTTTTTCTCCCCACCCACCACCCAGGGTAGAATCGGGTAGTCCGGTTCATATCCTTAAGTACAGTGACTAAGTCAATCATATAAGAAATCATGTGGTAAGTTTGATCGGTACATGCAGCTCAGCACTGCGAGGACTCATCCCCATCCAAAGAAAAAAGAAAAGAGCGTGAGCGTGAATCCCATGCAACTTGTGTCTAGACGAAAG